>Ga0209281_1001092_pt1 | contig 19858 bp, 17 predicted proteins | sample MedtruBG_FD_187514 | JGI IMG/M metagenome (GOLD analysis project Ga0209281, IMG submission 187514) | Root nodule microbial communities of legume samples collected from California, USA - Medicago truncatula BG (SPAdes) (version 2) | ecosystem: Host-associated > Plants > Roots > Nodule | place... | reverse complement strand
CTCGAGCGCCTGCTCGACGAGCCTGTTGATCGGCTGACCCGTGCGGCGCGCCAGCGCGTGCGCCAGATCCCGGGCCTTGCTGCTGCGGACGGACAGTTGCGGTTCGGACATTTGCGTTTCCTCGATTAAATCCCATCGAAGAATAGCGATTTCGGCTTCAGATGGCAAGAAAATCACCTTCAGATGGCTAACTATCGATACTTGAAACCTATCGATGGTGATAGATCCAGATAGTGACCAATCTGGATGACGGAAATGAGAGGCCTTTTAGCTTCCGTTTGTGAAAATCAAAGCGTTTATTCAGATAGTTAACCGCTAATTAATTCGCCAATCTGCAGCACTATTACGTACGTGGGGCAAAAGGGGTGGCACGCGCTGACAGAGCGCGACCCGACCCGGAATTCAGGTAGTTGTGCATAATCCTCTGGCTTGAATCCAAAGAGCGTTGGCTCCGATTCCGCCGATTGGGCAAATCATGATTCCCTCCAGTCATGAAGAAGCGGCTGCCCTCGGTCGAGCATGTTGAGACGCTATCGCTTGTGGCGATGCGCCGCCTCGTCGGTGGCCTTGTCGAGGAACTGCACGCGCTCAAGGCAGAGGTCGCAAGGCTGCGATCCGAGAACGCAGCCTTGCGGGAAGACAATGCCCAACTTCGGCTCGACAATTCACGTCTCAGGGCTGAGAACCAACAACTGCGCGACGAGATTGCCCGCCTGAAGAACCTGCCGCCGCGTCCGCCGTTTCGACCGTCCGGTATGGAGAAGGCGACAGAACCCGGTAACGGTGATCGTGCGGCTGGTAAATCGCCACGCGGCCCCAAGCGTGACACGAACCGGATCACGCGCACCGTGACACTGAGGGCAGACGCGCCTGAAGGCTCTCGGTTCAAAGGCTACAAGAGCTTCTTCGCGCGCGATCTGGTGCTTGCGGCCGAACTTGTGAACTACCGACGCGAACGTTGGCTGACACCAGAGGGCAAGGTGATCATCGCGCCTTTCTTTGCCAGAAGGGATCTCCAGCGGCTTTGGTCGGAACCTGCGCCGCGCCTGTCTGGCGCTGCATGCCCAGGGGCAGGTCACGACGCCGCGCCTGACCGCGATCGTCAACAGCATCGGCGTCGAGATCTCGAAGCGGCAGGTCGTCCGGCTACTCACCACCGACCTTGAGCAGTTCGTCGAGGAAGACAGTGCGGTTCTGCATGCCCTGCTGGTCTCGGCGCCGTTCATCACGGTCGACGATACCGGTGCGCGGCACAATCGGCGGAACGCCTTCACCACCCAGATTGGCGGCGAGCGCTTTTCGACCTTTCGCACCAGCCTGTCTAAGTCGCGGCTTAATTTCCTGTCTGTCCTGCGGGCGGGCCATCAGGGCTATGTTCTCAATGACGAGGCGATGACCTGGCTGAACGCGCAGGGCGTCGAGCATGCGATCATGACAAAGCTCCAGATCAATCGCCCCGCAATATTCGCCGACCAGGCTGCGTCCTCGAGCATTTGGTCAGCAAGGGCATCGATATTCTCGACCGACAGCTTCTGCGTCCTGTCGCGGAGGCGGCAATCTGGGGGGCGATCCGCCACCATGGACTGCTCGGCAGCACGGTGATCGTTTCGGACGATGCGGGCCAGTTCCGTGTCGCCAACCACGCCCTGTGTTGGGTGCACGCGGAACGCCTGCTGCAGAAACTGATGCCGGCGACACCGAAAGAGGAACGGCTGGTCACGACGACCCGCGATCTCGTCTGACGCTTTTACAAGGCGCTGAAGGTCTGGAAAAGCCTTCACCGCAGTTGATCAACGGGTTTCGGCGCAGGTTCGAGCAAATATTCGCGCGACGTACCGGCTATACGGCGCTCGGCAAGCTGCTCTTGCGCCTCCATCGACGAAAGGCTGAACTGCTCAAGGTGCTAGAACACCCGTATATTCCGCTGCACACCAACGCGTCGGAGAATGATATTCGTTCCTTCGTCACCAGGCGCAAGATCTCCGGCGGCACCATAAGCCTTAACGGCCGGATTGCCCGCGACGTCATGCTCGGGCTGATGAAGACCTGCCAAAAGCTCGGCATCTCCTTCTATCATTTCCTGGGGGATCGCCTCGGCTTGGTAAGCTCAATACGGCCAATACCGCCTTTGTCGCAACTCGTCATGATGGCGAGCTAAAATCAGGCCTTTCTCGAAAACTGCACCAGTTTGCCGCTCTGCCCCTCGTCAGTTCGCTTTTCCTTTCGCAGCAACTGCGGTGAGACATTCCATTGGCGGGCGTTGTCGCCGTGCACAGTCACTGTTTTGCGGCTGCGACGGATGACGATTCCAGCCTGCGTCTTGCCGTAATTATCTTCGAACACCACGCGCTCGCCGATCGCCAGTTCAAGCAAGGCATGCGTCGTCTTCTGCTGATGCAGAAAGTGGAGCCGATCGACGACCGCATCGTGCAATTCGATCAGCTCTGCTTCACTCAAGCCGTCAAGGTCGATCTTGTGCATACTGGCCTCCATCCGGTGTGATCGTCACTCCGAAATTCGACCAATGCAATGCGGATCAACAGCTACCCACAACATCATCAACTAACTGAGTTTCGGCGTCGCCACCCATTTTGCCCCACGTACCTATTACCTTTGCCTGCGTCAGAGCAGCGAACAAGGCGGCGGCGAGGATCTTCGTTCGCCGGCATGGCAGGAGAACAGTCACCATCTGCCAACGAGCGCGCATTACGCTCGTCATGACAGCCGCGCACCGACCCATGGCTTGAAGATCGTCCGCGCGCTGAGTGAATGCGTCTAGGCGAAGCTGTCGAGCCAGGGGGCGCCCAATGCCGGCCTATCTACCAGCAGCTATGCCGAGAACAACAGCGTCGTTACACTTATAAAACCATTTCGAAGTAGTAGCTGGTGACGGTCAATCAGTCACAGTGCGTTGGCGCCGTCACGTAGAGTGCGCGTCAGCCACCTAACGATGCGAGTCGCCGTGAACCATCTTCCAAATTGGAACAAGCCGGGTTCTTTTTCCGCCGGCCGCGATCCGCTGGGACTGCAGGCGGCCTCCGTAAGACTTTACACTGACTTGTTGCCCGGCCTCACCAACGTTACCAACCGACTTCGCTATTTTTCCTTCTACTGCTGGGTCGTCAGGCAATTCGAGTTGCGGCGGCATTCGTCGGTGGAACGCATATGGAGTCTCTTCATTCGACGAGCGGAGGCAGCCTATGTGCTTGCCTCACACTATGGGGACGATGAATACGCATTTGGAATGGCCGGCTCCATCTGGGCGGGTAGGCATAGCGCTCTTGACCGAGCGCTCGACTTTAGGCCTTGGACGGACCAGCCCGGCGAAGACGATCAATATTTGAAAGCGAGGTTCGGCAATTTCGGCCAGTTCTACATAGCCAGTATGCAGCAGGTCGGTATGCTGCAGGAAAGTCCGCTTCGGGTGCAAGCTGTCAAAGAGGGGCTAGGGCTTGATCTGGCGGAGGCCTTCGAAGATGCCTGCCCAACAGCCTGCAAAGAGCTTCTGAGAGCAATCGACAGTGGCACAATTGGACCGAAGGATTGCAAGGCCATTTCAGACGAGGCACATCCAGCCTATCTCGACGATAGCGAGGAGTTGCGGCTACTGGTCGAGTATTTATGTGGCGACCGAGTCGAGGATCCAACCGCGCTTGCGCGGCGAGCAACGCTGTGGAACGTCCTCAATATTGTCGACCGGACAGGGATTGTCGATCCAAGCGAGCTTCGTCGAGAGCTCTACGTGCAGGACAATATTGGCGTGGTCACCGAAGGCACGCTGGCGGAAAACCTGATCGGCTGGCGCGCATATTTCGTCAATGAACTATGCCATGTTACTCTCGAGCTTTTGCTGAATGCACTGACCTACAGGATCAACGCGGCCGGTCCACGCCGCCCGGACGAGCTGACGCGAGATCTGGTATCGAAGGGGCTTGGCGCGGACAGCAATACATCATTGTCTCTGCTGGAGTTTGCCAGCGAGAGAAGCCTCACCACTTTGGAAGAGGAGCATATTGCGGGCCTCCGACTTTCTCAGGCTGTCGGAACCAAAGCAGATCCGTCCGATCCGCTCCTTGCGATCGCGATCGACTTGCTCTTGTCGCTATGGGATCGCTGGGGCGCCGATTCGGGTGTGGAAGCCGCGTTGAAGCCCGCGACCATCAGCGGCAGATCGGCGCTTGGCGTGTTTCGCTTTCTGGATAGCCTCGCAGATCAGCCAGCGCCCGATGTGCTCGTATCACTTACCCGAAAATTTGTCGTCAGCAATCACTTGCTGATCGCAGGACAGAAGCTGGCCGCGGCTGGAACCTATACCTATCGCTTCATCGTCGATGAGGCGACGTTGGTTGATGGCCTTGCCGCAGAATACGGTTTTACCAATCCCCGCATCGGAAACCTGCTGACCTTTGCCGAAGACGCAGGCCTTGTTACCGAAGGCGAGCTCACCCCAGCTGGAAAGACGTTTCTCCGTGCCAATCAGCCTGTTCGATGATCTGAAACTACCGGGCTATCACAGCTCGATCCTTACGACCTTTAGCGTCGATCCGGCGTTCTACGATGCCAACATTCAGTATCGGCTGCGCGTCTTCGGCTGCCAGAACAACGTGCTCATGGCGGACGCCTCGATGCTTGAACGGGCACTAGACGAGATGCCTGAAGCGTTTGTCCAGGCTGGCCGTAAATATATGGTCGTCCCGATCGACAGCTCCGGCTGCTTTCATCCGAAGATAATGCTGCGGTACGGCGCCTCGAAGGCGCGGCTGGTGCTCGGTTCGGCAAATGCGACGTCAGCGGGCTGGGGCAGCAACCGCGAAGTGTTGTCGGTCCTTGAATGGTCGGGTGAGGGGCAGGGCGGAGATCCTGCTGTGCATCTGAACATTTTTGCCAAGGCGCACGACTGGTTGATTTCCAGTATGCAGAATCCAGCCGATCCTGACCTTGCCTACAAGCTCTCGTTGCTCGAAACGCAATCTTCATGGCTTGCCGAGGCACCGCGAACCGAAGGCGCGCAACGGCTCCAAGACGGCAGCCTTGTCGACCTGTTGCTCTCCGATCCAAGCAACGCCAATGGACTGGGGCAACGGTTCACAACCGAGGTCGAAGGCGAGGTGCAGCGCCTGGTGATCGTCTCGCCTTATTGGGACGAAAGCCTCGGTGCGCTGAGGGAACTGCACTCCGCGTTCGGCGGCCCGCCTGTGCATATCTTCCTTACATTGTCGAGCAAGCCCGAGGCACGTCAATCGACATTTCCGGTGACGGCGTTGACTGCAGCACTGAAAGCAGAGTTCCATCCTCTCGGAGAGAGCGGCCGCCACCGCTTTCTGCACGCTAAACTGATCATGGCTCAGACCAGCAAACATGACTATCTGCTGTATGGTAGCGCGAACTGCACGGTTGGCGCTCTCGGCAGGAATGGCGAACCGGGCGTGAACCACGAGGCGGCCATCTTTCGACGGCTCAACCGCGGAACCATCGACCGAGAGCTGAAGCTCGACTACGGCACGACCATTTCGGTCAAGGACATAGGCTTGCCCGATGAGCAGGCCGACGCTTCAAAGCCGGGTCGCCTACCATCTTTTTATCCCGGTCGTGTCGAGCGGAAGGGGGACCGGTTGATATGGTCCTGCCCGGCCGACATATCTGCGAAGGGCGCAGCCTTCCTGATTGCGGGAGTCCGTCTACCGGTGCAAACTCATAATGCGACGCGCCCGTTCGTCCAAGTCGATCGCGCGGCGTTGGAAACAGCAATCATCGTCCGGGTCGAGCTTGCGGATGGGCGAACGAGCCGCCCGGTGATTGTTTCTGATCCCGATCTGTTAAGGGCCGCTGCTCCAGGCCCGCTTGCGGGGGGCTTAAAGCGAAAACTTGACGCCGTATTAAGCGGAGACATCGATTTGATCGATCTCGCGCGGGATGTCCATCTCATCTTCGAACACGATGGAGGAGGCAGAAAGGCAAAAATTCTCGCCGCGGCTGTGAGAGGCACCCAATCGGTTTCGGCACGGGTGAGCGGGCAGGACTACGATACGCCGGAGGCCTTTCGTCGTGCCCTTGATCTCAAGGCGGACCTTCATTTCGGATCGATCGCGCATCCCGAGAATCCCGCACTTCAACTCGTCCTGCAGATCGTCTTGCGAGGGATCGTAGAACTCGAGGGTAGCCGCTCGATCGACCAGTCCGAGAATGAGGCTCTTGATGCGTTGGGCGCCGGAGAGGACCAGGACGATGCGGGGGATGCTGATGACGCGACGACACAAGGTAAGAGATCCTTGACGGACAGACTGACGGGCATGGGCCCGGAAATCACGGTCGAGCGTTCCCTGTTCGAGCGAAACCGCTCATCGCTGATGCGTTCAATCGACCACTTCGAGCGCCATGTGGAGGCGCTTACAAATTCGGATGCAACCATCGATCTTGATTTCGTCACTCGAACGCTCTTCATGATCTACCTGATGCTCTATGGAAGTTCGCGACCCTATGCTGTCGATGGAGCGACGACTGAGGTGCTCATTCCTTTCTCGGGAATTGGTACACACGAACAGCGTGACGGTTTCTTGATGCGGTCCGCACGGCTTATCAACCGGATCTGGGGGCGAAGTTTCCAGGCGGGCTTGATGGCGCGCCTGCCACTCGATCGGGAGCGGGAAACGCTACCCGTCCCGGTTCTTACGTTGGTGATCCTCACGCGTTGGATCCTAGCGGCTATTCTCAGTGAGGCACGCCGCGCACCTAGTGCGAAAGGATTGGCGGGCATTCTTGAAAAGCTTGTCCCAAAGCTGTTTTCGATGACATCCGCCTTTGCGGTCACGGATCCAATGCAAATTGAAGCTGCCATTCGTCAGATGGCGCAGCATATTGGGATGTCACAGCTGCAGGCCGGCGCCATTCGGGCCGTTCTGCGCGAACTCAGCGACGCGAATGTTGATACGTAGCCGGAAAGTGCGGCAGGCTTGAACCTACCAAGTGGCGGGATCGCATAGAAGGAAGCATGCCGGCTGATCCACGACGACAAGAGCTCGTCGGCGTGGGGAGCCAGTGTTACCGGCAATCGCCGCGACGATGTTCCCGCGTCATGCGAAGGCGGCCTCCCCATCAAACTCCGGCTCCCACTTGTCGATCGCTTCGTTGGTAATCTGTTCTCGTCCGCTTTCGATGGCGTCAACGGCGAGGGTGTTGCTGATGTGGAAGATGTTGGCGGTAATGCCCTCGGTGATCTGCAGCATCCGCCGCAGCGATTTCGCGCTCAGCACCGAGGGCTGACGCAACGGCGTGTTGCGCCAGATTGACACGACCAGGGCTTCGAACTGTTCGTTTGCAGCCCAGCGGCTCAGCGTGAATTGCTCGAACCGGCGGGCCAGTTGCACGTCGCCGCTGATGGCTTCCCGCGCCTCGTTGACGCCGAAGCAAACGAGTGAGATCCGGAGACGATTGCTGAGAAAGCGCAGAGTGTTGAGGACGATGCGCTGCTCACGATAGGTTCCGGCGAGAATGTTGTGCACCTCGTCGATTGACCAGCACCTGCACGCCGATCGCTTCCATGATGCGCAATGCCGCCTGCTCCATCTGGGCGATATCGGCCCGCGGCCGCTGGGGTGCGCCGAGCAGGGTCAGCAGTTCAGCGTAGAACCGCCGTTCGCCGGGCCGGCTGGTCATCTCCATCGCCAAAACCGGTGTTTTCAGTGTTCCCGTCAGCGAATTGAACGTTGGCGGATGCTGGTCGCGGAAGCGCTTCATGATCATCGTCTTGCCCATGCCGCTGTCGCTATAGATAGCGACGGATGGCATGCGCGTTCCTCCCGGATGATCGAGTAGCCGGCTCAGCCGATCGAGCGCTTGCTTGGCGCGCGGGTAGAGCACCCAGCGGCGCGATCGTATCGCACGAATGCGTTGCTCGTCCGTTTCAGCAAGCAGCGCTGCGGCGCTCGCGGTCAGGTGGGAGATTTCGTTGTCCATACCAGCTCACTCCGTGTCCTCGACAAAGGGCACAGGTTTGCTGGAGTCAATGCCGCGAAGCGAGCCCCATCCGCGGCCATCCACGTTCGTTTTTGGCTTTCCTACGCCGCCGCGTCGCACGGCTGCCGTCTTCCTGGTTGCTGCATCCGCCAGTTCGCGCTGCGCAATCGCGGTGCCAATGATGGTGCGGGTATTGATTTTCTGCCGGCCTTTCGCCAGCAGTGCGCGTCGCGCCGCCACGGCCTCATGAAGTTGTGGATACCGGAACAATACTCCCCAAATGTGCCGTTTGAATCTTCCCCAGTTTGCGCCGTGAGCGGTCTTCCGGCGCGCCCCGGAAGATCGGTCACATGTCATCACCGATACTGCTTCCGATGGTCGGAAGGGGGATTTCGGTGATCAAGCTGAGGGAGATGATGATGATCCTGGATCTACATCGGCAAGGTCTGTCGGTGTCAGCGATCGCCAGGCAGGCTGGTATCGATCGCAAGACGGTGCGCAAGTACATCGAGCGCGGCCTGGAGGCTCCGGTCTATGGCCCCCGCAAGCCAAGAGCGACGGTGATCGACCCGTTCGCGGCCTATCTTCGCGAACGCGTGCAGGCCTATCCCGGTCCGACAGCGCGGCGGCTTTTCCGCGAGATCAAGGATCTCGGCTATTCCGGCGGCTACACGGCGCTGACCGACTTCTTACGTGACCTTCGACCACCGAGCGAGCAAGGGTTCGAGGTTCGCTTCGAGACGCCGCCGGGCGAGCAGGCGCAGGTCGATTTTGCCCAGTTTCATGTCGTGTTCACCGATGAACCGACGACGCTGAGGATCGTCTGGTTGTTTTCCATGGTGCTCGGCTACAGCCGCCTCATCTGGGCGCGCTTCGTCATGCATCAGAACCTGCCGACCGTGCTGCGTTGCCATGTCGCCGCCTTCGAGGCGATTGGGGGCGTTCCGCGCGAGATCCTGTACGATCGGATGAAGACGGCAGTCATCGGCGAAGGCGAGACAGAGGGTATTGTCTATAACCGTGCGCTTGTTGATCTCGCGCGTCACTACGGCTTTCATCCCAGGGCATGCCGTCCCTATCGGGCCAAGACGAAGGGCAAGGTCGAGAGACCGTTTCGCTATATTCGAAAGACTTCTTCCTGGCGCGCTCGTTCCGCAACCTCGACGACCTCAACGCTCAACTGCGGCACTGGTTGGACAGCGTCGACAACCGGGAGGGCGCGTCCATCGTCGACGCAATTATCGACGAAACAAATTGGCAGCAGTCGTTCTTCAACATAGCCGCCCATTTGATCGTTCCAAAACAGGTACTGAGGTACCGGGCCGAGCGAAGCGCGGAGACGTCTCCACTCATGGCGGCAATCACGATGTCAGTCATGGCAGACGATCACCTCGCGGCTCAAGTCGGCGGTGACGACAATGCAGACGGTCCGCTCTACCGCCATGCGGACTTTTCGCGACAGTTCAATAGGTTGCATCTCCGCAAGGCGCTGGAGGGAGCCGTTGAGAGACATCATCTCTCACCAGAGGAAATCGCCGCTTTTATGTTGACGAAGAGGACGATCTTGCGCTGACGATTGAGCCGGAGGAGATGCGGTAAGAGAGAGAGCGCCGCGAAGGCGACCCTGTTCGCTCGTCCCTTCGCTGCGTGTCTTGTCAATAAGCGGAGACGCACGTTTAGGCACCTCCCTCGTAGCACCCTCGTCCGCGCATCATTACTATTTGCTTATCAAGACAACCGTGATATAGTACCGCTATTCACATTCTAGTTTATCGCGTCTTCTAGTTTGTCGCGTCTCCCAACAATGCCCGTCAATGTGGGAGTGCAGTGAACCCTGTTTTCCGCTTAATGGGGAGCGTGGTGGTGATCTGATATGTAGGGGTGCGTCCAGTCGCCGCATCAGAACACACAGCATGAAAAGGAAGGGTCGCACCATGAAGGCAGAATTTATAGATGTCGTTTGTCTGCCGGTTAATGATCCGGAGAGAGCGAAGTCATTTTACACGGAAGTTTTGGGGTTTACCGTGGTAAGGGATACCCGGGGCGGACCATTACATAGCCGCTGGATCGAGCTAGGTCCGGAGGGCGCGAAGACAACTATCGCATTAGTAGAAGCTCAATCACGACGGTCGCAATATCCAGTTGAAGGCCTTGTTCTGAAGGTAAGCAACTTAGAGCAAGCTCGCGCTCGACTTGTACATTATGGATGTCGTCCGAAAGAAATCAGTAGGGAAACTTGGGGTTTGCACCTCACGGTAAATGATCCCGATGGAAACGGATGGGTTCTCGTTGAGCACGAAATCACGGTGTGAGTTGGCAGGAGGGAGCCGCTATGGACGTGCTAGGGATATCTAAGTCGACCTCCAACAAGCAAGGCGCGCCAGGACTTGGTGCTTTCGGCGAAAAAGTCGACGATGAATTTGACTTGGACATCAGACTTGAATTGCCTGGATCTAACGATGGATATGACGTTCTCAAACTTGCCTTCCCAACGAACACTTGCATAACCTGCGGAGGATGCACCGGGCATAGCTGCGCTCCCACATCGTGCTGTGGGTCGGGCACCTGCCTTCCAACGTGCAGTCACTGTACAGCCGGCAGCGGCTGCCCGACTTCATGCTGTACCATTACGCCAACATGTGGCCATGACTGTAGGGATAGTGGCGTGCCTGCGTGTAAGCACACTTCCAACTGCACCAACGACCCCAATTGTGGTCCTTAGACGAGCCGACCGCCATGATCGCTGCGCGACAGCAGGCAGATGCCGTGAATATAGCGGTTGAGATTGCGGGCAGGTTACAGAGCACACGTGAGATCGAGCGCGCTGTTTGTGTCGCATCCACGCAGACTCGATACTTCCTTTGGGGCGACCATGGCTTTGGGTCGGGCTATGCGGGTCTCTCGCTGCTCTGGGCGCATCTAGACAGGTGCTATCCAGACGCGGGATGGGATATACAAGCCCACAATTCGCTTAACGTTGCAGTTAGGGCAGCGGAAGCACAACACTTGGCCTCTCCCGGCCTCTTTGGGGGTCTGACCGGAATCGCGTTCGCGGCGCAGTATGCAGCAAATAGCTCTCCACGGTACAATCGGCTTTTGGGGACCCTTGACGCGCACACCTGCTCCCTGGTCAGGCCCAGTATTGACTTCTTCCAGAGTGACCCCCCGGTATTTGGCGCGCCGGTCGAGCTATTCGATTTGATCTCAGGTCTAAGTGGAGCCGTAGCGTATCTGCTGACGAGGTACGGTACCTCCCGAGAGGTCGATCGAACAGTCGAGGATATCTTGCGAAGCTTCGTTAAGCTCGCGTCCGAAACGAATGGACTCCCGGCTTGGCATACGCCTGTCCAGTTTCTGAGAACGTATGATTCGATGGCAACTGCTTTTCCCGGAGGCTTTCTGAACTGTGGGCTAGCCCATGGCGTTCCAGGGCCTTTAGCTGCCATGGCCCTGGCCTACCGGTGCGGCGTGAAAGTGCACGGTCTCGGCGACGCAATTGAACGCATTGCCATTTGGCTTCTGAACCATCGCCACGACGATGCTTGGGGTATGAATTGGCCAAGCGGAATTGCTTTAAAGATGAACAAGGGCGGAAGCACCGTAGGTGATGCGTCCGATGTAGCGCCAGCCCACGCCGGGTGGTGTTATGGAAGTCCCGGGCTTTCGCGATCTCTGTTCTTAAGTGGGCTGGCACTAAAGAACGACGAACTGTGTGCTGCAGCCATTGAGGCCATAGAAGCAGTGCTCAAGAGACCCCAACAGAACAGGGCCCTGAAGTCTCCGACGTTTTGCCATGGCATAGCAGGTTTACTTCAGATAGTGCTTCGATTTTACAAAGAAGCACCACGAAAGCATCTTCAGACGGGACTTGCTGAGTTAGTGTCGTTACTCCTGTCGATGTATGATCCGCATTCCATGTTTGGCTACCAGAGTTACACTAGCGAGGGGCTGATGATCGACAGCCCCTCGCTGCTGGACGGTGCAGCGGGCGTTTCCCTTGTACTGCTCTCGATAGGTCTTGATGTTGAACCAGTGTGGGACCGAGCCTTTTTGCTTTCCTAACGCGAGCGATGACTTGGTGGAGGGTAAATTGCCTAAACGTAGCGGGGCTGACCTTTACATTCCACTGAGCCGCGTGATGCTGCGATGTCCCTCGTTGCCGATCCAAGCTCTCGACTCAAGAACTGGGATCAAAACAGAATCCGACTTCACTGACGATGCGGACTTCAGTCTAGCCCTCCTAACCGCAAGCCCTTCTCTGCATGCTAGACGAGCAAGTATGCTGGAGCGCGCAGAAACTGATATTCGTCTGGCCAGAAAGCTAAGACGCTTTTTGACACGAATGTCGACAAGACCGACTCCCTTCGGGCTACTTGCCGGAGTAGCATTTCTTAAATGGGGATGCGAAACGGATGTCGTTATTTCGGACAACAGTCGTACGCGAACGCGAATGGACATGGATTGGATAGTAGATCACGTCCGAACGCTCGAATATGATACTGATATATGCAATAATATACGCTGGACAAGCCATTCTGCAGTTTGGCAACATGGCGGACGGGCCATTCTGTCGAGGGGTGGTGATAGCGCTTCGGCGGCTTCAGTCGCGTGCACAGCCCCTGTACGGCTCATTTTGGAAAAAGCACGTCATCCCATGCTATACCAAGAAATTCGTGATTGTGTTCTCGCGAATATCGCTTCTGCAACTGTGGAAAAGTTTCAAAAAGTATTTTCCGAATTGCAGCATCTAGGCTTCCTGTTCTCCGAACTGATGCCCCCAATTACAGGGGTGCGCGACCCATTATTGTGGGTAATTGATCACTTGCCGGATAACGTCGCGGGGAACCGAGAACGGGTATTGTTGGTACAGTTAATGAGCGCAATAAATCAGTGCGATGTAGGCACGGCCGTTGATCGTACCCACGCTTTCAGAAAGGCCGGAACCCTAGCAGAGAAAACCCGAGCCCATCAACGCCCGCTTCCATTTCAAATCGACTTACTGCTTGGCACAAAAGGGGAAGTGCTAAATCAAGCTGTTGCACGAGAGGCTGCGCGAGCGGCCCAGTTATTGATAGAAATCTCCGGCGCATCCGTTTCCTCAACGCCCGCTGTCCGGTACTACGCGGCCTTCGTTTCAAGGTATGGTGCGGAACGCGAGGTGCCATTTTTGGAAGTTGCTCATCCAGAATGGGGCTTGGGACTAACACCGCTCCGACTTGGCAGCACAGGTACAGGCTACTACACGCAATACTACAATCGGGAACACGCTTTACATTGCCTAATGCAAAGATCCCTTCGTGAACGGCGAATAACGGTTGAGCTAGACGAGGAAACAATAAATATACTTAGGGTCGGAGCTGAAGGAATTGAACATTGGCCGACATCTATTGATTTAAACGTATTTCTGCTGGCTGATTCACCTAGCTCTATTGATACAGGAAACTTCACTCTTTGTCTCGGTCCAAACGTCGGGGCGATGAAGGCCGGACATCACTTTGCGAGGTTCGGCGACCTAAGTGAAGATGCCGTCTTAGCCGTTCTCAACGAAAGCTTGTGTTGTGAGCGCGAACGCGCGCCTTTCCGAGAGTTAGTTCAGCTTACTTTCTTGCCGATGCAAACCAGACTAGCCAATGTTGCACTGCGACCTGCACTTCCCCAGCGAGAAGCCAACGTCGGTGTTTCGGCCAGTGTTCAGTCGACAGACTCTATACGTTTGGATGATCTTATGGTGGGCACCGAGGGTGGCCGATTGTACGTCCGCTGCTCAGGGTCGTCTAAGAAGCTTGCATTTGCCTCAGATTGCATGCTGAACCCGGCCATGGCGCCCCGAGAAATACAAGTCTTGTTAGCCATCACATCGGACCCCATAGCACCGCTCACTTCGTTTCCTTGGGGTACGTTGACATCCGCCGCTTTCCTCCCCCGCGTGATATGGAGAAAGACCATTCTTCAATGTGCACAGTGGAACCTCAGGGGGCAGCCGAAGTCAAGCACTGAAGACTTTCACCATTGGCTTCGGGGATGGCGCGGTCAGTGGATGTGTCCGCAGTACGTCTATCTCTGTTCTGGTGACAACCGCCTCCTTTTGGATTTGGAGGACGAGCTGCAAATAGGCGAACTGAAAACAACACTGGTTAAAGAGGGAGGTGTCGTCCTGCAAGAGGCAGTGCCGCACGCAAAAGACGCTTGGTTGCCAAGCCACAGGGGGTCTCACATAACAGAGTTGGTGATTCCTTTACGATTGAAGAATATTAAGTCTAAGCCGGCTGCCGAAACTTTGACCGCAGGTCAACGCAGCCTCTCCACGCAGTTAAGACTGGATCGCTTCAAACCCCCCGGTAGTGACTGGGTCTTTTTGAAGCTGTACGGACCGCAAGCCGGTGAGAATGAGATTATCTCTGGCGCGTTGCGAGAATTTTGTAGCGGGTTGTCGTCAGAAGTTAAGTGGCATTTCGTTCGATATGCTGATCCGCGACGACATCTACGAATCCGCTTCCAAAGCAAAACCAGCGATTTCGACGTGCGCATGATTATGGAATTGTCGCGCTGGGCAACCGGTTTGTTGGCCCGTGAGCGTTGTGAAGGTTTCTCCTTTGATATCTACGAGAGGGAGATCGAGAGATATGGTGGGCCTTCTGTCATCTCCGCGGTCGAAGCCATTTTCTGTGTTGATAGTGGCCTCGCAGCTGGCCTTATAGCCGGTGGGCTTCCATCCGACGCGATTATTCCGAAGGTGTTTATTTTCGACAGGCTATTAGAGATGTTTGGTTTCATAGGCGATTCCCGATTATCTTGGTTGAAGCAATTTGTGAACCTCACGGCAGCAGAAGCGGTAATCCACCGAGAGCATAGGACGCAGATTGTGGAGGCCCTAGTAGGCACTCCGCAAGGCCCTCTTAAGCACGCATCGGACTGGTTGAACGCGCATAGCCATCTATTCGCAGATGTTTCAGAAGCCATCGACAATGCAAGTTCGTCTGGCGCTTTAACTCAATCTCGTGCCGAAATTTGCCGAAGCATCATCCATATGCATTGCAATCGGCTTTGGGGGACGGATAGCGAGAAAGAATTGGAAGCTCTTCGTTTACTTCGAAGGGCTAGAGAACAGATCTCGCATCTCAATTTGTAATTTGGGACGCTCTAATACGCTGTTTTGCGAAAAGCGGACGCAGCCAGGATGCTGGCATCATTCGCAAGGATTGACGACGCTTGAGTTGTAGCGTTGGGGCGCTGGCGGTCCCACAATTTGAAATAAGTAATATCACTAAAACTGAAACCAGCGAAAGCGGGCTCGTCTGCAAAGGCAGTTGATAATATGGATGACCCTGGGTCCCAACAATCCAGCAGAATTGCCCGCACGCTGTATCTGGCTACCTCAGCCATCAGCGGTATAGGAACTGTCCTGACCACGCTCAATGGCGTTTCGGAACAGTTCAAACGGACTGTCTCGCTACTCGGTGGCATACCGAGCTGGGTTTCCTTAATCGTTGCTGCCGCGCTCTTGCTTCTCTGTGTTTGGGCCTTCAGCAAGTCGCGACGCCGATCAATCCTTCTCCGCCCCGACGCACTTCGCCTTGAGCGCGATAAAAGGGAGCACTTGGTAGGTCGAGATGACGATATCGAGGCACTCGCGAATCTCTGCCGTCAGCACCCCTTAGTTTTTCTCGAAGGTGTTTCTGGCGCAGGCAAGTCTGCCCTCATTCAGGCGGGGCTGGTTCCCGATATCGCAGATGATCCGACACTGTTACCGATCTACGTGCAAAGCATCGTAGGTGTCGACTGGGAACGGGAGCCGCGTCTTCTGGTAAGGTCGGCGCTGTCGTCGTGGCTTAATTCCGGCGGCCGGGACAGGTTCGACCCCTCTACAGATTGGGAGAGTTTGGGTGTTGACGGTGGGTTGGCTGGAATCTGGGGAAAAATTGGCCGGCTTCCCCTGCTGATCTTGGACCAGTTCGACGACTATCAGGTAAGACATCGCGATAAGTTCTTAAAACGTAAGACCTGGCTAAACCCCGATGGGCTCTGCAGTGCTAACAGCTTCTGGAGCGAGCTACGCGAACTGCTCGCGAAACGCGCAATACATTTGCTGATTGTTACCCGGGCCGATACTGCAGCGGGATTGACAAGCGTGCGCTTTACCGAGCCGGAGGCATACCGGCTCGATCGCCTTCCCAATCAGTTTGTCGGCCCGCTTCTCGCGAGGCTCGAACAAGCAGGCGAAGGTGAGATAATTGCGGACCCAGCATTCGGATGGGAGCAATTACGCACACGTCTCGAGAACGACCTGGAACAAGACGGAACCGTGCTGCCACAGCAGCTGAAAGTCGTGCTCTCTGGACTTGGCAGTTTTCCCAGGCGTGAGCTAACGCCGAAAGCTTACCAGAAAATCGGCGGCGTCAGAGGCATCGAGGCACGCTTCATCGAAAGCCAAGTCGCAAGAGTGGCGCGACTGTTCTCATTATCGCCTAATAACCTTCGTGGGGCACTGTTATCGATGGCGGATACTGAGACTAGGGAAAAGACAATCGAACAACCTCAATCTAAGCTACTGGAACTGATTGGCGAAAAAGCGGCGGCGGCCGACGCTCTACGCGAACTCGAAAGAGGCGAGCTTGTACGTATGCGTCAGCGCCTGGATCTCGGTGAAACGAACTGGTCGCTCGATCATGACTACCTCGCGCGCGCGGTTATCGAGGCTAACAAGCGCGCCAATCGCTGGCTGCACCAGCTTGATGCCGGCGCGAAGTCGTTGACTTCGTCCAGTAGCCCGTTTGAAAGTTGGCGCGCCCTTCTTCCAATCAGTACGCAACTTACATTCTGGCGCGATCGTCTACTCGGCAGATTTCACTACGCAAACTATAGACGGTATGCTGCGATTAGTTTGGTTCGATTGGTACCTTATGTCCTCGTTGTCATAGCGATTATTAGCGGAACCTATTATGAGTGGGAGCGACGCGAGGCTCAACGCGTGCAAAATGATGCGGACGCGATGCTGAACGTATTCGATCGCGATGGCGCAATTTTGGATCGCGAAGCCGCTACCCTTCTCTCCTTGCGATCCGCGGAGCCTGCAGTACGCAAACATGTCATCAAAATATTCCTGACCAACAGCGATCGCGCAGCCATATTCCTGACCAACCCAAAGCAATTGACACGTGCGTTGACCGGGTTGTCTCCGGCTCTCCGAGCATGGATTAGAGCTATTCTTCGTGTACCACAGACGAACGGGAAGCCAGAAAACCCAGAACTCTCAGCGACACGTGTATTAATGGCAGAAAATTCCGGCATAGATGACCTGCCATTGGAGACATGGCTGGCCGCCGTTAATGCTACCGTTCCATCCTCTTCGCATGAATTGAACTTGGCCTTCGCAGCAGCGATGGCGAAACTCACCGACGCGCCGGCGGCCGAAGCGATTGCCGCCGTCCTTAAGTCCATCGACAGCACCACTGATCCGAATGCCCTCCATGTCCTGGGTTCCGGCCTTACTGTCCTAACGGCCAAAGTCAGCGAAACGCAAGCAGCCGAAGTGATCCCACTCCTCCTCAAGGCCGTCGTCGAGTCCGGTTATATGTATACTGTGCCAGCCGTCGCTTCCGGCCTTGCCAAATTGTCGGCCAAGCTTAGCGATGCGCAGGCAGCCGAAGCGATTGGCCCTTTCCTCAAGGCCATCGGAAGCACCACTGATCCAGACGCTCTGCAAGCCTTCGGTTCCGGACTAGCCGTGGTGTCGGCGAAGCTCAGCCCTGACCAGGCACCAAGAGCAATCCCTCTCTTCCTCGATGCCATCGTCAGCACCACAGATCAGGATGCTCTGCAAGCCCTCGCTTCCAGCCTCGCCGCCTTGCGAGCCAAGCTTAGCGACATCCAGGCTGCCGAAGTGACTGCCTCCTTCATCGAGACCATTGTCAGCATCACCGATGATCCGGATGCTTTGCAAACGCTTGGCTCCGGACTGGCCGCAATATTAGGCGAACTGAATGCTGACCAGGCCGTCTATGCGATTAGCCTATTCCTGGAGGCCATCGGCAGCACCACTGACCCAGATGCTCTGCAGACCCTCGGTTCCGGCTTTGCCGCATTGGCTACCAAGCTCAGCGGCAATCAGGCGGCCGAAGCGATTGTACCCTTCCTCGAGTCTATCGGCGGCACCACTGATCCGGATGCTTTGCAGACCCTCGGCTCCGGCCTTGTTGCTTTGTCTACCAAGCTTAGCGCCCCGGAGGCTGCGGAGACGATTGGCCTTTTCCTCGAAGCGATCGGCAGCACCTCGGATCCGGATGCTCTACAAGCCCTCGCGTCCGGTCTTGCCGCGTTGCCTACCGAGCTTAGCGACCCGCAGGCTGCGAAAGCGATCGGCTCTTTCCTAGAGGCCATCGGCAGAACCAATGACCCGTATGCGCTCCAAGCCCTCGCTTCCGGTCTCGCCGCGTTGCCTACTAATCTTAGCGACCAGCAGGCTGCCGAATCGATTGGCCCTTTCCTAGAGTCTATCAGCAGCGCCTCGGATCTGGATGCCGTGAAAGCCCTTGGTTCCGGTCTTGCCATATTGTCGGCCAAGCTCAGCGATGTGCAGGCGGTCGAAGCGACTTCCCGCTTCCTGGCAGCTATTGGCAGCAGCAACAATCCGGGTGCTATTCAAGCACTCAGTCCGGGGCTCGCTGGATTGCGGACCAAACTCACCGAAGCGCAGGCAGCCGAAGCGATTGCCCCTTTAGTCAAGGCCATCGACAGCAGCAAGAATCGGCGTGCTCTGCAAATACTGGGTTCGGGGCTTGCCACATTGTCACCCAAACTCAGCAATGCGCAGGCGGCCGAAGCGATTGGCCCCATGCTGAAGACCATCGTAAGCACCACCGATGAGGATACTCTGCAAACTCTCGGTTCCGGCCTTGCCATATTGTCGGCCAAGCTCAGCGATGCGCAGGCAGCCGAAGCGATTGGCCCCTTCCTCAAGGCCATCGGCGGCACCACTGATCCAGACGCTCTGCAAGCCCTTGGTTCCGGGCTTGCCCCATTGTCGACCAGACTGAGCGCCAACCAGGCCGCTGACGCGATTGCCCCGTTCCTTGAGGCCATCGGCAGCACCACTGATCCGGATGTTCTGCAAACCCTCGCTCCCGGGCTTGCCATTCTATCGGCCAAGCTCAGCGCCACCCAGGCGGCTGACGCGATTGCACCATTCCTCAAGGCTATCAGCGCCACCACTGATGTTGACGCTCTGAAAGCCATTGGCTCAGGGTTTGTCGTGTTACCGATAAAGCTTAGCGACGCACAGGCGACTGAAGCTGTTGCTCCTGTACTCAAAGCTATCGGCGGCACCACTAGTCCGGAAAACTTGCTGGTGCTAGGCCACCGGCTTGGCTTGCTTTCGAATAAGATGAGCGCGCCAACGATCGAAGCGATCGCTTCGCCGTCGAATGTGTCCGGTATAATGTCTGGACTCAGCAACCCATTAGTCGACGTAGATCTAGAAAAGGTTTTGTTACAGTTCGTTGAAGTGTTCAGTAAATCTAAATTCAACGGTGACGTCTGGAAGGCGGTAGACTGGATCAAATCCGAACAGGAAAAGGGCCGACTGGACTGGCTGGATATGGATGAATTACAGTAGTTGTAGCCAGAGACCCGGCGAAACGGGGGACTGTCAGGAATTCCGTGCGTGAGGCCGGTTCGTCATTAATTGAAGAACCGTTCGCCGAAGACAACGGCGAATTGCGTTTTGGCCTCGACCCACTCGCGCGGGGTGTCGCTTGGCACGTAAATGGGTTCATCCTCAATTTCTGTGATTCAGCGGCAGCATTCTCGCCCTCATCAGTTCTGGCCCGGCGCGGCCGTACATTGCTCGCTTCAGCATCTTGAGGCGGTTGATCTGCCCTTCGGCTTGACCGTTGCTCCAGGGGAGTTC
>Ga0209281_1001091_pt1 | contig 19898 bp, 17 predicted proteins | sample MedtruBG_FD_187514 | JGI IMG/M metagenome (GOLD analysis project Ga0209281, IMG submission 187514) | Root nodule microbial communities of legume samples collected from California, USA - Medicago truncatula BG (SPAdes) (version 2) | ecosystem: Host-associated > Plants > Roots > Nodule | place... | reverse complement strand
GCAATATAGTTTACTGAGCCGGTTTGATTCCCAGTTGGAGTTACTACATTTAATGATTGGTTATAAGAAATTTTATCTAAGTATTCATCAGGAACATAACAAAGGACATATAATTCATTTGATATTGCTATGTCAGCGATATCACTACCTACATTAACTACATCACCTAGGTCGAAATTTTTACTTATTACTATACCATCGTTTAATGCGATGATATTATAGTTGTTTAAATTGTTCTGAGCCTGATTTAATTGGGCAACAGCTTGGTCTAAATCAGCTTGTGCTGCATCTATAGCTTGTTTTGTAGAGCCGTTTTTAAGTAAGTTCAATTGAGCATTGGCAGCATCATAATTTGCTTGAGCAATATTGATAGATTCACTAGTGGATCCTGCTTGTAAAAGCTTTAGCTGTTGCTGGGCACTTTCTAATTTATATTTGGCTGTAGAAAGCTGGTCAGAAGTAGTATCTAGTTTTAGCTTTGCATCATCTAATGTGCTTTTAGGAACTGCATCTTTATCATATAACTGAGAAGTGCTATTATACTGATCTTTTATATAATCATAATTTACTTGAGCTGAATTTACAGCAGTTTCAGAAATTGATACCTCATCTTCAGCTTGTTTTATTTGCTCACTTCTATTGCCAGCTGTTAAAAGATCTAGTTGATATTTGGCAGCTCGAGCTTGTGCTTCGGCTTGCTCTATTTGTTCAGGACGAGTTCCTACTTTTAACTCATCAAGTTTCGCTTTTTTTATATTCACAACGGCTTGCATTTGATCAACTGTATATTTTTGAGTAACATTATCTATTACAGCAATAACATCGCCTTTCTTCACGGTTTCTCCTTGATTTTTTTTCATTTCTATGATTTTACCAGAAACTGTACTAGTTGCTGGTACAATGCTGTTTTGAATATCTCCTTTTAAAGTTAAGGTATCTGAATTTAAAGAACAACCAGTAGTTAGAAATAAGACCGTTAAGCTACACATAAATAATTTTTTCATATAACCACCCTTTACTAACGATTTAATATTATTTTTTATGTGAATTTCTACTGAGCTTATAAGTTTTTGGTTTTATTATTTAAACAAACTCCATTAATGATATACTGTATTAAATATTCTAATTCGTCATCATTATTTTTTAATTCAGGGAGTGCGATATTGTGAACAAAAAGGTATCCAAATATAGAAGTTGCTATTAATCTAATAATTGAACTACTTGGTATATCTATAAGATCGCCTTGTTCTTTAAATTTATCAATAATTGATGTGCCTTTTTTTATTACAGGAAAGATTACAGTGCTTAGAATTTTACTTCTAAGTTCAGGATGAAACGGTACCTCTTGAATTATGACCTTTAGTATTGGTCCAGTTTCATTAACAAATTTAAGCCTATTTAGTACTATTTTTCTTAAAAATTTCTCAAAAGTTTCATGCTCTTCGTTTAGTATCTCGTAAAAATCATTAATAAAAATCTCAAATAAAGATGCTTTAGATAAAGCGGCTGGAATGGCAAATAAAAGATCTTTTTTCGTTTTGTAATACCTAAAAATAGTTCCTTCTGCAACTCCAGCCTTTTTAGCAATTTCACTAGTAGCCGTGGCTTCATATCCTTTTTCAGAAAAAAGTTCTATTGCCGCACTAAGTATATTTATTTGTTTTTCAGTCATATTATGTTCTACATTATTTAGGTTCATAAGTTCTTTTAAAGATTTTTTTTCCATAAATTTAGTTCCCCCTTAATTATGGTTATATTTTTCGATATTTTTTTAGAGCTAATATATTTAAAACCATAAAAAATATACAGATTAATAATAAAATTAGGACATCAAATGAAACATCACCCCAACCTTTTCCGCGTATCATAATATTTCTAAGGGCATCGGCTGAATACCACAAAGGCATAAAGTGTCCAAAAGATTGCAGCCAAGTCGACATAGTGCTTAAATCAAAGAGGCCAGAAAAGAATACTTGTGGCACTACAATTATTGGTATAAACTGAATCATTTGAAGTTCATTATTTGCAAAAGCAGATATAAAAGTACCAATGCTAAGAGCTACCATTGCAGTTAATATAGTTACAAGGATTACCAGTGAAAAAGAGCCTATCATCATGATGTTAAGAACATTAATTGAGTACCAGGCGATAAGGGCAGATTGTATTATAGTAAAAGCTCCAAAGCCAAGAAGATAACCTAAAACAATTTCCCATCGTCGAAGTGGAGTTGAGAGTATTCTTTCAAGTGTACCGGAAGTACGCTCTCCGAGAAATGATACACCTGCCACTAGGAATACGAAGAAGAATACAAAGAAACCAATTAATATAGGTCCAAAATTATCAAAGCTAGACATATTTTCATAACCATACAAATAAGTTATATCTGGTTTGGCTGCGATTGATGCTGGCTGCTGAGTCGCATTTTGTACAAGTTTTATAACCGATTGACTTTTGCTCGGGTCACTACCTTCTAAAGTTATTTTAGGGATTCCATTTTCAAAATTAATTATTGCATCAACTTCTGAAAGGCTAAGAGCATAATAGGCATCATTTTCTGTATATCGAATTATTTTAGCATCATTATCTTCTAATTTATTTACAATGCTAATAGGAGCATTTATTATTCCGATTTTAGGATGATAATTTGATCCGTCAAATATAAACGACATTAAAGTCAAAACTAATATTGGTGCTAGAATCATTAACCCAATTGTACGTTTATCATGGGCAAGTTGAAGTAAGATTCTAATTACAATTGCTTTCACCCTCACTTTGATGCACCTCCATAATATAAAAATGCTTCTTCAATAGTACTTGAATTAGAATTATGCTTAATTTCAGCAGGAGATCCTACAGCTATTAGTTTACCATCACGAATCATTCCTAAATTGTTGCACTTTTCAACTTCATCCATTACATGAGTAGTGATAATAATAGTAGTACCGCTATTTTTCAACTTGTACAGTTCTTCCCATATAGACTTACGAAGAACAGGGTCAATACCAACAGTAGGTTCATCCAATATTAAAATAGGCGGTTCGTGAACAAGTGCAATAGCAAGAGATAATCGACGTTTCATACCACCAGAATATTGCTTTACTTGTTTTTTTAGGTGATCCGATAAATTAACAAGTTTCATGACTTCAGAAATTCTTTGCTTTAGATTATTTCCTGAAAGTCCATACATTGAAGCAAAAAATTTGATATTTTCCTCAGCAGTAAGCTCCTCATATAAGGCATCTGATTGAGCCATGTATCCAATTTTATTCATTAGTGATAACTTAGGCATTTTTTCATTTAGCAAATAGACAGAACCACTGGTTGCAATATCTATCCCTGCAATCATCTTAACTAAAGTTGATTTTCCAGAACCTGATGGACCAAGTAAACCTATAATTTGAGAATAGGGTATATCTAGGTTGATATCAAAAAGCACTTGTTTCTTCCCAAAAGATTTATTAACATTTTCGACTTTGATACAATTAGAATCAAGCATACTACTAACTTTATTTTGCATAATCAAATTCCTTTCTAAATATAATAAGTGAGTAATCACTCATTTTGAAGATATAAAAAAATACAAAGCCTTCAATTTGTATGATGATGTATTAATTATTAAGATATTTATATTCTTATTATAATATTATATTTATATATGTTCAATAAAGGAATTTATATAACAGGAAATAATTGAAATTGGTAATATAAAAGAAGTGCCCTAAGCGAAGGCACTTCTTAAAAACATAATCTATGTAGATTAATTAAACTTATATTATTATCTCTTATTTCTAATTTTTATCATTGTTATTATTATAGGAATTGAGATTACAGCACTAACTATGGCTTCAGGAATTCCATTTGTAGCTCCAATGGTTGCTATCGCAATGCCAGCAGTTTGAGGATTAATTCCAAGAGTAGCTGAGTATCTCTCTAAGTAAAAGACATAAGTTAGTCCTAAAACCCCTATTGTGTTAATCAAGGTAGCACATATTGAAGCTATAGCAATACTTACACTTTGATTTTTAAACCTATTTTTAGTGATAATATACATATAATATGCTACAATTCCAATTAAAATCCTAGGCACTAATGCAATTATTGGATTCCAAAATATAAATGATGTAGGACCAGGCGCTGTAAAATTTTGATACATTGAAAATAAACCAAAAACTAAGCCAACTAATGTTCCTACGATAGGGCCCTCTACAATGGCACCTATTATTACAGGGATATGCATTATAGTAGCTCTAACAGGTGGAATAGGTATAAAACCAAGACCAGTTAGTCCTAAAAATATTGAAATTGCAGAAAGCATTCCAACCATTGTTATCTGCCTAACTGAAAATTTTGATTTAACATAATTTTGTTCCATAAAAATACCTCCGTTCTTATTCCTTAATATTATGGATATAATTCGGAAAAATCTATAAAATATATAATTTCCGTTCAGTTTCCAAAGAAATACCGACAAATAGTATTTTATCATTTTAGAAAAAATGTTCAACCTTATTTTCAATATTTTAAAAATATATTTCTAGTTAGTATTGATTAGTATCATTGAAGATATCTTGTTTATCAGGCATTACGACTGCACATACAATATATCCAATAATGCAGATATAAGAAAATTTTATTGTTAGTAATATAAATAATATTCTAATTAAAGTAACATCACCATTAATATAATCAGAGAATCCTGCTAATACACCAGAAATTTTCTTCCTAGAAACATCCTTATATAACTTCTTTTTTTCAATCATTATGATCACCATCCATAATTTTATTATGTGCTATTTTTATACAGCATCGAATAAACACCAGATTCTCATTATCTTATTAGTATTGTTAATATATATTATAAAGAAGAATTTATGGTTTGATAGTGGGTTCAGCGTATCTTTATATAAAAATAAGAAAATCATAAGATGTTAAGCTATAATTAACATGTTATTGGTAAGTGTAGGCAATTATGAAATACTATTGATTGTTTGATCTATCTGTTATATATTATATATAACAGATAGAACGAAAGGGGATTTAATAATGATCTTAAAGTTGGATTTTGACTCAGAAGTTCCGATTTATCTTCAAATAAAGAATCAAATCATAATTGGAATTGCTAATAAAGAATTATCAGAAGGAGATGAGTTGCCATCAGTTAGAGGTTTAGCAGAGGATATTGGAGTTAATATGCATACTGTAAATAAGAGTTATTCATTATTGAAAGATGAAGGATATATAAAAATTGATAGAAGAAAGGGAGCTGTTATATCATTAGATTTTACTTATAGTAAAAAAATATTTGAAGATAAATTAAATGAAGATATAGAAATTTATGTGGCAGAATGTATTAACAGAGGAATATCTCTTGATAAGATCAAAGAAAAAATTGAAAAAATATTTAATTGTTATAGGAAGGATGAATAGGTCATGAATGAACAAATAATGTTATTATTTTTAGTACTAATAATTACAATGTTGATATTATGGCAAAGTTATAGAATTAATGATTTCAATGTAGAAGGAGTAATTTTTGGAGTAAGAGTTCCTGAAAAGTATAGAAAAGAGAGCAGAGTTATAAGTATTATAAAGAATTATAATAAGAGAGTTCTAACATTAACAGTAATTTGTTTTATATTATTTATATATGCATTTTATTTTATTCAAAAGGTATATATTATTGTAGTTTATTCATATTTATTGGCAGTTATAAATTTATATTCATGCTATTTAGCTAATAAGAAACTCAAGATTGTAAAAAAGAATATAGGTTGGGAGAAAAAATCAGAAAATAAAGTGTATGTACAAATTGGAAAATGCAAAACTAGTGGAAATCTTAATTTAAAGTTATTTTATGTAGCAGTCGCAATATCTGTATTAGGATTTTTAATAACAATATCAAGATTATCATCATTACCTAAAATGGTTCCAGTTCATTTTGGGATAAATGGTCCAGATAATTGGGTTGATTCAACAACATTTACTGGTAAACTCCAAGTTGTGATGCTGCCACTAGTATCAATGATATGTGTTTTTAGTATGTTTTTTTCTGCTAAAATTCAAGCCCAAAAAGATAATACTAGATTTAATGGGGGAACACTTAGTTCGTTAATATTAAAAAAATCATTTTTAAATAAATCTATGACACAGATGTTAGGGGTTATCTCTATTGGAGTCGCACTAATGATTTTATATGGAGTATTACTTGTTGTAGGAATAATGAGATTTAATGATGTTTCAAATTTTATATTTCTTGCTATAACAATAGGAGTAATATTCTTTCCGATGACTTATTGGATTTATAGTGCTAAAAAAGCAAATCAATTGAAAGCAGATAATGTTTCTGATGAAAAAGAAATTTATAAAGATGATGATAAAAATTATGTCGGGGGAATATTCTATTACAATCCTAATGATCCAGCTAATATAGTACCAAAAAGAATTGGGTACGGATTGGATTTTAATTACGCTCACACACTAGGGAAGGCAGCTTTGTTGCTTCAGCTACTAATATTGATAGGAATAATTATAATTATGGCCGTATTTAATATATAAATGATTTGAATTCATAAAAGTAAAGTGGTAATATGTAATTATTACTAATTTCAATAATAAAATAAAAGGCTAGGGGTGCCAATTATAATTGGCTGAGAGAAGCTTATTTGCTTTAACTCTTTTAACCTGACGTGGTTAATACCACCGTAGGGAAGCGGTAAATAAAATAAATTTATTTATTAGTCTGATTGGTAAATAAATGTATGAATTTTATGGGACTTACCTTATGGTAAGTCCTTTTTATATATTTAAATTTTGAAGGGGGATATTAAGTTGAGAGTTTTAGTAAATGAAAAGGAAATGTTTGTGAATGATACAATTACAGCTTTTACTGTTAGAGAAAATGTAAAGAAAGATGCGGACATAATTATTTTGAATGGTTTTCCTATCAAAGAAGATTACGAATTAAAGGAAGGGGATAAAGTTACATTAATTAAACGTGGAGAAGTTCCTAAGAAAGAAGAACTTGAAGCGTTAATGGTAAGCAGACATACCCCAAAAGTACATGAAAAAGTAAAAAAAGCAAAAGTTGCAATTGCTGGGCTAGGAGGGCTTGGGTCAACAGTGGCATTAGCGCTAGGCAGAATTGGAGTTGGATATCTTAAAATAATCGATTTTGATGTAGTGGAACCAAGTAATTTAAATAGGCAGCAATATTTTATTAAGCATATCGGCATGAAAAAATGTGATGCATTAAAAGACATACTTTCAGAAATAAATCCGTTTATAGAAGTTGAGAATGTTGATATTTGTATAAATGAAAATAATATTGAGGAATTATTTAAAGATATGGATATTGTAATTGAAGCATTTGACGGGCCTGAAAATAAAGCAATGATAGTCAGGGAGGTTTTACTTCAAACTGAAAAACCAAAGATAATTTCTGCATCAGGCATGGCTGGATATTATTCAAATAATTTAATTGTAAGTAAAAGAGTTAACTCTAGATTATATATGTGCGGAGATTTTGAGAATGCAGCTAAAATAAATGAAGGATTAATGGCTCCTAGAGTTGGAATAGCGGCCTGCCATGAGGCTAATATGGCACTAAGATTAATTTTAAATGAGGAGGATGTTTAATACAAAGCTAAAAGTAATTGCTTTTAGTAGCTCGTCTTTTAAGGATGTATTTGCAAAAATATTTGTAAATACATCAACCTAAATGCTTAATAAATTAGAAAATACGGGGGTGAATCTATGATTTTAATGGGAATAACTAATAGAATTCTTTGCATAGATTTCTATGAACAAATAAATAATATATCAAAATCATCATTAGACTATTTAGTTATCAGAGAAAAAGATCTTGATGAAGAAGGACTTTTGAAGCTTTCTTTAGCTATAAAAGATAAATTAAAAAATACAAATATAAAATTGATTATTAATTCGAACATTAATGTAGCAAAAAAAATTCAAGCAGATGGAGTTCAACTTTCGTTTAAAGATTTTATTAACATTAATGAAAAATTATACACAGAAAGTATTAAAGACGAAAATAGTTCGGTGGATAACTTTAAAGTTAATGGGAATAAATATAAGATATATAAAACAATAGGTGTTTCAATACATAGTTATGAAGAAGGGATAAGAGCATATGAAATGGGTGCAGATTATGTTATCTATGGACATGTATTTCAAACTGATTGTAAGAGATTTCTTGAGCCTAGAGGTGTAAATGAAATAGAACATCTATCAAAAAAAATACGTATTCCGATAATTGGAATAGGAGGTATTGGAGAAAAAAATTATAAGGAAGTACTATGTGCTGGAGCAGAAGGAATTGCTTTAATGTCAAGCTTAATGAAGAGTGAAAATCCTAAGGAATTCATAAGTAATTTCTGTAAATAATTATGCTATTTATAATTTATTTCACACCATAAATATTTGAACAAATTATTATGAATAAAGTACTTGTAAATCTTATGTGTTCATTATAAACTCTTTAAAGAAAGATATATTAAGCTGAAATATAGAGAATTTATAGCATTGAGAATAGATTCTATTAAGATAATAAGGAGAAATAGAATAATGAGTACAATTGCAGGAAAAGGTTGCCATAGAATTATACCAGATGGAGAGAAAAAGCCATTACAAGATATAGAACGAAGTATTGTTAAAACTTATAGAAAATATATTTGGACGAAATTCGTTAAGGCTGTTAAGGAATATAATTTAATTGAAGAGGGAGATAAGATAGCCGTAGGTATATCAGGTGGAAAAGATAGTATTCTTATGGCGAAATTATTTCAAGAATTGCAAAAACATGGTCAAGTAAAATTTGACGTAGTATTTTTAGCAATGGATCCAGGATATCATCCTGATATAAAAAGCTTACTAATAGAAAACTGTGAGTATTTAAATATTCCTATTCATATGTATGATTCAGGTATTTTTGAAGTTGTTGATAAAATGGCTAAAGATTATCCTTGTTATTTGTGTGCAAGAATGAGAAGAGGTTCACTTTATGCTAAAGCTCAAGAGTTTGGCTGTAATAAGCTTGCCTTAGGACATCATTATAATGATGTGATTGAAACAACAATGTTAAATATACTATACGGAGGTAATTTTAAGACTATGTTACCTAAGTTAAAGTCAAAAAACTTTGAGAATCTTGAATTAATAAGACCGATGTATTACATTGAAGAAGATTATATAAAGAAATTTATTAACTATAGTGGAATATGGCCATTGAATTGTGCGTGTATGGTTGCGGCAGAAAAGATAGGAAATAAAAGATATGAAATTAAAGACTTAATTAAAGAATTAAAGAAAAATTTTAGTGGTGTAGAGAAATCTATATTTAAAGCTGCAGAAAATGTTAGCATGGATTCAATACTTGGATGGCAAAAGGGAGATACTAAATATTCTTTTTTAGATTTTTACGATGAAGAGTAACTACTCATACTCTAAAAGTATTTATAAACATGGAAATGTGTGTTATATTATAATTAACTATATAGGTGAAAAGGAAGATGAGATATGACAAGTGATTCTATAGGTAGCATGGATCCTAATATACTATTAAGTATTATTAATATGAAATTAAGAGACCAGTATAGTTCGTTAGATCTTCTTTGTGATGATATGGATTTAGCTCGGGAAGATCTTGTAAATAGATTATGTAGTATTGGATATAATTATAATGAAGATATAAATCAATTTAAATAATTTATTATCTATGATATTTATTTATAGAAGAAGGAGGAAATATGCCATGAACTTGAAAAAGACAGGAAAAGTTGTTGCTTTTATGGCCGCAACAGCAGCGTTAATAGTATCATTAGTTAATGATAAAAAGAACAAGAACTCAAATGAAGAAAAATAATTTAAATTAGATATTATGCGAAGGATTGTATTGATATGATTAGAGAGGAATTTGAATTAAATCATGATGAAATAATTAATTCTACAGATACTAGTGGGATTGGCATGATTTGGGACCCCTCGGAATTTAAGTTAATAGTTGATGATAAAATAATAAATATTATAGAAGAATATGATGTTACAAATTACAATCTAAATCAATTTGCAGAGTTTGTAGAAAATGAAGATAGGCAAAATATATTAAACTTTTTTACTCAAAGTTTCAAAAGAAGTTACGATGAGAGAGAGCAACTACAACAACGGTTCAGTATGAGAGGCATAAATAATAAAATTATTGAGTGTATTCTTGTTGGAAAGATAATACGAAATAATCATAAGTATTATTTTGTCGGGGGTAGTTACTGTTTAGAGGATTTGAGTGAGGAGAATAATAGTATAGATTCTTGGATGGATAAATGGAAGGTATCAGCGCTTAATAAAACAGTTAATTCCATTATTCAATGTGATAGAATTACAGGATTGCCTAATAAATATTTCTTCAAAAATATAGTAGCTAATTTACTAAGAAATGTTGTTGAAAATAATGCAAGGGCAGCAATGATAATAATTGATTTAGATAACTTTAAGTATGTAAACGACTCCTTTGGCCATGATTTCGGAGATTTATTACTAAGGGAAGTTGGATGTAATCTGGTATCAGCTGTTACAGAAGATATATTAGTGTCGAGATATAGTGGTAATACTTTTTTACTATTTAAGCCTGATATCATAGATATTCAAGAGATAGTGGCTTTATGTAATAGGATAACAAAGTCTTTTGAGGAACCTAATATAGTTGATGGAAAGAAAATATATTTAACAGCAAGTATTGGTGTTTCATTGTCACCAGATCATGGAATTGACTATAACACGTTATTAAAGAATGCGGATGCTGCTATGTACGAGGCTAAGAAAAATGGGAAGAACGAATGTGATTTTTTTGATGATAGTCTTTCAGTGGAACTAAATAGAGTATATAGTTTGCAAAAGGGATTAAGGACTGCTCTACAAAATAACGAATTTTATGTTATGTTTCAACCTAAGGTATCGTTAGGAGATTCTTTAGTTAATGGGTTTGAAGCATTAGCTAGATGGGAAAGTCACGAATTCGGATCGGTAAGTCCAGCAGAATTTATCCCGATTGCTGAAAGCTCCAAGATGATAGTTCCAATCGGTAGTTTTGTCCTTGAGGAAGTATTTAAAAAAACCAAATATCTTTTAAATGAAGGGAATGATAATTTTAAGATAGCTGTTAATTTATCAGAAATGCAGCTTAGAGAAGATGTTGTTTTATCAGATTTTAAGAGGTTAATAAAAAAATATAGAATACATCCTAAATATATTGAAGTTGAAATTACGGAAAGCATGCTTATGAAGTCTTTTGATAGAAATGTTAAAATCCTTCAAGAAATTAAAAATTTAGGTGTAAGTATAGCATTAGATGATTTTGGAACGGGTTATTCTTCGCTAAATTATTTAACTAAATTACCTATTGATGTATTAAAGATAGATAGAAGTTTTGTAATTGATTTGATGAACAATCCTAAAAGTAAATGCATTGTAGAGAATATAATTAATTTATCTCATCAGTTAGGTATAGAGGTAGTAGCAGAAGGGGTAGAAGAGAAATCACAAGTTGAGTATTTGAAAGCTATACTTTGTGATGTTGTACAAGGATATTATTTCAGTAAACCTAAGATGTTTGAAGCAATACGGAATATAATTGGAAAAGAAATTTCATAAAAATATTGACAAACTTCGTGTACAGGTATATTATTAGATCATAAATTAAATCCTATGAAAAGGGATAGTAATCATGAAACAAAGTTAAAGAGAGCTGAAGATGGTGAGATTTCAGTACAGTAGTTAGTGATGAATGGGCCTTTGAGGAGCGAGATGAAATCTTTTGAGAGTAGTTTAGTCGTAAGTCGCACGTTATAGCGAATAAGATATTTTTTGTATCTGAAATGAGAGGCATTTTATGCAATCTAGGTGGCAACGCGGATAATCTCCGTCCTATTAATTATAGGACGGAGTTTTTTTATATTTTTATATATTGGGGCGTGATAAGTATGTTGTGAAAGAAAGTGGTTTGGACTTAGATATAAATTATTAAGCAAAGATTAACAAGGGGGATTTTTATTATGAATACAAAGAAAATGGTAACAAACGCAATTTTAATAGCTATAGGGGCAATATTACATCAACTTACACCTTTATTAGGCGTACCTATGCAACCGGATTTATCGTTAGCAATTTTATTTATTATAATAGTATATAATAAGGATTATAAAACTACATTAGTATGTGGAATCATTGTAGGGGTTTTTGCAGCATTAACAACTAAAACTCCAGGTGGGCAACTACCTAATATTATTGATAAGTTCTTAACTTCTAATATAATGTTTTTAGTTCTAGTTCCATTTAGAGAAAAAATTAGTAAACTGATACAAATTAGCATATTGTTGCCATTTGGAACGGCGCTTAGTGGTACACTTTTCTTAACAGCCTTAATGACTCTTGGTGGATTACCAATCGATAAATTTAGCACATTATTTTATGCCGTTGTTCTTCCAACTGCAGGATTAAATGTAGTAATAGGTATTGTATTATTTAAAGTAATTGAAAAAACTGTTTCAATTACTGGTGCTTATGCAGTAAATAGCTAAATTAAATAGTAATAATATAATAATAAATATATAAAAGGTAAATTGAGTTTTGTGAGAACAAGTATTACTCAATTTACCTTTTATTCTTATTTATTTTCAATTTAAATGTTAAAGATGAAATGCATAGGAAGAATAATATAAAATATTAAATTACGTAGCTAATAGATAATATAACGCAATATTTTAGGAAATAATTGTTACTTTTTTATAAAATGATATTCCTCAGGAGTACTTTCATCTATTACTTTAAATTCATATCCATTATCTTTATAATATTTAATTATATTTGGTAAAGCTTTTGCAGAATTCTTGCTCATATATGCACAATGCATTAAAAGTACCACATAATTCTTATCAGTTTTAGAATTTCGTATAAACCTACTTGGATTTGCATTTGGATGCTCTCCATCACCGCTATCTGTATTCCAATCGTATATTTTTAAGTTGTTCTCATGAAGTAAATCAACCATAGATTGGGATAGTTTATAGCAATTATTATTACATCCAAAAGGGAATCTAAGTATATTTGGTTTAACACCAACAATTGAGTTAATAGTTTCTTGAGTATCAAGCATTTCTTTTAAAAATGATTCATTAGAGCGGTAAAGGGAAGATTTTTTATGGCTCATACTATGAAGACCAAGAGCGTGACCTTCACTATAAATCCTTTTTACTAAAGTTTCTTGACCCTTAATCTGATTTCCGATTAAGAAAAAAGTTGCGGGAATAGACTCATTCTTTAATATATCTAAGACGTCCTTAGTAACTTTTCCAGCGGGACCATCATCAAAAGTCAAATACACTATTTTTTTTTCATTTGCATAAGCATTAATTAAACTGAATTTTTGATAACTAAATATACTAATTATGATTAAAATAATTGAAATTAATTTTTTGAATAATTTTATATACATATAATCACCTTCATATATAGATTTTGTACAAAGATATTATGTCCTAAAATTATAATTATATTTATATGACTAAGAAACACTTAAAAGAGCATGTTAAAAAAGAGTAAAGAACTTAGTAAAAAATACCTTGAATATATGAATATCTTCTGATTGCAATATGCTTAGCGCAATGCTAAAATATGGTATAATGATGTTATATTGGTAAATTATAGACATAGGGAAAAGAGATGAATTAGTAGTGAGGAATATAAATAATAAGTATCAAATTGAATATGAATTAAATATTGAAGAAAACTTTTCGAATTATCTGGTTTTTGATTTGGAAAAAAGTGAAAGATACGCATTATGTATTTTGAAAAATGATTTTACATATGAAAAAACAAGAGAATATTTATTAAGTAAATTTAAAACTATTAAAAATCTTAATTTTGATCATGCTACTAATATTATTAGTATCGAGATAATTTATAGCATGAATGGTATAAAATTGAGTAAACCTCAATATGGATATCTGATGGAATATACTGAATATAAGATAGATACGCAAGCCTATCTTAGAAAATGTACATCTTTGAAAAAACTTGATATATTTATGGAATTATGTGCAGCCATAAACACATTAAATATGCAAGGTTATATATTTGATGATATTGGAATTAAAGATATAAGATTGATTCCTACTTCAAGAAATAATGTCACAATAAAAATAAAGAATTTACTGCAGGACGAATTACGAAAATTTAATTTATTAAACTCAACTATAAATTCACTGCCTTACCAATATAGTATGGAAGCAAGAGATGAAGGAAATGCAAATAAAGATAACATAGTACAAGTTGTTAAGTTATTTAACTATATTTTTACAGAAGAATTGCAGTCTCAGCTTACTGAATTAAATTATATAAAAAAGATGTATAATCGAGTAAATTCTATAAATAAGTCATTTAACATTAAATGTTTTATAAAAGAAATAAACAAAAAAATGAAGAAAGATTATAAATTATTCTTTAATAGTGCTTTAGATAAAATTCAGAACAATCTGGATATAATTGGCATGGAAGAAGAGTTGAAAATAGTAGAGAAAAATTATCAAAAAATATTAGAAAACAAAGAGAAATATAAAATTATAGCTTTTAATGGTGAAGATGGTAGTGGTAAAAGCCGGCTATTGGAGGAAATTAGATATAGGCTTTCCAATAAGTATTTTAAAAATATAATTTATATAAATGATTTTACAAATACTAACCTAGATAAAAAGGAAAAATATAATTATATAGTGGAGTCTATCCTTAATAAGGTAGATAAAACTCTGAAAGATAAATATGAAATTTATATAAAAAAGTTTATATCTATATTAATTGAAAATAATCCCGTTGCCAGTGAAAGGAAACAAAATTATCAGTTAATTAATAGAATGGGGAAGTTTGTTAGTGAATATACCATGACAAAACCATTTATAATAATAATTGATGATTTAGATGAAAGAAGTGAAGTCTTTAAACTATTTATTAGATATATTGCTTTCTTAAATAATAATCTAGAGAATACGATGATAATATTTTCTATGAATGAAAGTAGATGGGATGAAAAAAAATTAAGATTTATGAATGAACTTAAAGGGGCGGAGCAATACGAAGAATATAAGTTAAACTATTTTAATCAATATAACACAACTAAAATGATTAAAAGTATGCTTAATACAAACTGCGAAATAGATAAACTATCAACAAAAATATATTCTGAAACTTTAGGAAATCCTCAATATATAAGTGGTGTCATAAAGGAAATGTATGAAAATAGATCTTTATATTTTGATGGAGCCAGTGGTAAGTGGAAAGCTGATATTAAGTCAAAGGATATACTAATACCAAAAACTCTTGAGAATAAATTAGAAACAAGTATTTCCACATTAGAAGAAAAAGAAATAGGAGTTATTAAAAAATTATCAATATTTGAAAATCCATTATCTGAGAAAATTATTTTAGAGTATATTATAACAGAAGCAAATGATGTAGATGCATATAGAGAATTAAAATTAAAGGGATTTCTTGCAGACAAAATAAGTGATCAAGGAATTCTTATTGGATTTACTAATAATTTATTGAGAAATGTAGTATATCTGAAATTGAGTGAAGAAGAGAAAAATAATTTACATTTTAAGGCATCTATTTTTATGGAAGATATTTTATTTGAAACAGATTATTATATAGAAGAATTTTTAATTCATCTTGAAAGAAGTAACAATTATGAAAAAGCAGCATTTTATACTTTAAAGCACGCAAAAGCTCAGGATTTATTGGGAAATATAACAAAATCCATATCATACTACAAAAAGGCTCTAAAATATCCCAATATTTTAAATAGAAGTGAAATAGCTATAAATATAGCGAAACTTTATGAAAAGAATTCTAAACACGAAAAAAGTTATGAATATTTTGAGAAGGCAAATCAGTTTTCCATACAGGACGATGAAATGCAGACTGAAATATATACATTACTTGAATTAATAATTATTAAAATTAACAATATTAATGATATTGATACAGAAATCGAATATTCATTAAATTGCGTTCGAAGGTTACTAGATAGAAATTGTTATCCAAAGGGAGAAGTATATTACTATTACGCGCTAGCGTTAAAATATAGACTAGAATATAATCATAAATTAACTTTAAATTGTGCAGAAAAAGCATTAATAGTATGTGAAGAAAATAATATTAAAGAGGATATTTATGGATGGGTGAACACTACTCTTGCAAGTGCGTATATAAAAGAAGGGGATTATCAAGGAGCTAAAAGCTTATGTTTGAATGCAGTTGAAATATTTATAAGAAATAATAATATTAATGGTGAGTTATATAGCAGGATATTATATGAATCTATTTGTAAGGAGGAAGGAGAGCGTAATGAGATAATTCTAGAACAATACTTAGATTTAGCTAAGCTTAGTAATAAATACAAGGTATATAAAAAAGAAATATTGAGCTTAATTTATATTGCAAATATCTATAATCAAGAAAAAAAATATTCTTTAGCAGAAGAGTATTTATTAAGAGCATTGGAGAGAGAGCAGGAGGAAGGGGTAGATCAATACTCATTTAGTATTTGTAGTGGATTATGCTTATTATATATAAATTCGGGAAGAATGAATTTAGCAGTAAAATATTATTATTTAATGAAGCAAATGCAAAAAGGACTTAAATTGCTAGAAGAGGAAGTTATTAATGCAAATTATACATATGCTTTGTATAACTTACTAGTTTGTAATTATGATTTGGCATATGATTATCTTAAAGGTATTTATGCATTAATATTTAATGCGAAAAATTTTAACTATAAAATTATAATTTGCAACTATTACGAATTAATGCTTTATAGATGCAAAAATGAAGAGGCTATTAAAAATGTATACGGTAAACTAGATGAAAATATAAAAAAGATAGTAAATCATGATGTCCAACTTGAAATTAAGATAAACGCAATTAGACGTATTTTACTATTAGGATATAAAAAATTAGCAGAAGAATTATTCCTAAATCTAAATGGATATCCACGAAACTATAATATGGAAGGTATCTATATATACCTTGAATTGAATTTTAGAGCTAAAAATTACTATAATTTTTTAATAAATAAAGCTTTAAGAATATGTGCATTTATTAATAATCAAGAAATTAAAGCAGATATATATTCTATGATTGGAACTAAATACAGTGAACTTAAGTGTAATGCTTTAGCAATGAATTATTATTATGAGTCTATTGCATTGCATATAGATACAGTAAATTCATTACCGGAAAACGATAAACTTTTGTACTTAAACAATAGTAATTTCATAGAAACACGTAGGTTATTTATAAAATGTTTAAATGATGATTTATTAATTAATATGAAATTTAAATTAGTTGAAAGTATAAAAAAATATGAAGAAATAGATACCATATTAAAAGAGTTAGATTTAACTAATATATTAGGAAATAAATATATACTTAGATTAGCTCAGAATATATATGAGAAATGTTATTACAATGATTTAAGTGATATATATAAAGTCTTTGAAAGATTTTCTACTGATATTATTAGTGATTTAGAAAATGTGATTAAATATATGGCAAGATTAACTTTAGCAGATAAAGCTATGATTGTAATAGAAAATAGTGAGGGTGAAAATGATGTTATATGCACATATAGAATTAGCGATAAAAATGAAATTAATAGATATTTCTCTTTGAAAGTTGATTCTGAGGAAGATGTATTTGTTATTTGCAACAATGATACAAGGATTTATCAACTAGAAGATAACTTGCTAAAATATGGGATGAAGTCTTGCATGTATATGAAAATAATAAACAGGGAGAGGTATATTAATAGTACATCAGGAATCAATGCAAGATTAATTTTAATTTCTAATAATGCTATGAACTATATAAATCAGCAATCAAGGAAGCGAATAGAACAATTTAAACCATTTCTAATCTTTTTATTGGAGAAGTATAATTTAACAATAAGTTCAACTTTGGACAAACTAACAGGAGTATATAATAGAAAATATTTCGAAGAATCATTACTTTATATGCTAGAGAGTGCAAGGTTAGAAAAAAGCGAATTCGCAGTAATGATGTTTGATATTGATGACTTCAAAGGAGTTAATGATAGATATGGACATCAAACAGGAGATGAAGTTCTAGTTAAATTAACAAGAGAGGTAAAGAAGTGTATTGGAAAGAGAGAAATTGTAGGTAGATATGGAGGCGAAGAGTTTATTGTACTTTTACCTGAATCAAGTAAAGAAAAAGCCTTAAATATGGCTGAGAAAATCAGAGAAAATGTGAAAGATGCAAAAATACTGGGTGATAAAAGAAGTGTTACTATTAGTATGGGCATAGCTATGAGTTCCAATGAATTAATGAATAGCGAAGAGATAATAGAGAGAGCGGACCAAGCTCTATATAAGGCAAAATACGAAGGAAAAAATAGATGTGTTGTTTGGGAAAATGATTATGGAATGAGTAATTATAGTAATAATGAGCTGACAGGAGTCCTATCGAGTAATGCTACAAGAGATTATAATTTAGCTGTAATTCTTAAGGAAGTGGCTAATATATCAAAAATTAAAGCTGATAAACAAGAAAAGATATATAAATTTATTTTAGAAGTCATGAAGGTAGTTGAATGTGAAATAGCTACAGTATTTATTTTAAAAGATAAAAACATAAGTAATATGTATAGTAAATTGAGGGGTAAAGATGGATTGCACGCAGGTGAGAAATTTAATTTTAAACTAATTTATCAGACAATAGAAGAAGAAAAGGGGAGATACTTAATAGATTGGGGGAGTATGGATCATTTTAATCAATATGGAATACCAGATTGGAAGTCTGTCTGTATAACTCCAATAATATGTAATGGTGAAATTTTAGCAGTTTTATATCTTTCTGTTTCAGTTAATAAAAAAGAATTTACATGTAGTGATTATAATTTATTATGCTGTTTTGCGGATATAGGGATACCAATTTTTTATTAAAATGCACCCCTAAGAGGGGGAAATGATAATCACATAAAAAGTTTTTTAGCATATTATATAAGGAGAGTAATGGCGAAGAGGAGCTTTTTATGAGCGATATCATTTCTAAGGGCGACGATAAAAAAACGGAGAGCATTAATACGATAGAATCATCAGAGAGTAATTATAATAGAGATTGTACGATAAAAACAACAGAGTATAAAGAAAATGAAGAAAAAAATCAAGATTATATATTAAATGCTGACTATAGAAAAACGGAAAGTAAGGAATTTTGTGGTGGAGTAATTGAGGTTACATCAATTTTAGAATGTGAGGAGCATGAATATTTAAAAGGAGTAAAAATTAACCTATATAAGATAAATGGTTTGTCTCCAATTCTTATTAAATCTAAGACAACTGATGAAAAAGGTAAAGCAATTTTTTCGGGAATTGAGGAAGGTTGCTATCGAATAATAGAAATCGTGGATAAGAAATATTTTGAAAAACCTAAATATATTAATTGGAATGAGATAATAATAGATAATATTAATAAAACTCAGAAAATAGTAATAGTAAATAGAATAAAAAAAATTACACCATAAAATAAACATAAAAATCTTATATAAGAATTGAATTAATTTAGAAATATATTTATAATTAATGCACAATGCATAATCTACAATTCATAACTATTATAACAGAAAGTTGTGAGTGATAAATTTTGTATTGTGTATTAAATTTTGTGAGATACTAGATTTTTTTATTTTGACTAGTTGTAAAATGAAATTGAACTAATAAAAAATCCATAGTGATTATTCTGTGTTATGATTTAATCGCCAAACCAAAACATAACGGAGGATAATCACTATGGACTACCCAAATAATAACACAGAA
>Ga0209281_1001090_pt1 | contig 19918 bp, 34 predicted proteins | sample MedtruBG_FD_187514 | JGI IMG/M metagenome (GOLD analysis project Ga0209281, IMG submission 187514) | Root nodule microbial communities of legume samples collected from California, USA - Medicago truncatula BG (SPAdes) (version 2) | ecosystem: Host-associated > Plants > Roots > Nodule | place... | reverse complement strand
CGAGACCTTTTGGACTCAATCGGTGGAAACCATTGAGGAATTCTTGAGCGGCATAGAGGATTGGGATCCCGACCGCGGTGTTGAAAGTCCCAGCGAGCCTCAAGTCTAGACACTGTTACACTCGCCTGGCGGTCGGGCGCCTACTTCGCACGAACCTTGAGCCGTACAGTCTGGTCGTATGTCCTGCCGCCTGCGGTCACCACCCGGTTGACCAGGCTGTAATTCGTGCCTGCGGTGCCGGCGGAGAGCCATATCGTTGTTGCTGTGGTCGTGGCGCTGTCGCTGTCGATCGTGAGGCCGTCGCCCTCGCCGACTGTCCATGTGGAGCTTGTGATGGTGTCGGACGCCCTAAGGAGAGCGGACCAGTCGAGGCTGTAGTCTTTCACCTCGTCGGGGTCTTTGATGGCAGGCCACGTCAGCGCCATATCGAATCCTCTTTACGCTGCGGCGCGCCGGGTTTCGGCTCGGGCTGCGGCTGTCCTGACTTCTGCCTTGATTGCGACCGTGCGGATCTCTGCCACCACTGCCGCCGTCCTGTTTTCTGCGGGTACGCTGGCCGTTCTCTCCTGCGGGCTTGAGACCAGCAGCGGGACTGCGCGGGCGGTGATTGTGTCGTCTGCCTCTGCAAGCGATGCGCCGCCGACGATGACCGGGCCGGCTATGGTCGAGAGGGTATCGCCCTCTTCTGTTACGCTGGCGCTTGCATTGAGGCTGAGAGCGGCCGCGCTTGCGAGCGCATCGTCTGCCTCGGTTATGGCCACCGAGCCTGTCCGGGAGGCTGATGCTATTGTGCCGGCCGCTATCGTATCGGCGCTTTCGACTAGAGAGGCCGCAGCAGCGATCCGAACTGTTGCCGGGGCCGAGACACTGTCCGCACCTTCCGCCGAAGCCAGTGAGGCGCGTAGGAAGATTGTCGCCGTGGCGGACGCTGTGTCCGAGGCTTCTGTTACAACGAGCGTCCCGGCTATGCCAGCGATGACCGACCCGGAGGCCGCCAGCGTATCCCGTTCTTCAGAGAGGGACGACGTCGAGGCGATTCGAAGTGCCGATGTTCCGGCTACCGCGTCCCCTGCTTCTGTGATCGAGGCCGTGCCAGATATTGCGCCGGCTGCCGCTTCCTTGATCTCCAGCCCGAAGCCGATCGAGTCGGTCGCCGCGGAGACCCAGGAAAGCGACGTGCTGGCCGAGCTGTCGTTATAGCTTGGAACCAGACGCAGGTTCGTTGCGACTTCGCTGTCGAAGAGCTCGGTAAAGCCGGTCGGCGAAGTCCATGCGGCGCCAGCATTGCCGATGCCGAACACCATGACGCGTGAGCCGGCGGTATAAGCGCCCATGGTGACGGATGGATCACCGGCCGCGTTGATGCCCACCTGATAATTCGAGAAGTCCGTACCGGCCCCGGAGACCTCGATGACGCCCACAGCCGCCTGCGTTCCGCCCGTCGTGTTGACGGTCACCGTCATGGCCGATGGGTTGGCGCCGGCGACCTGATAGAACAACCGGCCGGTGACGTTGCCTGCGTCGTTCCCTGTCCCGATCGGTGTCCACGTGCCGCCCAGGCTGTCCGATATAGTCGGGATGGTGGCCGAGGAACCGCGACCTGCACAGAAGGCGATTAGCAGGGCATTCGCAGTCGGCGTAAAGCTGGCCGTGGTGACCGATGCTGCCGTTGCGCCTATCTGCGGCGTGGCAAGTGTCGGGGTTCCTACTGGCATAGCCTACCCCTGAGAGGCCGTTTAAGCGTTGCCGGCCGTGAGCGTGAACCCGGTGACCGTGAATGCCTGCCCTGCGGCAAAGCTGGTGTTGTCGACGGTCATGTCACCGCCGCCGCCTGTCGCCGTCATCGTGCCCTGTGCGTGGCAGGTGGTGCCGTCCGATGCATAGAGACGGAAGTGAGCGGCCGTCCCGGCTGCGTCGGCGCTGGTGTCTTCCCATGTACCAGCCTTGGCTTTCGTGCCGCCAGAGGCTGCCGCCATCCAATCGGCCGGTAGGTTGCAGGTCGCAAGCACAGTGCCGCTGTCGGCCGTCGCGCAGTTGATCGGCGGGGCGCCGGTGCGGATCTTCAGAACGGCAGAGACGCCGATTGCCGTCTCAACCGCATCGAGCTTGGCGTTCCTGACTTCTGTCGAATACTGCAGAGCCATGTTGGCCTCCTGTCTTGGTTAACTCCGACTTGCCCACTTTCACCCCGACACGACCAGGCCCCTGTCTATCAAAGCGGGATTCCTCGCCCACTCAAAAAGCGATTTCGGATTGGCGAGGGCTGGCTGCTGCCCGTGCGAGCTTCTCGCCTTCCAGAACTGATTGCCCAGCGGAGCGCTCATGATCTCACCTGTAAAAAATGGAAACCGCTCATGCCAGCGGCAGGCTTGACACCGGCAAGTTAAAACCGGAGCGTGCACTCTCCAGTGACCAAGGGAGATTCGAAATGAGCGACCAGATCAAGGCGGGCGATGTCGTCCAGCTCAAATCAGGAGGCCCGTTGATGACGGTGGCCAATGTAGACATGTACGGATACGAAAATACACTAAGCGCCTATTGCGACTGGTTCATTCAGGACAAATCTCCCTGGAAGAAAGAGAACGGCACTTTCCCGCTTTCTTCATTGAAGAAGGTTGAGTGAGGTCGCGAGCGCTTGGAAAATTTCCGTGTCGCTCTTTTGGTTGGCCTTCAGCGCACCAGCACGCTTGCTAAGCAATGAATTCGCTGACCATCTCATACGTTGATCGTAATTAACAAGGACCCGAAATGAACTGGACAAAGATCAAGTTGGTGGACGGCACTACCGTGCTGGTCGAAGACAGATACGACCACGCCTCATTGGGGCAGCAACTGGCATCCGTTGGCTGCATAACGGTGACAGAGCATGAAACCATCACAGGGACGTCGCTGCCTATCACCATCATGCGGCATGCTGTCCAATATCTTCGCCCGTACGAGGAATAAAGCGAACGGCCGACGCGATGTTGAGCGCGTCGGCCTATCAGTTACCATTGAATGGAAATTTGGCAAAGTACAGCCGGCGCGGGGAATGCGAAATTTCCCCTAAGCCCCGTGGGTCGCTCTATGGCGCCCAGCAGAACAGGCTGCAAATCGCTGATATGCAATCTAAGCTACTCGCCTGATACTTTCAAGGCCTATTTCCACCTCGCGCAGAGAACCGAACATCTCCACACAAGCTTTGATCGCGCGCCGCCCTACTATATTCGTTACTGATGCGTAATGACCTGCCAGAGGCCCATCCTTGAGCTGGACGCTATCGCCGGCCTTGAGACGGCGGACTGTCGGCCGGAGCACGTCGAAGTCTCCTCGCTCCTGAGCGTCCCGGATATCTTCCACGATGTTATCCGCCACCGGGATCGGTGTACCTCCCGCGTCGGCGAGGACCGAGGTTACATTCCGCATCTCACGCAGCGTGCCAAAATCCGAGATACGCAGATAAGCGAAGACGTAGCCCGTGAAGAGCGGGTATTCCTTCATCAGCCATTTCTTGGTTTGGAAGTGCCTGGTCTCCCGCCGCATCATCGGGCAGTAGACGGAAATTCCATTCTCCACGAATTCGAGCGTGGCCTTTTGCTGCTGCCCTGCCCGCGTCCTTACAACGTACCAGTGACCCATTCAAACGCCCTCGTTTGCGATTTGCCGAACCGTATCAAATATTTGAGGTTCCTGCATTATTCAGTCAGGAGATCCCGGTACTCGGCGGTCAGGTAATCAACAGGTTCTTGGGGCACCTGCACGCCGAGGACGGATGCAATGCCGATATTCGACAGCTCGTCCGCACGCTCGTTGCCGATGATACCGGCATGCCCCTTGCACCAGCGAATGGTGATCTGGTCAGCGCCGGAGAGAGCAGCGTCGATCGCCTGCCAAAGCTCGATGTTCTTCAGCTCCTCGTTCCCCGGTTTCTTCCAGCCCCGCTTCTTCCAATTGTGCATCCACTCATTGGCACCCTTCACCGCATACTGAGAGTCGCACCAGAGCGTCGCCGGAGGTCCGAGCGCCTTTGCGGCCTCAATGCCCCTCAGCAGCCCTGTCAGCTCCATTCGGTTATTCGTGGTGTCAGCGTCGCCACCGTGATCGGAAGCGATTTCCAGGCCGTCTCTGTAGACCGCCACGCCCCAGCCGCCAAGGCCGGGGTTAGGCTCGCAAGCGCCATCAGCGAACACATGCAGCCCTACTTGAAATGCGGAATGATCGATTGCGTAGGGAAGCGAACCGGACCCCCTAGCTGCCTTGCGTTTGAATTTTTGCCATTTGGCCATGCAGCGCTGCCCTCAATATTCTTCCAAAGGATAAAGACTGCCGTCGTCTGGCAATGAGGCGTATAATTCCTTGGGAATAGTGATGTTGGAGTAGTGCCTTGCCTCGAAGGTTTCCGAGCGCAGGAACACCCGGCTCCCTTCCCTGCGAAACTCAAGCGATGCAAACGGGGATTCCCCATATTGAGCCCAGCGCTCCAGCAGCATTAGGTTCGGAGCGTCGAGGAAACGTCTGGCGCTGGCGATCGACTCACGGGCCTGCCTCAGCTTCTTTAAGACAGCAACGCCTTTTGAGCCCCGCTTCAGGATCTCATCCGTGGCGGCGGCGTCATCCGCATCTAGGCGCCATGCTGGCAGAGGGCGCGCGATATCCTCCAGCGTCTCCAGGTGCCTCTTAAGGGCGGCGGCAGCGCGCCCATCACCATCCAGGAATTCCAGCCCATGAACCTTACCGAGGTCTCGTTTCTCGAGAATGCCCCGGCCGTGCTGATCCTTCAGGCCACTATCTGTCGTGATGGTTATGGCGCCCGCGCTCCAGCGTAGCTCACGGTGAAGGAAACCGGCGAAGCCGGAGGCGTCCTTGTCTAGCTGGTAGCGGCATGTTTCCAGAGCGGAGGCGATAGGGAGAAGTTCCTTCACCAGATAGTGCAGCGCCGGGAGTCTTTCCTGCAACTGGTCCCACTGCTTGATGTAGCGGCGGCACTTAGACTCTTGGCTAAACCGTTCTTCAGCAATGCGATAGTCCTCGCCAATGTGGTTCCTGGCGCAGTCGTTGCCGATGAAAAGGACCGTCCGCTCATGAGGGAACCAAGCCAGTCGCCCCAACTTGAACTTCGGACTGTTCGGCCGGCAGAGCGGGCACGGCACCCAGCTCCCTCCCTCTCGCAAGTGCGTTTTCACCTGCATCTCACCGGAGAGCAGATAAACGTCGGCGAGGTTATGGGGCTTCGCCGTCGACACGTCGTCAAAAAGCTCAGGGCACCCGGTCGCGTCCGTGTGCTCGCGCCAGGCGCTCACGAAGTCATCACTCGGCTTTTGGTCGAAGATGGGGAAGTGTCTTGTTTCACTCATGCCATACCCCTCCGGCAGCGCCAAAATTTTTTGCCGACCCCTCTTTTTGCCCTCAAAGACGTCAAAGAGAGCAGAAAGGATAGGGTAGAGGCGGGAAGAGAGGGGGAGAGAACTCCTCCATATGTAAGACGGAATCCACATAACCCCTTGAGGCTGTTAAGCATTTCTTAACCCCTCGAAAAGTCAACTTGAAGGGCTTCAATGCCGGTTTCGTACGCCACGCGGAGCATCGCTTCTTCCAACTTTTCAGCCTGCGACTGTTGGACGAGGAAGCTGTCGTGAACCGGAAGGACAACGACGCCATCCATTAGCATCGTGTTCATGACCGCCTCAGCCATTTGACTGTCTATGGACATCAGCTCAGCGCCCCTGTCCGAATGGAAAGCTTCGGCTATGGGCTTGTGGTAGTCTTTGACGAGACGGATGAGTTCCTTTGCGGCGGTAAAGGCTTCCTCGCTGCCAGGCGCGGCAACACTCGCCATCATCCGGTGATGAGCTATTGCATAGCGGGCGTCATGGATATGGGCCGAGTTGACGAGGATCAGCAGGGCGACCTTGACCAAGTCCCTGGGCCAGCCATCGACCGCATAGGCATCATCGGGGAGAGTTGCACCGAACTGGGCGTAGAGGATCGCCGGGTGCAGCGTCTTGTAATCAATCTCAACGACCGGCTCATCATTGATTTTGACCTGCTTGCGAGCTTCCTTGCGCATTGACTGCCATCCTCCACCTAGCGCGTAAAATCTACCACCGCGCTTGAATGACCTATTGAAGATACGGACCATCGAAGCATTCACCTTTTCAGGGATAATGCCCGACCCATCACTGATTGATGCTTCTCTGAGAGCCAGGTTTAGATCGTGGAGCCGCGACCGCATTTTTCGGGTAGTGCTATCGTCGCGATAATCGGCCTCGTTTCCATGCTTGTCTCTAAGTATGATGGTTTCAGGCGGAAGGGCTGGGGACAGCGGGGGGCCCGAAAGAAGAAGGCCGTTCGTTATCGCGACCAACTCTGGCGTTGCCAGAAGGGAGCTTTGAATACGCTGCTCCCCCTGCTTTCGACGACGTGGATCGCTAGGAGGGACCTTGTTGTGAATGGCCAACCCCTCTCCGCCAAGCATGTCTGCGGTGCGGGTTACGCCAAGATAGTTATAGAGGCGAGACTTATACCGTGCCGGCTTCACGTAGTGGTTCCGGTTGCGTGAATATGACACAGGGCCGCCTGCCGTTGCCACCGCCAGGATAACGGAGGCGGTCGTTTCATCGCCTCCGAACGTTTTCTGGAATGCCGACCAATGTGGTCTATGGTCCCATCTGAGGGACAGCGGTGTGTCGCCGCTGTCAGTCGTTGCAGCCTCGCTCATTACGCGGCAACCCTCGTGTTGTCTTCGATGATGCGAAGACGGCTGCGAAGCTTGTAGACCCCGTGGACGCCAGGGAAGGCGCCGCCATGCGAAATGGAGACAGTTTCGACAGTGATACCCGCCCGCCGGATCTTTAGCACGTAATGCGACAGGCGGATTCCTACTTGATCGATGGAAGAAATGCCTCGCTCGCCGGCATCGATCAGCTTACGAAGTGTGTATGCCTCCCGGCCTACAAATGTGACCGGAAAGCCGCACGGTTCGTTATTGTCATTTAGAATGTTGACTCTAATGTTCTGCCGGCGTGAAGATAATTCCGTCATCAGCGAGTCCTTTACTCGTTGGTGGGAGGAAGTCGCTGGGGAGCGACTATCTGATCTGAGCGGCAAGGGTGATTTGGTTTGGCGACCTATCCTTGCCGCTTTTCATTTTGACCCGGCACGTCGGAGCGCTCACGCTCCCACTTGGCCAAGTCATCTGCTCTGAAGAGCTTCCTTCGCTTGACGACGAAAGGTTGGGGGAAGTTAAGGCTTTCGTCCTGGCACCATCGCCACAAGCTAGTTGGTGAGATCTGATACCGCTCTCTGACTTGAGCGGCGGTTAGATACGTCATTCTTGCTCCTTTTCCCGAAGTTCCATGCGAACCACTTACATTTCGTAGATTACCATTCTGATTCGCGTGCTCAAAGCGTAATGGTCTTTTCATCGCATGTTTTACCCAAATAAGGCTGGCTATTCACAGTTTACATAGCAGAAAAGCGCAGAGTATTGCTCCCATGTGTTCCGCTTCCGTTCCCGATACGACGCGCGTGTCAACTCACGCCTTCAAGTATTGCGGTGTTTTACCCAAAATCCTTTACGAGCTAAGCGCCCCTAATCTCAGCTGCAGCCGCATCCAGGAGTCGGTCCCTGATCCAATCGCTTAGGCTCGGCGCACCGGCCGCTTTCGCCGCCTGCTGTAATTGGTCGTTCTCAGCGTCAGTCAGCATCACAACAAGCCGCCTGTCTCGCTTCAAGTGCGTCGGTACCGGTGGTCTACCCATTTTCGTTTCCTCGTTCGTCCTGACGGTTATAACTTACGTGCTTTTTTATTACAATATTTATGGTGCAAGTTATTGACAGCAGGTTAATGATGGTAGTTAATATGCATATAGAAACTCATACGGAAGGAGTATCGATGTCCGAACTCACAGCAGCCGCGCAGATGGAGTCAGCCGTCACCCGCCGCAAGCTCCTTCTCGGGCTTGCCTCTGCTTCTGCTGCAGCCATTGCCGCGCCTGGCGCGGCAGAGCCTGCAGTTCTGGAGAACCCTGAGCTGATCCGATTGGGAGACCTGCTGCACACCGTCGCTAGCGACTACAAAGCCGCAAGTGAGGCCCGCGAGAATATCGCCAGGGAATGGGGCGCTCGGTGGCCTCTTGCTCCTGAAACGCTGCTTTACCGTCGAAGCTGGGACCGGTACGCCCACGAATGTACGATCGACGGAAATCCTCTCGTCCGGAATGGGGAGAAAGACCCCTTCTGCGTCATGTCCGTGGAGCACATCGTCTCCGAAATCAAACACGCTGAGCGCCTTCTGCGCGGGAAGACCTTCGATCGGCAGAAAAAGGTCCGCGGCTTCACTCGTGACGATTGGGAAAAGGCACTTGAGGAGGATTACGAGCGTGTCTCGGCGGCTCGGGAGTACGAGGCAGAATGCACCCGCGTTCGCTCTCAGTCTGGGATCGAGCAGGCGAAGGCCCGGCATGATGAGGCGCGCGCCGCCTTCACGGCTGTGGTGAAACAAATCCTGGCCGAACCGGAATATTCCATGGCGGGCGTCGTCATCAAGGCGCAAGCAATTTCTGTTGCGTCTTCGGCTGACGCCTGGATGCTCTTTTCAACCTTCGAAAGCGAGGATTGGGGAACGTGCCTTGCCCGTTCCGTCCTGCATTACGCGGAGGCACGCGCATGACTGAGAACACGATGAGCCCGTTTGCTAACCCCGAACAGCGCCTTGCCAAGCTTTCCATGGCTGAACTCAGCAGCTTGTATGACGCTGTTGACCTCGCTCGCCAAACCCTCGGCGGCATTGTCAATCAGCCACGCTTCTTCCGTGGTGAAGACTACAACGGCGCCGGAGACGAGCTGGAGGGCCTGATTGATGCGTTGAACGAGTTCGCAGGTGCCGCCGTGGACGTGGCGAAGACCGCCTCTCCGTTAGACCCGGATGCAGTTGCGCAGCGTGCTTGGCTCCTGCTGAAGTACTCGGCGCGGTGCGGAGACAGCCTTACCGCTCACGCGGCCGAGGCGGCCGGGATGGCGGCGCAGGTCGAAATGCTCAAGAAGCTCGAAGCGGGCGGATGAGCTAAGATCCCGCCCCAACGCGAGACATGAACCCGCTCCGCCCATGGGGCGGGTTTTTCGTTTGCTGGTTCTCAAAGGGCCGGTAAAGTCACGGGGTAACAAGGCGGTCAGCCAAAGCGCCTAGCAAGCGCTCTTGTTACCCCAGATGTTACCCTGGCGAGCATTCGGCGAAATTGGGGGACAGTTAAGTGATTGAAGTTGTTGGTGCCCCCAGAGAGACTCGAACTCCCGACCTACTGATTACAAATCAGCGAAAGTGACATTTCGCGACCATTCGGGACGATTCAGTCCACAGTTAATTTGCGCCTCAACTGCCTGCCTCTCTAGGCTTTTCGCCGTTCACATGCTTTCATCTGCATCCGTCACCTTCCGCCGTTTTTTGTTACCCCAAAGTTACCCCGGATGTCAGCAGCAAAGCCATTCACAGTTAAATCGATCGAAGCCATTAAACCCGACGCGTCGAGGAAAGAGATCCCGGACGGCGGCCTGCAGGGCCTTTACCTGATCGTGCAGCCGACCGGCGTCAAGAGTTGGGCTGTCCGGTACCGCCATGCGGGCAAGCCGCGGAAGATGACGTTGGGAGGATTTCCAGCAATCAGCCTTGGAGATGCCCGTGAAAAGGCTCGCAACGCCTTGCGAATGGTCTCCGAAGGCAGGGACCCCGCCACAGAGCAGACAGAGCAAGAGACCAAGCGGCCGGCGCACATGGATCTGATGCCGGCGCTCCTCGACGAGTTCGTTACTCGCCACGTGGCCGTAAAGAACCGGCCGTCTTACGTGAGGGAGACAAAGCGGATAATAGAGACGACGCTGAAACCGAAATGGAAGCAGAAGCTGGTCAAGGCCGTGACGAAGCGCGACGTGATCAGGCTTCTGGATGAAATCGTCGACCGCGGCTCGCCGATAATGGCGAACAGGGTTCGAGCACTGCTGAGTAAGTTTTTCGCGTGGGCCATGGAGCGCGACATAGTGGACGCCTCCCCCGTGGTTTCAATCAAAGCGCCATCGGAAGAGAAGACGCGAGACCGCGTTTTAACGGATGAGGAAATCCGCTTCCTGTGGCTCGCGTCGGAGAAACTGGGATACCCATTCGGCCCCGTCGTGCAGTTGCTGCTGCTGACAGCTCAGCGGAGAACCGAAGTGTCAGATGCCTTGTGGGATGAGATGGAGTTAGAGGGCAATAACCAGTTGTGGGTTATTGCGGCGGATCGAGCAAAGAACCGAAAGGAACACTTCGTCCCCCTCACCGCTTCCGCCCTCGAAATCATCCAGGCGCTTCCCAAGATCAAACCGTCCGAGGATGAGAAGGCAAAGCCCATTTACCTGTTTACGACAACCGGTAAGACTCCAGTCTCCGGCTTCTCTAAGGCAAAAACGCAGCTTGACGCGGAAATGCTCGCCATCGCCAAGAAGGAGGCCGAGGAGCGCCGGCAAGATCCGGAAGGCATTTCGATAGAGCCGTGGACCTACCACGACTTGAGACGTACCGCAGCAAGCGGCATGGCCCGTCTAAGCGTTCCCGTGCATATTGTGGAAGCTGTACTCAATCACCGATCGGGGTCGATTAAAGGTGTCGCCGCAGTTTACAACCGATACGACTACGCGGACGAGAAGAGAGCTGCGTTGACGGCCTGGGCCGCTGAAGTCGTGAAGATATCGAAACCAAGGAACTTCGAGACTGCCGAAATGGGTCAGTCGCCAGCGGAATTCGATTTGTCTTCCTCGCGCTTGGACAGCTCAGCTTCTACTGCCTGACGAATGAATTCGGCCCGTTTATTCTTGCCGACAAGCGCGTCTATCCGCTCCGGCATGCCTTCCGGCAGCCGCACAAGAATAGGCTTCACTTTCAATGGTGGCCGCCCCATGCGGCGAGGATTATTCGATATCGGAAAGTGAGTCAAACCGACCTCCGCTCGTCCATAAACGATATCGGTTATTGAGCATATAAGCGATATCGTTTATAATTTCAACCTTCGATCAAGACGGAGGATGAGAATGGCGAGCGTCGGCAAAGTACGTATCGGCTCCGGCCCTGACGACGTAGTTGTCATCATCGACAATGGTTCGCCGCCGTTGCACGTGGACCTTTTCACCGAGATAGCCGAGGAGGAGGGAATTTTTCGGATTTCCTTCGCAGCCCTTACGCAGGATGGTGAAGGACAGAAAAAGGCCGACGTCGTGGCGCGCCTGAGAGTGAAAAAGGAAATCGCTTGGGAGCTATGCCGAGCGCTCAAGGAGCTGGACAAAGTTAGCCTCAAGCCTAGCCGGCCTTGACACAGCCAAGCGGCCTCGGGAACTGTGCGCCGGTCCCGTAATGCCTCTGAGAGTTCCGTCAATGATAGTTGCCGACGAACGCCGGCCTTTCTCGCCAAAAACGCTTGCTGAGCATTGGGAATGCTCGGAACGACACGTAAGAAACCTGATTGCGCGTGGTGAGATCAGAGCCTTCCGGCTTGGCGGCAAACTTCTACGGATAGCGTGGGATGAGGTGGACCGCTTCGAACGCGAGGGCGGGAGCAAATGACTCGAAGAGCCATCATATCCAATGAATCCAGGAAGCAGAGGGAAGCGAACAAGGCGGAACGGCTGCGACTAAAGGCAACCAAAAAATGAGCCAGACCACCGAGAGACTGCTAACTCCCAAGCAAGCAGCGGAATTCCTTGCTATATCGACACGCCAGCTCCGGGATCTAGCGGATGCTGGTTATCTGGCTTTCGTAAATATCGGCCTCGGCCGAAGGCCAACGAGGCGATACCTGCCGACCGACCTAGCCGCCTTTGTCGAGGCTCGCCGCGTTGCGCCTGGTGCCAGGAAACAGCGAACCGCAGCGACTGAACCGTCCAAGACCTTTAAGGTTGGCGACTTCGCTGCGATGAGAGAGGAATTGCACCGGAAGCGGGCAACAAAAGCGCGGAAACGATGAGTAAGGCCGCCTTTAGACAAGCAGATCTGGAGCGGGTTCTTCGCGCCGCTAAGAAGGTTGGCGCTGTTGTGCAGGTTGATCTTCGGACGCTTGAGGTGAAGATTTTGCCGGCACCTGGCGATGTCTCAAATGCCAGCGATGGACTAGCCCCGGACGGGCCTGAGAATTGGGGCTGAAAGCAAATGACCGCGCGACAGCCTCCGACCGTGGCGCCCAAGGAACCGTTCGGGATAGACGACATGGTTGAACACGATGTGTTGCTACAGCGCCACGATTGGCTGAGCGCTCAGATATGGAACAGGTGGAAGCGCTCGGGCGCTATTCGCTATTTCCGGGGCCGCGGCGGAAAGCTGGTGTACCCGATCAATGATATTCGCTTGGCAGTCGAACCGAAATGAATCGGAGCATCAGATTGAATGAAAAATCGCGCGCCGATCAAACAGGCTGAGCTCAACCGCTTGGCTGCTGTCGCGAAGCGGAACAATCTTACGATAGAGGTGGAGGCGGAAGGGGTCACGATCCGGATGTATCCAGGGTCGCCAGCGCCCACCACTTCTTCAGCCGCGCCGGAGGCACTTGGGCCCGTCCTGGATGGGAATGAGCGCGGGGTCATGGATGAATTGGCGGCGCGCGGCGTTGAGGTTCACGTCGCCTGGTACACGATTAAGAATCTATCGGATCCAGTCCTCGTGGACGTCGAACCGGACCAAGGTAAGTACAGACACTCAACCGAGATCTGGGCAGAGGCAGTAGACGAAGCCGCTCCCCAGAAGGAGGCCCCGCCCGCTTTGCCCGAAGGCCGCAGCCCAGAAGAGGTGGCACGCCATTTCGGCATTTCCCCTCGCAAGCTCCGGCAGATGGCGCGGGAACTGGGAGCATGCTGTATAGTGGGAAACAAGGTGTTCTTGCTGCCAGCGGACGTTGAAGCGATCCTGGAGGCAGCGCATCCGAAACCAGAACAATATCGTCCTGGTCGCGACTCCGCGGAGCTTAACGCGCTTCTTAAACGCCTGGAACCCGCCAAACGAAAAGGCTCTAAGAAGCCTACCAAGAATACGCGTCCATGAGCCTCACCACCCAATTCTGGAGTCGTGTTCCATCGGAATTGAGTTTTCCTCTCTTTCCACAAGGGGGAAAAGACCGCTGTGCTCCGGCCCAGTTTCTGCCAGCATTAGCCGGACCACACGAGCGAGGCCCCATGAGCCAGTCCGCAAATGAAGCGCTGCTTGCCTTCGTACGAGACCTCGCGCGGAGACAGGCACGCATTGATATCGAATTGGAGGCGCAGCGTCGCTCCGATCCCGGCAGCTTGCAGCCGGAGGCTCCGCCTATGGACGAATTGCCTGCTTCGAGCCGCTCATTCCAACTCCGCGGAGACAGACTGCTCAAGCTTAGAGAGGTCATCTCGATGACCTCTCTGGGAAGCTCGACGATCTACCGACGCATGAAAGCCGGGAAGTTCCCGAAGCCTAAGCGGCTCAGCGAGGCATGCGTTACATGGCGAGAATCCGAAATTCAAAAGTGGATGTGTGAATTACCCACAAATCGGGGTGTGAGCAAATGACCGGAAGAAGATGCCATCGAGGCAGCCGTGGCCGAGCACGGCAAGGACCCAACGGCATCTGTCGCATACTGCGCGCTGGAAGCATACGACGGCCGGGACAGTGAGGAGTACCGCTTCTGGTTCGGCCTATTCCTAAAGCTTGCAAAGCGCGAGCACGTCGGCTGGGCGTGAGAGCCCATGAGCCCCACAACCGCTTTCATTGCCGAGTTGATCAGAGCTGCGAACGAAGTGGACAAGCTGACTCCGTTCGAATTTAAGCGGCTCCTCATCGATCGGTCGCCACCATACGCGACATGCGCGAGCAGACCGGCCTAAATGGCTGCTGATTGGGAGAAATATAGCAAGGGAGCTTACGCGGATGATCAGGAGCGCGCCCAAGAAAGAGGCGTCGGCATTTGGCGCGGCACATTCCAGTTGCCTGGCGGGGGCGGGCTGAACGCATAGGGCACTTAACGGCCTCCGAAGGGCAAACGTCGAAGTCAGAGACTTGGACGGCTGGAGGCGAAGCCGCTTAGCACCACACTTAGGGAGTTTTAAAAGAGAAGTAACTTCCGTTCGGAAAGCCAACAATATTCCAGTATCCCGGGAAGATTACACCAGTGTCCCTGCACGCGTAGGTATTGTTATTGGTATACAGGGTCAGGAAATTCGTTATCAACCGGGCCTGCCACTTGTAGTATGTTTTCGGCTTCAGGCGAATTAAGTCACTGCCGATCACAAACGTTGGGCTTGATTTCTCCGTGCACCCGGCGTCGATGACCATTGTAGGTCTATAACGGAATTTTTTATGAGCTTCTCTAAGCTCGAGCTGCATGGACGCACATACAGGACAGCCGTTTGGATTTGTCTCAAAATCCCCAACCCCCACGAAGTATGCGTAAAGCCCTTTTGAGGAGCGTAGCCACGGTATACGAGATCCGTCGTTGTTAAACTGATTCAGGTGAACGTTCGTCGGCTCGTGATAAGCTGGGCTCAGATCCGCAGCCATCAAGTGTGCCGACGAGATTAAGCCCCAAGCTAGAAGAGCTGCCGAGAATATTCGTATTGACAGTTTAGCCGGCCATTTTCGCAGAACGATGTCTCGCGCATCACCCATCCGAACGGCCCTTTTCCCTGGCAAGAACTAAGTCATGAAAGGGCTTCACCTCACCCTGACGACACAATATCCATAAGCAAAAGCATCATCAAACAAAGTCGCTCTACACTTGAATTGGCACGTCATGTTATATTTTGTCACGTTTGTAATGTAAATTTGGCCATCATTCCTGCTCTCAGTAATCACCGATCTTCCAGAACTAACAACAAACACATCTCCGATTGGCGGCCTTGCTGAGCTGAAAAATGCTCTTTCTCCAGGAGGCCTCGGTGGAATTGAGATCAGATTTCCTTTCTCGCAGGAAATTCCTGAAGTGACTTTGCAGATACGATTACCGGATAAATCCCTGCCGCAAGTGTAGAGCACAGATGGTCCGCTCGATAAATCAGCGGCACTGACAGAAGTCCCGAGCGTCAAAGCGAATACGGCGGCCAACAGAAACTCTGTTCTCCCTGCCCGAAGCCACATTTGCGTCTCCCGCGTTGCATCATAATTCTACCACAAGCGCCACTGAGACCGCGACCTGCCCAAATTGCTTAGGTGAGAAGCCAGCCTCGGTTGTTACAGTGGTCGTGCCCGTGCGACTCGAAACAACCGCCGATCCGAGTACTTGGCGTTCGCTCACCGTTCCGCCGGTCCCTGACTGCCATTGCAAAGAAGGGCGCATACCGTTGCATCGTCCTCCCGTTCCCGTATCCCCTTGAACGACGCATGCCGCAGCTTCCAATCATCGGTCCAGGCGCGGTACTCGACCTCCGCGACAAGCACTGGCTCGACGAAGACGGCGCCTTTCCTCCTTAGAGCCACCGCCGGCCCTTTCGTCGCCATCCCCTCGAGCAGCTTGCGCAACTCTCGCGAAAGTTCATTCGACCAGCCGGTACCGCAGCCCCCGACATAAACGAGCTCACCGTCCTTGCGCGCCGCCAGTAGCAGCCGGCCCAGATGACCCGCTACTGTCGACGGCTCGAAACCGACGACGACGAAGCTATCCCGGCGCTTGCAGGTGATCTTCTGCCACCAGTCGCCGCGGCCGGACCGATATGGCTTCTCGACGTGTTTGGCGATGATGCCTTCAAGACCATGCGCGCAGGCGACGCGGAAGAACTCGTCGCCATCTGCCTGCACCTCTTCCGACAGGCGAACGGCCCCTTCCCGGCCGGCGACGAGCGGTTCTAGCAGCCGCCGACGCTCGCGCAGCGGTAGACGGCGCAGATCGTGGCTGTCGAGATAGAGGAGGTCAAACGCATAGAAGACGATGGCGCCGGCTTCGACCGCGGAAGGAAGCCGCCCGAGTGCCCGCTGGAGCATGCCGAAATCCGAGCGGCCTTGATCGTTCAGAACAACCGCCTCCCCGTCGAGGATGGCTGTCTTGACGGCAAGGCGCCGCGCGTCATCGGCGATCGACGGAAAACGATCGGTCCAATCGTAGCCGCCGCGCGTGAGAACCCGCACCCGGCCAGGCTCGATGTGCAGGGCCAGCCGGTACCCGTCCCACTTCACCTCATAGGCCCAGTCAGGGCCGATGGGGGGCTTGTCCACGAGAGTGGCAAGGCAGGGATCGACGCGCGCCGGCATAGGATCGATCGGGGCGACATCGCGGGGCTTCTTCGAGGATGCTCTGGCCATTGGCCCATTAACGCACGGGACGGCGAAAAGCCGAATTGACTCTTTCTGCGTAGAGAACATAATGAGAACATTCATCGGCGATGCGGCGCGCCATCCATCAATCAGCGGCGAATGCAGAAAGGCGCGCATCATGCGAACACTTGAAGATGAGATCGGAACCGCAATTGAAGTCGATCTCGCGGTAATGCCTCCGCACCAAAGGCGGGCATATGCCGGCCTCGACCAGTATCGCCGTCCCGTCGCGGTGCGCGGCGTCCAGGAACTCGCCAAGGGAATTGCCGAATCCTTCGGGGCCTTCGCGATATTCGACGTGGAGACGGTGCTCCGGTCTCCGGCGATTACGCCATTTATCACGCAGACGCTCCACTCGATCCCGATCGAATTGAGGCGGGCGGCCTGCGACCGCGACCGGCTGAAAGCAGAGAGCGCGCGAAAGGAAATGGCGCGGGTAATCACGGCCGCGCTGCTGGCGCGATACCATTTCGAGCGCTTGAAGCACGCTGGTGCGTCCTGCCATCCGAATTGGGAACAGGCCTTCGAGCAGCAGTTTGGCGCCGGCCGAGGAGGCGATCGACATGAGTGACGAACTGGGAGCCAAGCCCCACATCGAGGCCGGCCCGTATGTCCATTACTGCGAACACCTAGGCTGCACGAAATGGGGCAGCTTCGGCTTCGCAGTCGGCCGCGGCGAGCCGAACTGGTTCTGCACCGAGCATCAGCCCGAGTGGAACAATCGGCCCGACTACCCAAGCTCCGTCGACGCCGCGCGGAATAACCGATGCGGCCACGCAACCCACCCTAGTGCAGGCTAGTACCGGGAGTATACATAGATCGGCCGCGCACGGCGCTTGCACTTGATCTCTTCCTTGTATTCGTCGTCGTCCCACTTGCACTCGGGTTTCTCACCGAAGACCCAAGCACGTATCGGACCTTAGTCTGGCTCGTTGATGGCAAAGGTCCTAAGCCAGTGACCGAGCGGATCCCTTCGGCCCATGTTAGCGTTGTCACCCCGAGCGGCACCCTCGTCAGCCGCTCGTGTGAGTGATGGCCTCAGAGTTGCCTGCGTTGTCCCTTCTTGGCAGCTCTGAGGCCGAGTTCTATGCCGCTGCTAGTTTACTGTGCTGAAGGAATGATTGATGCGTGACAAAGACGATTTTGGACTGCCGGAGCAAAGAGCATCAACCGGTCTGCCCCTCAGCGTAATGCTCGTATCGATGTTGACCATCGTCGTTTATCTGCTCGTCGGCGGCGCCTTTTCGAACAACGGAAGCGGCGTGGTCGCGGTCTATGTTCCTCAGCAAACCGATGCCGAACATCGCTAAGCTTCAAGCTAGCGATGGAATAGCCACCTTCTATCGAGATATTCGCCCGCGTTCGCCTGAGCAGGATTTGCTCGTCGGAGTGCTTTTTGCACGTCCCCCCGCCTCTGGGCGGCGGTACTTCCGCTTGCTTTGAATGTGTCCACTTCAGTAGAGATGGGGGTCCTTGCCTTGACCTCTCTTCTCTTGATCAGGAACACGGTCGTTCACCACATCACTCGCACGCCAGTGCCTTACCTCGACTTTACGGCTCGTCTTCCGGGGAGGCATGTGGAGCCAGAATTTTTCAAGATCTAAGGAACACCGAAGAAGGATTTAGGACCTTGGTCCGGCTCATGAATGGCAAAGGTCTTAGATCACGCTTCCGTGTTGAGGCGAGAGGCGAGTCTCCTTGCCGCTGTCATACTCGGGGCGCATAGTAAACCATCAGCGGCTGATAACACGGGCGCCGCTGGCTGGAAGATCATTGCGCTTTCGCCCCGATGAGGTCGCGCGATGTTGACGTCACACGATTATACGGATGCGGTTCTACCTACCGGTATTGACTTTCTGGACGACGTTTTCACCCAAATTCTGAGTGAAAAGGGGCTCTGCCGCGATAGCGAAGCTGCCGAGCTGATTGCCAGGAGACTATTTTCCCTCTACCAGTCTGGACACCGCGAGACGAAGATGCTGCGCAACTTGGCGGTCGGTGATTAACTGCACGAACCCCGCCTGTCTTTCGAAGCCACCGACACGCTCTAGGCATGCGTGCGCGGTGGTCGATCTCTAAGCATCTGACATACAACCATCGCAAGCTTGTCTACGGGAAACGGCTTCTCGAGCATAATGCTGTTCGCCACGCCCCTTGAGGCCCACTCGAGAGCGCCGTGTCCGCTGACGTAAACAATTGGCATGTCCGGATCGACCTCACGGGCAACCCGTGCGACGCTCCAGCCGTCAGGAAGCTGGTGAAACCGAATATCGGTTACCACCCCTGCTATTCCGGAGCCGGCAGACTTTAAGACCTCTATCGCCTTCCCGCCGCTGGTTACCGCCATGACGACGAACCCCGCGTCGGCGAGCGCGTCCTCGTAATCCAGAAGGAGCAGTGTTTCGTCATCGGCGACCAATATTGTGGCCGGTTCCATGTCCGTTCCTCGCACGATGCTGTTGCTCCCGAACGCGCAGAGCAGAGTCGGGTTCCCACATTTGTGTTGAAGGAGACGGTATTTCGCCCCGAGAGGTCGGACCGCACTGAGCGCCTGTTTTGAAATCCGAAGGCGAGCGGCGGAACTTACCGTTGCCTGGTGATGTTGACTGAGAAATGCGGAGGCAGCTCGATGCACTCGCTCAACGTTGCCGGTATCGTAATTCTCCTTGTTATCACAGCGCTGTTCGTCCTCGCTTGGCTCGCAGTCTGACGAAGGGCGGGGCGGAACTATCGTTCATACAGAAAGTTGTGCGCTCAAGTACGACAGCCCGGAGTTTATGTTCTGTCCCGAGGGGCTGTCCCGGACAGAACAACCCCCGCTAGGGACCTTGGTCGCTCTGCGACGCCCCATCACCCCGTTTTCGGAAACGCCCTTCGTCGATGGGCTTCAATACGCGGCCTCCTGTATTGCCCACCCGTGGTAGTAACAATGGGTCAATTGCACCGTGGAAAGCCCTGCTGCACTATAGCTCTTATGCAGCAGTTCCCAACCAGGTGGGCGAGATGGACGCGTTGCAAGCACTGGCAGATATAGCCGAGATCATCGGTGCGGGAGCAACCGTAGTCCTCACGTTCATCATCTTTGACTACACGAAGAAACGTGAACTGTTCGAATCCACAGCGCAGATTCAAACAGAATGGCAAGTTCACAATCAGATAATTTTGTCCGACACCGATTTACTCGCTATGGAAACCGAGATGCATCCGTTCGGGCAGATTACATCGGCCGAAACAAAACGGATGTACGCTTACTTCTTGAAACTCAATCTTGCTTTCAACAGCTGGGTTGGCCAGAGCCTACATGTGGATGAAAAACTCGCGACCTCGACCATAAACAACACCATCAACTGCCTCTATTCAGACAGAGCCTTCATTAGAACTCATGTCTTTCCGCGTGGCTATCCGCATGGCTTTACCCAAATGATCGAAGAAAAGTGGAAGCAAATTGAGGCCCGAGGCGGTAAGCCCCTGCCCATGATCTGATCAAGCTGACGGCGCCCCGTCGCGTTGGCTGGCCTCGATCCTTTGCAGGATTTCGCGCATCACACGGGTGTCGATTATGCGGCTCTCGGGACCATCCTTCCTGATATAATGCGCTGCGGTGCGCATTTTCTGCTGGGGAGGACCATCTAATGACCTTCGTCCGCGACTTC
>Ga0209281_1001088_pt1 | contig 19936 bp, 14 predicted proteins | sample MedtruBG_FD_187514 | JGI IMG/M metagenome (GOLD analysis project Ga0209281, IMG submission 187514) | Root nodule microbial communities of legume samples collected from California, USA - Medicago truncatula BG (SPAdes) (version 2) | ecosystem: Host-associated > Plants > Roots > Nodule | place... | reverse complement strand
TTCTTTAAAAGTTTGGTTGGTGTTAGAGTTGCTATACAAAATTTCATTGAAACAATAAATAAAGCTCCTACACAAACAATAGACAGGCTATGTGCTAAAATGTAGAAACTTTATTAGAACTTATATAATATAAAAGAATTTGTATTATATATGTTCTAAAAAAGTTTGTTCATCTGAATTTGATTTGCATTTTAGAAATTGTAAACAAGGTAACTTTTAAAACTATTAATTTTATTAATTAGAACTTATATATTAGATTTAATCATTAATAATAATTTTAAGAAAAGAAGTGAAAACATATATGAAAGACAAGAAAAATTACTATTTCAGAGATATGCCTAATAAAAATTTTAGTGTAGATATAGGATTGTCCAAAACTTGGGAATCAGGTTCTAACTTTAAAGAGCATTGGCATGAACATCTACAAGTTTTTTACTTTATAGACGGAGAAGGCTTTATAGAATGTAATAAAAAATCTTTTAATGTAGTTCAAGGAGATGTTGCAATAATAAACAGTAGAGAATTGCATTATTTTGAAAGTTTAAGTGACAACTTAAAATTTTATTTACTTCGTATTGATCTACCATTTTTATTTAGCGATCAAGTTGATTTATGTCAGACAAAATATTTAGCTCCACTATCCGAAAACTTTATTTTATTTAAAAATTTAATAAGAAATGATGATGAAATTGTAAACTGTATAAAGACTGTACTTAAAGAATTTTTTAAAAAAGAAATTGGATATGAGCTTGCTGTAAAAGCCAACCTATATAGCTTGGTTGTTTTACTTCTCAGAAATTACATAGGGGAATCTGTAACAAAGAAACAATTAACATTTAAAATTAATAATTTTAAGCGTTTTTATAAAGTATTTGAATTCATAGATAATAACTATAATAATAAAATATGTGTAACAAATCTTGCGAATATTGCACATGTAAGTACTTATTACTTTTGTAGGATATTTAAACAAATGACAGGAAAAACCATAACAGAATATATAAATGAAGTTAGATTAAAAAAGTCAATCGAACTATTAAAAATTGGTAATATGAATATAACAGAAATCGCAATAATTTGTGGCTTTAACGATGTAAATTACTTCAGTCGTTTGTTTAAAAAAAAATATGGTGTTTCTCCAACTAAATTTGTATGCTAAAAGTTTGAGTTTGCGATTTGTTTGTTTACAGAAAAGAAGCTGAGCACTAATTATTGATATGCTCCCCTTATAGTTAGTAGATAATAAAAATAATAAGACTGTTTATTATAAGGAGGAGCATGTTTTTATGGATAGAGAAACTAAGGTTACATTTGAAAATAAGATTAAAGCCTTAAAGGGCCTGCTTATATTAAATCAACTCCTGAAGTAGTTGCTGAAAACATACTTAATCATGAATTTAAAGCTGAAAGTTATAATCAAAAGTGACTTACAGATGTCACAGAATTTAAATATGGCAACAACGAAGAAAAAGCATATTTAAGTGCTATTTTAGATCTTGGAGGTCGTCATATTGTTTCAGCCATAGTAATAACAATAAGCTTGTTTTTGATACGTTTAGACAAGCTATACAATTAAAAATTTCAAACTTATGCTATCCGAGCAAAATATAGCATAAAGTATGTCTAGAATTGGTAGATGCATTGATAAGGCAACAATTGAATGCCATGAATTTTCAAAGAAAAATGTAGCATAAAAATAGCACTAGGTATTTCACTAGTGCTATAAGAATTTTTCTATTTATTTTCCTGTCTACTTAACAGAGTTCAGTTCTGTTTTAGTATTTACAGTCTTTTTCCTTTTGAATACTCGAACAATATTTAATACTATGCCAATGCAGCAAATAATTGATAAAATTCTATAGTCAATTTTCATTCCATACACAAAGGCATAATCCTCTCCAAATACATATCCTAAAACGTGATAGTGTAATTTTTGGCTCATAAAGATGTATAGAATAGTAGTTGACATGGAAATTCCAACAATTTGCCCTAAGTTTCTTACTAGAGAATTCACGCTTCCAGCTATCCCCAGTTGCTCTTTCGGACAATTTGACATAACAAGGAAATTGTTTGCTGGCTGGAATACTGATTGTCCAAAAGACATTAATGCCATAAAAATTATTGCCTCTAATATAACTGAATATTCTGTCAAAGAAGATAAAAGAAAAAATGCTATACTCATAATTATTAATCCTATTAAGCATAATATCTCCGCTCCTATTTTATCCGAAAGTGTACCACATATAGGAGAAAAAATTGCAAGTATAATAGGCGATACCATTAAAAGAAATCCTGTAGTGGATGGCGACAATTTCAGAGTATATTGGAAATAAAATGGCAATAATATAGTAGATGCAGCAATACATGTAAAAGAAATAAAAGCACATATTAAATTTAGTGAAAATAGTTTATTTTTAAATATTTTTAATGCAAGTAAAGGATGTTTGCTTTTTCTCTCAAGATATATAAATGCAACAATTAAGATTATAGATACAATTAGTGCAATAATTATCCACTTATTGTTAAATCCTGTTTTTTGAGCTAGCATAAAGGCACCAAAAAACAAGGAGATTCCAAAAAATTGAAGAACAGCTCCTGGTATATCTAATTTTTGACTAGCATTTTTAATTTTTGGTAAACATTTAATCTCCATAATAAAAACAATAATTCCTATTGGAACATTAATAAGAAAAACATAATGCCAATTTAAAGCCGAAGCAATTATCCCCCCAGTTGCTGGTCCAATCATAGTTCCTAAGGCAACAGCAGTAGTTAAAATTCCTAATGCCTTTCCACGCTCTTCTCTTGTAAATATTTCTGTTATTATGCCGTGGTTATTAGCCATATAAGCAGCTCCACCTATTCCTTGAATAAATCTAAATATAATAAGTGAACTAAACGAATGGGAAACTCCGCATAAAAGAGAGCCTAAAGTGAACACAACACTTCCACATTGAAAGACTTTTGTTTTTCCAATCATATCACCTAATCTTCCAAAAAATAAAATAGTTGCGCAAATAATAATAACATAACTCGCAACAACCCATTCAATAGACGAAAGGGGAACTTCTAAATTTTCAGACATTACAGGTAGTGTAACATTAACTATACTTGAATCTAAAGTAGCCATAAATGTCATAGCTACAACAACAAATAATATAATCCACTTATTATTTTGATGATTATTAAACTTTTGTTTTTCCATTATAAAATCCTCCTTTTTCTTTGCAATATGAGATAGCATCCAAAACACTAGTACAACTGATTTACAAATCTTTCTGTTATTTTGCTTAGATACTTATGAATGGCCACTTCATTTAAAGTTTATTCTTCTTAATCTAGTTCAGTTTTACTAGGTTCATATATATAGTAAAACATTTCAAATAATACATTCAAGAATTAATTTGCTGAATTTTAGCACCACATCTATAAATAGTAAAACAAAAAAATTTAGATAAACAATCATTTAAGAATGCATGAAAATGACTTTATATTATATAAGCAAATATTTTTTCTGCTTTTCCCATTACTTGAATCTTCGATATTTATACTAACTAAATTTTCCAGATTATAACTATACATAAGTCCACCACTTTTTATCCTCTTACTGTATTGAGTTATTATAAAATCATCTTTTTCAAAATATTTCATCTTATATTTAAGTTCTTTTGACCTTGATGATTTCTTAGCTGTGACCAACCAATAAACAAATTTAGTTATTGCCGCATTAGCACGATTTACTTTCGTTTTAGCCCGTGCCTCATCATCTTTTTCATCATCTGGAAGCATATTTCCTGCATATAAATTTAAAAACTCCTTAATTAAATCTTTGTCTAAGTCCTCTATATTTTTCAGTACTTCATTATGAATGTAATTTAAAAACCTTATTATAGTATTTATATAATTTCTAACAGTATTCTCAGCTTTACCTGCTAAAGATATCTTAATTTTATCAGAACCAAAATCCTCATAAAAGAAACCGGTAAATTCTTGACACCCTACATCTCCTTCTTTTTTTTATGCGTAAAAAAGCCCTATATTGCCCACCTATAAATACATTTATTTTAATTTTTTTAAATTGCTTTTTATTTATATCAACAACATTAATTGCTTTAGAAATTTTTTTCCTAGTAATAAATTCTTTATCTTAATCATATCTATGCTATCTATAACTTGATTATCTTCTAAATCCAATATGCCTAAATCTTCACACATTTCTCTTTACTCCTTATCTAATTTATAGTCATATATTTCATTAGACATTTTGTATTATATATTATTACTTATCTATTGGACATCTGTCATAACTATTTTTATACGCAAAAAATATACATGTATTAGATCATTTATTTTAAACAATTCAATACATGTATTGGTCATTATATATATATAACTATGATAGTAACTTCAGCACCTAACTTCTGTTGTTATTATAATATCACTGCTATATGCTTCATCAAAAGCATGTAGAATCCTATTTTCATTATCTCCTACTACTTTTTGAAAATACATGTCTATACCTAGAGCAACTAATTCTGTGCTAAATACTTAGCATTAGAATTAAGTATGTCTCCTAGCAAAATTTCTGTTCCTATAGCTATAATTTCTGCCTTCATGCTTATTACTTCTTATCTTTAAATATTTGCTTATAAAAAATTTGTTTAAATCTTTTTAACAAAATTAATTTATTAATAATGAGTTGTCAATTATTTCATAAAATAAATATATATTAATTTGATTCATGTTATACTCTTGTGAAACCTCACTAAATATGTAAAACCCATCCAATAAATTATCAGATAGGTTTATATTACAAATATGTTATTCTATAATATGCTATCTCTAAATTAATATTTAGAGATAGCTTATATAAAAAACTTTTTCATCTCAATATTTAGGCAAATATTAAAATCACAAAAATACTAATATTTACACTAAGCATTTACCTAAAATAAAATTAGTAATATGTATGAGAAGAAAAAATTTATTGCAAGGGAACTTCCATGTTTATAGTATATGTGCAAACTCACCTGCTTATTCATACTAAAAACTTATTGCAATAAAATATGTTTCTCATATTTGTAATATTTTAATCTATTCTAAAATTAGATTTTACAGTCCCTTTTTATTACAAAAACTTAATTATTCAAGCGATTGCAAAATAAACATTATTTATCTTGTGTTTCAAGTAATGCTAAAGCTACTGCTCCTACTACTCCTGCATTTGTACCTAAGCCTGCTGGAACAATTCTAACTGATTCAGCCATTGATTTAAAACATCTCTTATCAACAACTTTTCTTACTGTATCAAAAACAATATTTCCTGCTGCTGCTACTCCACCACCAATTATTATTACTTCTGGATCAAAAATAGCAACAGCATTAGCAATAGCTATTCCTAAATAATTTAATGCAGTGTCAATTATATCTTTAGAAACTGGATCTCCTGCAGCTGCTTCTGTAAATACTTCATATGAAGTAACAGTTTCATATTTTCTTAATGAAGTTTCAACTTTACTACTTAATGCTTCTTGTCCCCTTTTTGCAATTGCAGTTCCTGATGATGTTGCTTCTACACATCCAATATTTCCACAATTACATCTTGGTCCATCTGGAGCTACTGTCATATGTCCAATTTCTAAAGCATTTGAAGTGTGTCCTCTATAAACTTTTCCGTTTAAAACAGCTCCTCCGCCTACTCCAGTACTTACCGTGAAGAATACTACATGTCTAGCACCCTTTCCTGCTCCAAACATATATTCACCAATAGCTGCAACGTTTGCATCATTATCTAAAAATACAGATACTCCAAATCTTTTATTTATTGGTTCAACTAAATTAAAATCTTTAAAAGGAAGATTTGGTGTATAAATTATAGTTCCTTTTTCAGCATCTAAAGGTCCTGGTGAACCAATACCAATTCCCTTTATTTCATCATAATTTGCTGATCCATCTTTAATTACTTTTTCTATAGATTCGATAATTCTATTTAATACAGGAATTTCTCCTTCATTAGCATTTGTTGGCACTGTTGTTTGGCTTATTATTTCCCCATTTAAATTAGATAATGCAGTGCTTATTTTTGTGCCCCCTAAATCTACTCCTACAACATACTTTTGCATAATATAACTCTCCTTCATTTCATTTAATTTCCCAATTAAAAACAATTTGTTCTAATAGATATTATACTATATTATGTACTGTTAATAAAACCTGTATTTTAAAATATTATTTTTTTAAAGATGCTTTATTTGCACTTATGTAATAGTTACCAAAATCATCATATTGAGTATAGTTAATAATAAATTTATTGTCCTGTAACATTGAGTTTATCATATCTATATCTCCTCTATTATCCTTATCAATTCTTATTACAAAATTATCATCTTTTTCTATTATGTTCAAATAATCAAATATATTACTATAATCACTTAAACCTATATTCCCACTAATGTCCATACTATAATCTGACATTAATATTCCTCCTTAGTTATACTATTAAAAATTGAATACTAATACAAAAATAGTATTTCTAATTATGACTATTTTTATGCTATTTTATTAATTAAAATTTAATTGATAATATACAATTTACAGTTACTGCCGTTTGCAGGCCCCCGTGGCGATTACAATCTGGCTAACTGTAGATTTAAAAAACTCTTCCGCCTAATTTTCATACGTAAATAAAAGGCATCTGCCTAAAAGATATAAAAGTAATATAACCTTTATATCTTTTATAACAAATACCTTTATTATATAGTCTTCTAATAAATAATCTACTTATGCTTACATGTTTTTAATGTATAAATTTAATATTTATTAATTTCTAGCTGATTTTATACTTTCTATGGCTTTTCCTATTTCTACATCTGGAACTTCTTCATATCTTGCAAGCTCTTTGGCAAATATTCCTCTACCTTGAGTTAATGAACGTAGTTCAGTAGCATATTTTCTGATTTCTGCAAGTGGAACTTCTGCTGTGATTTTTTGTTTTTCACCCTCTGGTTCCATTCCAATTACTCTACCTCTCTTTTTATTTATATCAGCCATTACATCCCCCATGTATTCATTAGGTAATATAATTTCCACCTTCATTATAGGTTCTAATAAAATAGGTTTAGCTTGCTCAAGCCCTTTTTTATATGCTATAGATGCTGCAATCTTAAATGCCATTTCAGATGAATCTACAGCATGATATGAACCATCATGAAGTATTGCTCTAAGTCCTATAACTGGACATCCTGCTAAAACTCCATGTGTTATACATTCTCTTAATCCTTTTTCTACAGCTGGAATAAAGTTTCTTGGAACAGATCCACCAACAACATTATCAACAAACTCTAAATCTTCAACCCCATCATTTCTAGGTTCAAACTTAATAACAACATCTCCATATTGTCCATGTCCACCTGATTGTTTTTTATGTTTTCCTTGTACATCTGCAAATCCTTTTATAGCTTCCTTATAAGGAACCTTTGGGATGTTTAATGCTACATCTACACCAAATTTACTCTTTATCTTGCTTGAAATTATATTAATATGAGTTTCCCCAAGTCCTGAAATAATAATCTCAGCATTTTCTAAATCTCTAGAAACTTCAAAAACAGGATCTTCTTCTTTTAGCTTATTTAAAGCTTGAGATATTTTTTCTTCATCCCCCTTAGCTTTTGGAATTACAGACATAGAGCAAACTGCCTTAGGAAAATTCATTTTATCATACATAACTTTAAATTCCGGACTAGCTAAAGTATCTCCTGTATTTGTATATTGTAATTTAGAAATTGCCCCTATATCTCCAGCAATAATACTTTTAGTTGGTATTTGTGTTTTACCCCTAATAAAGCAAATATGAGACAATTTTTCAGTTTTATCTTTATTAACATTTAATACTGTCATATCATCCTTTGCTTCTCCTGTCATAACTCTAAAGAATGATATCTTTCCTACAAATGGATCGGCAATAGTTTTAAATACTAATGCTGAAAAAGGTTTATCTTGATCAAGATTTATAAATACCTCTTCATTTTTTAAAACATCTAATGCCTTTTGAGGGATTGCATATTCTGGTGAAGGGAAACATTCAACTATATCATCAATCAAAGAATCCATTCCTATAACTTTAGTTGCACTTCCACACATAACAGGTGCTATATCACCACTAGCACAGCCTTTTATTAATCCATGATATATCTCTTCATCACTTAAATTTCCTTCACTAAAATATTTATCAAGTAGGACTTCGTCAGTTTCAGCTACTGATTCCATAATCATTCTCTTACAATCTTCAATTTTTTCCTTTAATTCTTCTGGAATCTCTAATATTTTCACTTCTTTAGTTTTAACATCATATATTCTTGCCTGCTTTGAAATTACATTTACTACACCTTTAAATCCATCTTCTATTCCTATTGGATATTGAATTGGAACAACACTTATTCCAAATTTTCTATTAAGAGAATCCAAAACCTTATCAAAACTTGCATTTTCTCTATCTAATTTGTTTATAAAAATTGTTCTAGGTAATTTAATCTTATTGCAATATTCCCATGCTGTTTCTGTTCCAGCTTTTATTCCTGAAACAGCACTAACAACTATCATTCCTACGTCTACTGCTCTCATACCCTCAATACATTCACCTTGAAAATCAGCATACCCCGGAATATCTACAAGATTTATTTTTACATGATCTAATTCAATTGGAGCCACTGAAAGAGAAATGGAAAATTGTCTTTTCTTTTCTTCTGTATCAAAATCTAAAACAGTAGTTCCATCTTCAATCTTCCCTAATCTGTCTGTAATTTTTGAATAATATAAAATACTTTCTGCTAAGGAAGTCTTCCCAGTCCCATTGTGTCCCATTAACCCTACATTTCTCAAATTTTTAATACTATAATCTTTCATAAACCCTGCCAAACCCTTAAGTCACCTTAGAAGCTGGCTTCCACCTGCCTTTCATCTCGTATGCTATGTTAGATATAAGTCCACGTCGTAACCTTAGAAATAATTTTTGGATTTCTATCTACATTAACTAATATATTATATGTACTGCTTAACAGTATAATTAATAATTCTATTTATATTTCTGAAATCCTTCTCATTTTCTTAATTTTCTGAAAATTTGTTATATATATGTTCTAATTAATTTTCTAAAAATCATATACCTTAAACTAATATTATGTGGTTTATTTATTGAAATATATATTTACAAATATTTAGTAACACAAAAGTAATAATCCAACTCTTTGTATTCCCATGTTTTTGTATTATAATAATCTTTGTATATATATTGTAGAAATTAATATCTATAAAAATTCAAACAACAAATTAATTTTCTGATTTTTTCATTTCATCATAGATATGTTGAAAAAATATCCTATATGCAAATAAGCATAGTAACTTAATTTTGCTTAAGAATTAAAATTGCAATATAGTATATATATTATATTAAGTTAATCTAATTGTATTATTTATGATTATTTTATTAAGGAGAATTTATTAATTATGGCTAAAAACATCTTTAATTCAAATGTTAAAACAAATTTTAAAGACTTAAATTTATTTGGAATAAGGTTTACTAAATTTGTTGTGTATTCTCTTATAATTCTTTTTTTAATTCTATTTGGAACAGCAGCTCACTCTGTATATGAAAACCATACAGATTTAAATACAGTAAATGTTGTTTTATTACTAATTTATTTTACTTTAACAGTTGGTTTATTTTATGGAATTTCAAAAAAAGTTGATAAGAAAATACTATTTTTTTCAATTATATTTGTAGGTTTCTCTCTTAGATTAATTTGGGCTCTTAGCACCAATAGCTTTCCTGTTTCCGATTTTAAAACTATGTATGATGCAGCCAATAATTTATTAAATGGCGATACAAGTGCATTTAAGGGACTTGGATACTTTGCTAGGTTTCCTCATATGACACCCTATGCTTTGTTCCTTTCTTTAACAATTAATTTTTTTGGAGATAATGCATTATTTGTAGTAAAAATGCTTAATGTATTATTATCTACATCATCAATTATTTTTGTTTATCTTATTTGTAATTCAATATTCAAAGATTATAAAAGAACTTTATTAGGTGCATTTTTTATGGCTATTTTGCCTTCATCAATTCTTTATGTTCCTGTTTATTGTTCTGAAAATATAGCTATTCCTCTTTATTTAGCTAGTATATACTGCTTTATTTTAGCAATTAATAATAAAAAGAATTCTTTATATTTAATATTATCAGGATTGCTGTTATCTGTAGGACATTTATTTAGAATGATAGCTTATATAGTAATCGTAGCTTATTTAATATACATAATAATTTATGATAATGAAAATTTGAAAATAAAACTTAAAAATATATTATTTATGATAGTACCCTTTACTATGTTTTTTGTTATTTTTTCAAATATTCTTATAGCTCGTAATATTACTGATAGAAAACTTTGGGATGGAAGTGAGCCTAGCATTACCTCTGCAGTAAGAGGCAGTAACATAAATAGCGGAGGCAGCTGGAATCCTGAAGATGCTGAATTTATTTCTGGTCTCTTAGAAGATAGAGATGCTTTAGAAAAAGCTTCTAAGGAACGAATACTAACTAGATATACGACTACTCCGCCTTTAGAATTAGCAAAATTTTTCGTAGCAAAGTTTGCTTCACAATGGTCTCACGGTGATAATAGCGGTGCTTATTGGTCTCAGTCAGGTATTCCTCAAAATGAGATTAAAATAAATATTGAACATCAAGGGGTACTTTGGTATCAATTAGTTTATTCAATAATGTTATTTCTTATTATAAAAGGATTGTTTAATAAGGAAGAATATTTAGGTAATAAGATTGTTAATTTGTTTTATATAATCTTATGTGGTTATGGAATTGCATTCTTGATTCTTGAAACCCAAACTAGATATTCATTTATAATAAATTTTATCTTTGCAATTTTGCCAGTTACGGCAATAACATCAAATAACAAAACTAAATCTTAATCATTATTTGAAGGGAAGTAATTTATGAAAATTTTAATATTGTTTTTCACTAAATTTCTAAATTGTATTGTACAATTTAAAGATAAATTTTTAGATATTCAAATTGCAAAACTTCGTTTTTTTACTGTATTGGATATGCTCATTAAAAATATATTGTTTATGACACTTATACATATGTATTCTGGAGACTTCGGTACAAGCTTCACAAAATCTCTTTCATTTTCAATAGTTTATTTAGGCTTTGTACTTTTACTTTACTCCTTTGGATATATGTTCTCTAACAAAAAACAAATTTTCTTCTACATAATTCTAAATACCTTGTTTACAATTTTAATAATTTCTGATTTATGGTATTTTAGAGTCAATAGAGACTTTTTAGGCCTTGAAAATATTTTTCTTAGAGCAACATTTAATCCTAGTAATCTTTCACTCATTAATCCTAAAATCATTGATTTAGTATTTTTCATTGATATAATTCCAATTATCATATTATTTATTACAAAAAAAATATCAAATATTCAAAAAAGAAGTATACCAAAGTTTACAATCAGCTTAACAACTTCTATTGCAATGATAATTGGTGCAATTTTATTCATTGATATATTTAAGCTATCGAATTATTCAACAGCTAGTATATCTAAACCTCAATGGAATCCAGCTGAAACTGTTGCAGCCTCAGGCCCTATTAGCTATCATCTTCAAGAAGCTTCAAAATCAATTACTAGATTAGTCAGCAATCCTTCTTCTGATGATATAAATGAAATCGAAACTTGGATAAATAATAATAAAGAGAACCTCCCTGATAATGAGTTTAAAGGTTTATTTAAGGGCAAAAATGTTATTTTTCTTCAAATTGAATCATTAGAGAACTTTGTTATTGGTAAATCGACTAATGGCAAAGAAATAGCACCATTTTTAACTAAGCTTAGTAAAGAAGGCTTATATTTTACAAACATTTATGAACAAAACAATGGTGGAGATAGTATTGATTGTGATTTTCTAATTAATTCTTCTACTTTTACTTTAGGAGATCAAATTACAGCTTTAAATTATAGTGAAAATACATATCCTAATTCATTACCTAAACTTTTTGAAACCGTAGGATATAAAACAATAACTTCTCATGCAGAAAATTATTCTGCTTTCAATTGGTCTAAATTACATAAAAATGCATTCGGAGTTGAGACGCTATGGAGTCTTAATGAATACAATTATGATGAAGCTGTAGGTTATGGTATATCTGATAGAACATTTTTAAATCAGCTTTCTGAAAAATTGAAAACCGTAAAACAACCATTTTTATTCCAATCACCTACATTATCAAGTCATGGTCCATTTAATATAGGTAAAGAGTATAGACAATTAGACTTACCTAAAGAAATTGATGAAAGCAAACTTGGTGGTTATTTTGAAAGTATACATTATACAGATGCACAAATAAAAATGTTCTTTGATAAGCTTAGTGAATCTGGTATATTGAATAACACTGTTGTTGTTATGTATGGTGATCATACAGGCGTTCATAAATACTATAATAATGAAATTAAAGATTTAGATTACGAAGGAAATTGGTGGAAAGAATATGATCATAAAATTCCATTAATAATATATACCCCAAATATGAATCCATCTATAATAACAGCGTCTGGAGGACAATCAGACTTCTTACCAACAATTTCTTATCTTATGGGGATGGATAGATCCCTATATGAAAATACTTCTATGGGAAGAGTTTTGGTTAATACCAATAGAAATTCAACTATTATAAGAACTAAGGAAATTGAAGGTGAAGTTAAAACCCATGAAGAAGAACAGCACGTTTTAAATTCATATGTTATAGGTGAAAAAATAATTAAAACTAATTTCTTTGCTAAATATAAGCCTAACTAAATAAAAACTTTAAAATACCCCCATAAAGATAGACTAATTATTGTCTACTCTATGGGGGATATTTAAAATTCATCTAATTTATAGAATCTTCATTCTTCTTATCAAAAGCAAAAAACTTCATAATAATAAATGTTACTGGAACACCAACAATTGCTGCTAAAGCAAACACCAAAAGTTTATTCCAGCGTAAAGTATTATAGAAAATTAAAACAAATATATTTTGAATAATAAAGTTAGGAATATATGATATGCAGAATTTTATGTATTTTTGAAACATCATACTTTCCTTAAATACAATAGTACTATTTAAAAAATATGAAATAGTCATTGCTGTAATATATCCTAATACAAATCCAATATTAACAGGTAAAAACAATGAATAAATATATGCAAACAATATACCATTTACAGTATTGATTCCACCTACAATTAAAAAGTTAAAAAATTGCTTAGTTAAAAATATCTTTTTTACTCTCTTAATCGTACTTAGTTTATATTCATCCCACTCAACTATGTTTGCTCCACTAACAATAAATCTTTTATCTGCTAATAGAGACAGAGGGGAATCTGATAATGAATCAGAATAAAATTCTTTTATAGTAGCATCCCTAAATTCCTTTTTTAGTCTAACTACTTTTTCCTCTCCATAACAATTTTCACCTTCACATATACCAGTCTTCTTATTTACCTCTGATGCAATCAAATGTTTAATTCCTATTTTTTTACATATAGGTTCTAATAAAAAGACAGGAGAAGCTGAAATTATTAAATCTGAATCTTTTTTACTATTTAAATACCACTCTTTAATCTTTGATTGTTTCTCATTCCAAAACACTTCAATTAAATTATCGGTATCATCTATTCCATTTAAGAAATAATAGAATTTTTCTTTAAATTCTAATTTAGTGCATATTCCAAGCAAATATTTTAGACATCCTAAAACTTGAATAGGCAAATACTTAATTAGTCCTGGTTTTCTTTTTAATGCAAATAAATAAAAGTCTAATGTACTATCTCCATCATAAATGGTTTTATCAAAATCATAAACATTCATATTCTCTATTCCTTTATTCTCTATTTTCTTTATCTTGACTTACATATATATTATAAATAATAAAATCATTGCATATAAAAACACCATTCCTATTAATATCTTGTCCTTTAAAAGCACACTGACAGGATCACCATCAGAATCACCTTCAACATTTAAGCTGTACTTCATACAAATTAACATAACAAGCGGCACTGTCCATACTATGTTAATAATGCTATTTGAATATCTTTGTATAGTTGTAGAGTCTACACACCATAATGAATAAAAAACAATAGTTAAACCTAAACACATATACATATTCTTATCTAAGAAATCATGATTATAATATTTTAATACTTTTCTAGTTTTACTTCCCTCTGTATCTAATTCATTTCTCCTTTTACCTAAACCTAGATAAAATGACATAGCTATTACTGTTAAGTATAACCACTTAGAAACCTCTATAGATGTTATGGCAGATCCATATAAAACTCTAAGTAAAAATCCGGATACTAAAATTGTAATATCTATAATAGGTAGGTTCTTAAGTCCCATACTATAAGCAAAATTGAAACCTATATACATTATTACCAACGTCCATGATTTAAAATTAAATCCACAAGCTAAATAATTTAATATCATTCCAATTACAGCTATAACTATAATTAGAGTATAAGCTGATTTTATTGATACTTCTCCAGATGCTATAGGTCTTTTGCACTTTGTAGAATGTCTTCTATCTTTTTCAACATCTTGTATATCATTAATCACATAAACTATAGAAGAAAGTATGCTAAATGATAAAAAACCTAAAACTGTCTTTTCAAGTAAATTAACATTAAATAAACTTTGATTAAAAATAAGTGGTAAAAAAATTAACACATTTTTTAAATAATGATGAACTCTCATTAACTTTAAATATTTTTTCATAATATATACCTCAATTCATATATAACTTATCCAAAATAACAAAAATTATTAAAACAGTATGAATAAAACTGAATAATAATCTTTGTTATTAATTTTATTTAATTATTACTTTATTTTAAATTTTAAAATTATGATTAAATATTATAAAGGTACTTAAAACAACAAAAATGTAACTGCTTATTAAACATATTCTTTAATTATAATACTAAAATCATTATACAAATTTACACTTTTAATATTATACTATATTCATTACATTTTAACAATTCTTATATATGCTCAAAAAAATCTAAAGTTATTAAAAAATTAGCACTTTCTAGTTTATTATTATATATTATGAAACTCTCTGTTAGATTTATGCTAACATCCTAGTATTAATATTTATTTATGCCTTCCTAAAAATTAATAACTATTTATAAAATTAAGAATAAACATCCGAAAATTCAACTTGAATACTCTCATTTTTATTTCTAATATTACTATTACACAATATATTTTCCTCTAATACATTTTTTGAAGGAAGAATTACACTAAACTTACTTCCGTGCCCAAATTTACTTTTAACTTTTATACTTCCACCATGTAATTCTACAAATGACTTAACTAAACATAACCCAATTCCAGTACCTTCGGAATTTCTTGATAGAGACTTGTCTACCTGTTTAAATCTATCAAATATTTTATTTAAATCACTAGGTTCAATTCCAATCCCATTATCCTTTACCGATATTTCAACAACTTCATCTCTATCCATAACTTCAACAAATATTTGGCCACCTTTATTAGAAAACTTTATTGCATTTGATAAAAGATTTAATATTATTCTCTCAATTTTTTCTGGATCACACGCAATAATTTTTTCTTCTATATTTGTATCAAAAATAATATTTATCCCTTTAACTTCTGTAAAATTAGTTACAGACATAACTATTTCTTCTACCACTTCCACTATATTTTTGTTTGATAGTTTTAATTCAAAGAATCCAGCTTCAATTTTCGATAAATCTACTATATTATTAATAAGTTTTGATAATCTATAGGAATTTTGCTTTATTGAGTCAATATATTTAATAATAAAATCCTTCTTTTCTTCTAATGAACTATCATTACAATACATATTAAGTAACTGAGCTGTTGCAAATATAACATTAAGCGGTGTTTTTAATTCATGAGATATGTTAGCAAGAAATTCTTCTTGTAATTTTAATGTTTTCTCCATTACTATACTAGACTTTACCTCAGAAGTAATATCTATTATTAAAATCAATATTTCTTTAAGTTCTCCATTAATCTCAAAAATAGGTTCAAAAATTAAATTCCAATAAACTTCATTTCCATTTACAAAACTTTTCTTCTTATTTAAATATTTAGTTCTCTTTTCTTTTATAACTTCATTAATCTTTTGAAAATAATCACTTTCTTTAAAATTTGGTACTATATCTGTGATTTTATTTCCTTTCATTTTAGCTGCTGATTTAATATCTGGTCTATATCTCTTAATATTATTAAAGGCTTTTTGGTTTATTTTTAGAATCTTTAAATCTTGACAATCTAATCCAATAACAGGTAGTTCAAGATTATATATTATTCTATTTAGAAATTCATTTCTATTCCTTAGCATTTCTTCTTGTTTATAATAATTTGTCATATCTTTACAACAAAATACACCTAATAAAAATTCTCCTTTTTTATTATAAATAGGTGTTCCGCTAACATCTACCTTTAATGTCTTATCAGGGAATTTTAAGGTTAAACCCCTATTTTTAAATTTCTCTCCTTTAATTAACCTTTTCGATGGATAATTTTCACTATTAATTTTTTCTCCACTAGCACTATAAACTTCTGGTTCATTATCTACATAATATTCTTGATCATTAAAAAATATTTCTCGTGCTGCTTTATTAAATAATTTATGCTTTCCTTTATCATCGAAAATAGAAATACCTTCAGTTATATTTTCTATTATGGCATGTAATTCTCTCTTCTGTTCCTCAATTTTTTTAGATTGTAAAATTGTCTCTGTTATATCATGAAAACAAGATATTACCATATTTAAATCGCCATTTTCATCATAAATTGGTATTGAACTATTATCAACAAAATACTCCTTTCCATGTTTCCTTACCATCATTTTAACATTTTTTACAATTTCACCTTTTAAGGCTCTGGCTCTAGGCATTTTATCAAATGGCATCTCATTGCCATCCATATCAAAAAATTTAATATGTCCGTGAGACTTACATAAATAATCAAATTTATCACTTTTATAGATTAATCTTTTCCCTTCTTTATTTATCATAATAATTTTATTTTCCTTATCTGAAAGCATTACTCCCTCAGATAAATTCTCAAATATACTCTTTAATTGTGAATTTTTTTGCTCTAATTCTTCTTTTTGTTTCTCTATTATTCTTTTTTGCCTCTCTATTCTTCGATTTTGCAAAACCATTTCAGTAACTTCAATACTGGTTACAACTATATACCTTATTTTTTCACTTTCAAGTATTGGTATTATAGTAAAATCCCGATACCTTATCCTATCATTCGTATTCTTCAATTTTAATTGTCTTATATATACTGTTTTTTTTCTTTGGCAAAGACTTTCCCAAATAGCATCAATTTTTATTCTCATATATCCATTTATAATTTCTCTAATAGGTTTTCCTATAACATTTTCATATTTATTAAAAGGTGGATTCATAAGATTAATATAAGCTTTATTGGCCTTAAGCAACTTTAAATCAGGTACACTAAAAATAGCTACACTTGATATATTTTCTATACACATTTGCTCTACAAGACTAAACTTATCCTCAAATCTAGAATTTGGCTTTTCAACAAACATATATTTTTGTTTATTTTTTTCTTTATCAAAAGAAAGTAATATATTCACTTCTCTTGCTTCCATAAACTTTGTAAATATAAACCCTGAATATCTATTATTAATATTATCAAGATTTAATTCTAAATTAAACTTTATTAAATTACTTATTTCACTAATTGATTTACCCACTAATTCAATCATTGTAAAGCCTGTAAAACTAATAAATTCATCATTAATATCTGTTATAATACCATTGCTCGAATATAAATGTGGTTCTCTAATCCGTCTTATATTCGTAAGACATTCCATAATATTCACCCCCATCTAAACATATACCATAATAAGTTTTATAATGTAAAATATTACAATGTTATTTTCTACATTTTATCATAATTCGCGTTATCTTTATATTGTTTTCGTTATTCATATTATTACATCATTTTACCTTTATTCATAAATTATATGAAAATAATTGTAATTTGAATGCACTATATAGTATCAATATATTTATACTGACTTTAATAATATTTCGTAACTTCCTTTAAATTAAGAATAATTTCTATTTTTTCAGTTCTTAATTCATATCTTTATTCCTTCTTCGTACATTTATTCTTTTATAAATCAGATTTAATACACGTTTCCATTTCGATAGTTCTATAAGTTTCTGATACAACAAAAAAAGCTAATCGAGCTTACGTCGCTTAGCTTTAAAAGTAATTCTTTATTCCAATTTTGTTCGAAGTTTATTTTTAATAGAAAGACTTTTCATCCACATTCTACATAATCTTATTAACACTAAAAGAATTCCTCCACAAGTATCAATTATTACATCTCTAATTGCACCTTCTCTTCCTAAAACAAATAACTGATGTATTTCATCCGAGCAAGCATATAGAAATACAAAAAATATAGTTATAATCGAAACATGTTTTACATTAATATATAATTTCAATACATTAAAAGCAAGCAATGCTAATATCATGTATTCAAGAAAATGTGCACATTTTCTAACAACAAAATTTGCGAGATCTCCAAAAATTCCATTTATATTTATTCCTAATTTAAAAAATAAATCTAATACTCCTATACTTTGCAAATCAGACACTTTAGCTGGCTGATTTGACATTACAAATATTAAAATCATCCAGGCAATCAACAAACTCCAATAAATAATTTTCCTTTTGCTATTCATATTATTCCTCACCTAAGTTAAATTTTACTCTGACATATATCTGTTTATATATGCAAGTGACTCCTCTAATAATTCCTGACCCTTTTCTAATCCATCAATTTTTATCTCTAAATTGCAAATTCTTTGATCAATTTGATTCATAAGTTGCTTTATGTCTTGTAATAACTTTGCTTCATATGTTACTTGTATTCCTTCATCATCAATAAATATTTTTTCTGGTGGCTCTCCACATTTAGTACATTTTGCATATATTCCTTGATGCTCCAAATTATTAAATATTTTAAATGTATCGTTATTACACCTCTCACAATTTGAAAGCATTACAAACTCATAATAACCTACATCATAATAATAAATACTACCACAATCCTTACAAGTCAATTTCAATTTATTATCTTCTGTTACTATATGAAATTCATTACCACTACAGCCATCCTTTTTACATACAATAGTCCGCACCATAATCATACCCTCTCATAATACAATATTTGATCTTTTATCTTAAAATAAAGAAAACTTCATCTAGAACTAAGAATAACTTAATAAGTAATCAAGAAATATTTTCCTATATTTTACATTTTAATTATATCTTATAATCTCTTTATTGTACACTTTAATAGTTAGTATTTTTTATTTATTTTACGAGAGATTTCTACTGTTTTTTCTATTATAAAATATCCTATTTTTCTTCATACTCAAAATAAGACCCTTTGTAATTTTGTATTAAAAAAAACTATGAATTACATTCATAGTTCTTAATGGTGGAGATTAAGGGATTCGAACCCTTGACCCCCTGCGTGCAAGGCAGGTGCTCTCCCAACTGAGCTAAACCCCCATGGTGGACCTTCAGGGACTCGAACCCTAGACCTACCGGTTATGAGCCGGTTGCTCTAACCAACTGAGCTAAAGATCCATTAATGAATAGTCTTTAACCAAAACTCTTGTATTCTACAAGAATACCTCGCAACGTCCTACTCTGCCACACAGTCACCCGTGCAGTACCATCGGCGCTATAGACCTTAACTGTCCTGTTCGGAATGGGTAGGAGTGTTACCTCTATGCCATCATTACGAGATGCTAGTTC
>Ga0209281_1001087_pt1 | contig 19954 bp, 20 predicted proteins | sample MedtruBG_FD_187514 | JGI IMG/M metagenome (GOLD analysis project Ga0209281, IMG submission 187514) | Root nodule microbial communities of legume samples collected from California, USA - Medicago truncatula BG (SPAdes) (version 2) | ecosystem: Host-associated > Plants > Roots > Nodule | place... | reverse complement strand
GGCACGGGGTTCAGCTTCAGCCCGAGCGGTGACGCTCTCGGCGGGACGATCACCTCCATTGAAGTCCTCCTGAATAACGGAACAACTTTGGTGCAGACCATAAGCGGTCTCAGCCTTTCTCTTGAATACTTTCAGAATGCCTCGGCGGCATTCGGCAATCTTGAACTTGAGGCATGGCTTCTGAACCGCGCCGATACAATCAACGGCTCGGCGGGGCACGACAATCTATCCGGACACTTCGGCAACGATGTCCTCAACGGCAACGGTGGCGACGACTTCATCACAGGGGGCAACGGTGACGACACCTACGACGGCGGCGCCGGGCATGACATTCTGAGCTTCCAGGATGCTTATGGTTCCCCCTTGGCCACAAACGGGGTCAACCTAAACACCGCCACCGGAACGGTAACGGACCAATTCGGCTTCTCGGAAACGTTCCAGAACTTCGAGGAATACAGAGGCACCCAGTTTGCGGACACGATGATCGGATCATCGGCAAATGAGACTTTCATGGGCCTCGGGGGGCGCGACACGCTCAATGGTTGGACGGGTAGTGATCTCGTCAGGTACGACCGGGATGCTCAGTTCGGCGGGACGTTAGGAGTTAAGGTTGATCTCGCCGCCGGCACGGCGAAGGACGGCTTTGGGCGCGAGGACACACTGATCAGCATCGAGAATGTGCGCGGCACTGATTTCGCGGACTCGATAGTTGGCAATTGGGCCGCAAACTTTCTCCGGGGTTTCGCCGGCAATGACTGGATCAACGGCGGCACCGGGTCTGATACGATGCGGGGCGGAAAAGGCAACGATACCTACACCGTGGACCGATCCGGCGACGTTGTGGATGAGAACGCCGACAGCGGCGCGGGGGTCGATACAGTTCGGTCGACTGTATCCTTCAATCTCGGGAATGCAGCTGTCGTTAAAGGAAGTGTCGAGAACCTAGTTCTTACTGGCACATGGGACGTTAGCGGTACTGGCAATGGCTTGAATAACTCGCTGACCGGAAACTCAGGCAACAATAGCCTGAATGGCAGCGATGGTGACGATGTAATCAATGGAGACCTCGGCAATGATATCCTGACCGGTTCTGTCGGTCTGGACTCATTCCGTTTTAACACTGCCCTCGATGAAGCGACCAACGTGGACACCGTCACGGATTTCACCGTTGCGGATGATACGATCCAGTTGCAGGCTTCCATCTTTACGGGGATCGTGGGAACAGGAACACTCACCGACGTACAGTTTGTCGCCAACGCAACCGGCACTGCGGAGACGGCCGAGAACCGGATAATTTATGACGTCGATACCGGTGAACTGTTTTACGACAGCGACGGCAACGGTGCAGGGGGAGCAGTGCATTTCGCGACACTTGGCACCAACCTAAGCATCACCGCAGCCGATTTCTTTGTCATCTAGTCAGGTATCGTGCACACACAGCGCCTCATACTTGGGGCGCTGTTCTCGTTCTTATGAGAGGCCCTCGCGAGCCCGATCAGCGCCGCAGTTGAGCACCGTCGCGTTGGCTGGCCTCGATACGCTGCAATATCTCGCGCATTACGCGGGTATCGATGGAAAGGCTGTTAAGCGTGTTCTCAACGGCCTTCATTGACGTCGCCGCCTCGGCCGCCTGCTTTTCCACCGCCGATATCCGGAGCTCATGATTGTCGATCTGCCGAAGGGAGACCTCCGCCGCAGTCAAGCGCTTGTCGAGGCGATCGATGGAATTAGCCTGTGAACCCTGATTGGCGTTCACCCTCTCCCAAGTCGCGCCCCACGCCACGAGGCCGCCGGCAAAGCCGAACAGGATTACCAGGGTGTTGAGGTTATATTCAAACCTCCATTTCGGAGTTGCGACCATCTTTTCGGTTTCCTGTGTTTCAGCCAATGCCCTGCCCCTCGTATGCAATGCTGGATGGTTTACTGTTGTGCCACGTCGTGGCGGGCGCACTCGCTCTGGGTCCAGGCGCGGGCGCCGCATAGCCCTGCGACTGTTTCGTCGATCTTGTCCTGATCGGCCGGCGTTGCGCCTCGAGCGCCAACCAGCGACGTGCCGACAACAGCCCTAGCCGCCTGGTTGAGGCGGTCTTTCGATGCAGAGACCTGTTGCGTTGACGTACATCCGGCCGCGCTCAATGCACAGGCGGCGGTTAAAGCGAGCGCGATCAGCTTCATCTCGCAGTTCTCCGATTGCTTTGTTGGTTGCGGAATCCAGTTCGGCGCGTTCGAGTTTCCGGCCCTCTTCCCGCGCTCCGGGGATGATCCAGAGCGCGATGACCGTCTGCATGCCGACAAAGACGAGGATGCCGCCGGCAACAGTGCCAGCGGCCAGAGAGAGGCGGCTGAACATTATCCCGCCTCCCGAACGCGTCGAACGAAGTACCAGAGCCCGACGAGCACCGCCGCCGCCATGGCAGCGGCAAGCGCCCACTGGACAGGACCGTTGCCGGCGAACAACGCGCCGGCTGCAGACAGCAGGCCGCCGAGCGGCCCCCATGCTTCCGGCTTCTTCAGCACCTCGCCGAGACCCGTATCGCGGCTGTCCGCCTTGGCTCCGGCTTCTGGCGGGGTCTCGACTTTCTCGACGCTCCGGCCGCTGGCGTCAGCCGCCAGGCGTAGCGCATTGCCGAGCACGCCGGGTTGATCCTTCCATTGCCCTTTCGGATCCTTGCCGGTGACGCGGATGGTCCAGCCGCGACCGTTGACCGGAAACCCCGTCTTCCCGTTGGTGAGCGAGCGCAGAAAGCGCATGCGGGCGTCGCAATAGTCGCGGATCAGCGTGCTGATGCCGCCGGGGTACTTCCGCACGGCCGCAAGCGTCTGCTCGCCGACCTGACCGTCCTCGCGGACGCCGACAACCTTCTGCAGCGTCTTGACGGCACGATACGGCCCGGAGTTCACCCCGAAGTCGAATGCAGCGTAGTCGAGACCAGGCGGCAGAAGATCGCCCCCGCTCTGCCCCCAGTAGGAGCGCCGATAGATGTCCTCGGCCTCCTCCCGGCTCATCGCCCTGACCTGGTCGGCCGTCACTGACTTAACGCCGCGGTGCGCCGCCAGCGTCGTATGCGTGACGCCGTACTTCGTCGGGCCGCCCCGATCGGTCTTTACATTAGAATAGCCGCCCTCATCCCCGAACGTGAGTTCGAGGGCGACGGGAAGAGTGTCCCGAGCCATTAAGGTCTCCTGATTTGCGATTGTGAATGCGTTGGATGAGCGGTATCGATGGCCGCTAAGAAGGCCGAATCTCACTAAAACACAGTGGAATCCCATGCTTCAGTTCAATTCGTTTACTCTCCTCGTGGCGGCACTATCGCTATCGGTTCTAGGATGGCCGGCCGAAGGTCATGCAAAGCAAAAGCAGGCGAGCACCTGCGACGCAGCGGTTATGTCTCGAATCTTGGACGAGAGGGACAAAGGGCCAATCCACCTGACCTGCAGTGTGACGCTTCCAAAGAATACGACGCTTTACAAGAGCATTATTTTCGAGGGGTCAGCTGCTTCGAGAGCAACGCTCGACTGCAACGGAAGCGTGATCGACACCTCCGCTGGGCAAAGCAGGATGGAAAAGACGGCCATCATTGTTCGGTCAAGAAAGGGCTCCGACGGTCACTGGGATGCACCCTTGGGGGTAACTGTCAAGAACTGCACGATTAAGGGCTTCATGCGTGTGTATGGGTTAAATGAAAATGCTAACGGCTCCAATATGCGGGCGTCATCCTTCAATGCCACTCATACAGAATTCGCCCAGGCATCGGCGCCAAAACGCACCAGTTTCCTAAACCTTTCAATCGTCGCACCAGGAGGCGCTCCGCTGTACATCGGACCAGGAGTCACTTGGACAACGCTCACGAATTCAAGACTGAGCGGTCACACCACCGGCACAGCAGTCTATGTTGATGCTGAGTCCGGCAGAAACTCTATCACGAACAACGTGTTTTCCATCAGCACCAAGAGCCGGGAACTAATTGCTGTAGACGGTTCCACCCGAAACGAGATCACTGGCAACATATTCAAGGATCCCGTCAATGGCGGCATCTTTCTCTATCGCAATTGCGGCGAAGGGGGTGTCATCCGTCACCAACGGCCAAACTACAACGTGATCTCAAATAATACCTTCGAGTACGTTGGAAATGCCCGAGAAGCAAAGCCTGCTGTATGGCTGGGATCGCGCGGCGGGAAACAAAAGTTCTGTTTCTCCGACCCAAAGCGACGCTTCGGCAGCAGTGCTAGTCCTATGGATTTTGCTCAAAAGAACACGGTTACTGGAAACCGCTTCATTGGCGGGGACTCGAAGCTCATCCGCAACACGGATCCGACAAATATCATTGAGAGGAACAGCACCAATTAGCCCTTCCAGTGCTCCATTTCCTCAGAAGAAAACTCTGCCTTCCGAGACCGATGCCATGTGATGCCGCGCTTGACGACTTTCGCGGGGGTTCCGGCTAGAATAACGCCCGCTTCGTCGAAACTGCCGTTCACGAATGACATGGCCCCGACGATGCTGTCGGAAGGAACAATTGATCCTTTGTTTATAATCGCCCCAACGCCGACCCACACGTGATCTCCAATGGTGACTGGGGCTGGATGATTTAGTCGCATTCCAGTTGCCCGATCTATCACTGAATGAGCGTCTGTCGTCCGGATCTCAATGTCGCGGGAGAACATGCACCATTTGCCGATGTGGACGTCGCAGTTCTCTTGGCAAAGTATGTAAGCGCCAACCGTCGTAGAGTTATCGCCGAACGACACGGTTTGGCTTTTTCCCTTTACCAATATCTCGCCGCGGAAATCACAGTTCTCTCCAATCAACACTTTGTTGTTGCTGCCGCGGATCGTTATTTTTCCTGAGAAGCGGCTCCCCTTACCGATAATCACAACATTACCGGACCCAGTAGGGACAGAAAGGGCACCTTTGACGAGAACTGCCCCTTCATCGCGGAAGAGGTTCCCCTCCCCCAGTCCATCTGCGAAGGGCTTGGTCTTTGGTTTTGGCTCAGGCTTTCGGCCCACGCGCAGTCGGGACAGTGCAGCTTTCAGTATCACCACGTTCCTCCATGGTCGGAGCGACCTTTAGAGGAAATCAGTGAGCCCGATCAATAACAATTCAAACCTTGCGTCGAGGGAATAGGAAACATAGTGTCCACGCCGCTCAGACTGGGTATGTAGGAGGCTCAATTGGTGAATACGTCAGTCATTCTTGCGGAAGCGGCGAAGACCCCCTTTCGCGTTACGAGCGGCGTGTTGGGGCGGTATTGTGCCAAGCAAGGCAAGCCCCCTCTATTTCTCTTCGGTTTCAATGACTGGAAGACCTTCATGCACGACTGGTTTCCGGATCGAGAGGTCATCTTCACGCCGATGAACATGTGGCCCGTCGAGTTCGAGATAAACTGGAAGTGGCGGATATGGAGTGATCCCCGATCCGAAGTTCTCGCGTGGCAATACAAAGCTCCCCCGCAGATCAAGAGCTTTTGCCTCCGTCACAAAATTCCATTCCACTACGTCGAGGACGGTTTCATCCGATCGATTGGTATCGGCGCCCTGCACACTCCTCCAATGTCGATGGTGTTCGATAGGCAGGATATGTATTTCAACGCCAACGCGCCGACGGATTTAGAGGACATTCTCCGGAAGTACGACTTCGATGGCGACCCGGCTCTTATGGAGCGGGCCGTGGCGCTGAAGCAGCGGCTACTCGACTCCCGTATTAGCAAATACAATTCCGGTGAGGCCTTTGACCCTGAGAAGGCGTTCGGTGCCAAGCTCCTAAAGCGTGTTCTCGTTATAGGCCAGGTGGAGAGGGATGCTTCAATCGCGTATGGCTCCCAGAAAAAGTACAAGAACAACGATCTGGTTTGGCTCGCCGTCCGAGAGAACCCAGACGCACAGGTCATCTACAAGCCGCACCCCGAGGTCTTGCAGGGTACGGCAGCGACCGAGTCCGATCCGTACGCAGTCAGCGGCGCAGCGATGGTACTTGACCAAGACGTTAGCTTGTCCGATGCACTCGACACCATCGACCACGTTTATACGATCACATCGCTCGCTGGCTTTGAAGCGCTACTCCGAGGCATAAAGGTCACTACGTTCGGATGCCCTTTTTATTCGGGATGGGGCGTGACCGACGACCGGCAACCTAACCCGCGCCGCGGAAGGACGCTGAGCGTCGATCAAATCTTTGCCGCAGCGTATATCCTCTATCCGAAATATTTCGACCCAATCGCCAGAGAACACATAGAGCCCGAAAAAGCCCTCGACATTCTGTCTCATATGCGAGGACTTATGCCGAAACGAGAAGACCGGAAATTGGAAGAGGCCTCCGATGCAGTGACCTTGCTCGCGAAAGCAATCGCTCGGGAGCTTCGAAATTAGACTATGCCGTGTTGATCCCTAAATGCGGGAGCACTTGCGCACTTGTACGCCGATTGTTCTGCCACCTGAACTCAACTACGCCTTTATGCGCGAATACCGACGTCCAGGGCCGCCCGACTTCGGCTCCAACATGTCCATTCTAGAGCAGATTGGTTTCACCAGATATGCACGGGCGCACCGGATAGACGCTGAGGCAGTTGCATGGACAGTGCGGGATCAGGTGTTCGTCCCGCGCCCATGGAGCGCAACAGTCGCCGAATATCTGCGACTTCCTCGACGTTGTTCTAGACTCGAATTTTGTAGTTGCCCGCCGCTGAGTTTTTAGCCTAGATGCCCTCCGAATTGGGGGAAGAGAATGCTGAAACGACTTGGCGAGTTGGCCGCGACAAAACTTGGTCTCGCAACCCGATCAGATTTGATCGCGATGCATGAAGTGCAAATGCTGACTACTGCCAGCATCTTTAAACTGTGGGGCACCTCGCATCAGCGTAAGGCATCCAATAAAGCACTCGTCGAATTGTTCTTCGGAATGGTTAAAATCTTGCAGCCGAGCGTGTTTATCGAGGCTGGAGCAAAAAAGGCAGACACCTCAATACGTGCGCGAAAGGTACTGCCGGAGGCGCGAATTGTTGCCTTTGAAGCGAGCCCAGACAACTACGCGATCTATTCAAAGACGGAGCCCCACGCCGAAAACCGAGTGGAATATCTTCATTTCGCGCTGAGCGACCGTGAAGGAACCATCGACTTCAACATCAGGACATCTGTTGCGGGCAACGCCGTGTGGGAGCACTCGGGTGCGAACAGCATTCTTGCCCGCACTGACGATTCTACTGAGTACAAGACCGTAGCCGTCCCGTCGCGTCGACTTGATGACCTTTTTGCCGACTGCGGAAGCTGCGCCATGTGGGTTGATGTTGAAGGAGCAAGCAAACAAGTGCTGACCGGAGCGAAAGAAACGCTTCGGAAGGCTCAGGTCGCCATTATTGAGGTCGAAGACCACGAAATATGGGAAGGACAGTGGAAGGCCGGCGAGGTTATCGGCGCGATGATGGACGCCGGGCTGGTTCCGATTGCCCGTGACTTTGAATATAAAGGTCAATACAACGTCGTGTTTCTCCATCGAGATGTCTTCGTTGGTAACAGGGACATCCGCCAGAACATCGAGTTTTTCTTCAGCGAACTCGTAAAGCGATAAGCGGGCATTCGCGCCCGCCACTTCAAGTTCCACAGGGATTGATTATGTCCGAAAACCCTACCGAAAGCCGGCCGTCACTCGGTGAGCTGATCGTTGAACTCGTAAGCGCGTTGAACCATCAACACACGTTCTTCGATGAAGCTCAGGAGGACGGCGGTGATGCTCAAGACGAAGTGCGGGAAATCGTGAAAAAAATCGATGACTTGTACGGGAACCCCCCGCCAGCTTAGGTTCGCCGCGTGGATTCACACGGTAATGCCCAGATGCGCCAGCACGTTGCGGATCTGGGTTGTCATCGTAGAAAGCTCGGCGTCGTCAATATACCGATCGTACATGGCCACGGCCGCGATATCCGCTTCCCCTTGCCAGGAGAGGCTGTAGGAACTGCCGATGCGGAAATCGCCGGCGGCGAGGACACGCGCCTGAGCAGCGAATGTAGCCGCCGCCGTCGTGGCTGTTGTAAGGTTGTCCCGTTGCGCCCGATCTGTGCGAACGCGGGAGGCGACGAGACTCCAGCCGGTAAGAGTCGTCGCTATACTCGTGCCAGAGGAAGTTACGGCTGTGTTTGTCCCGTCAGTGTAGCGGGAGCCGCTCATCGTCGCGAGCGAGGGGCTCGAATTGCTGTAGATGCTCGCCCCGGAAAGACTACTTGCAACATAACCTGCTCTTGAGCCTGATCCGAAATTGCTGACAAACATCGGCGAATGCGCTTGGTCTGCCATCGTATCCGTTGATTTGAGCGCAACAATGTGCGTGAGCGCTTCAGTGTCCTCGATTTTGGTTTGGAAGAAGCTTTGCCCGCCCTTGAAACGCAAAAACGCACCTTGGTCCGATGGCGTGCCGAAAACCTCGGCGTCAACTCCGCCGAGCGCCAGGTTTCTGGCCGAGGCGCGGACGCCGCGATTGAAGAACCACAGCCCTTTCAGGCCGCTTTCGACGGCCGCGTTGAAGCCAACTGCCGACGCCGAGAAATCGGCGCCGGGTACGAGAATATTGGTACCCATGTAATTTTCTCCTTGGGGGAATGAGAGATTAGAGAGCGCCTTGCGCCACGGCCGCGGCAGCCGCCGCGAGCACTTCGGAGACGCGCGCAATATTGAAGGACGACAGGTGCACCGTGTCGGAGAGGCTTGCCGTCTGAATGCCGAGATCAGAGGTCGAGCCAGTGTCGAGCGCAAATCCCACTTCCTGAGAAGCCATCGCCCATGTCGGCAACAGTCGGATGTCTACGTCTGCCTGCTCGCGGACGAATTTGATTTGGCGCGACAGCACCTCGACGTATTCGCTCCACACTGTATCGCGGTCACTTGAGCGTGAAACCGGGGGGAACCAGATGACGATCTTCGTTCCGGGCCGCGCCGCTTGAATCTGCCCGCACATGATGGTGAGCCCATCGGTGATCGCCGGCCCGAGATCCGGTGAATTGAGGTCGCGGATGTCGTTGGTGCCAAGGCCGATGAATACGACGTGGGGATCGGCGAGCGTAAACCGATCGAGGTAGAAGTCGAAATCGAACACATTCCCGTTGCGCACGACCGACGGATCGTCGCCGCCGGCCGCTACACGGAGGAACGGGTTTTTCGTCTGCTTCGTCGCTTTGTCGGACGCGAGATAGGTTGCCTCATCACCGGGCGTGACGATGGAAACACGGTCCGCCACGGCATAGGTGAAGTCACCAAACTCCCAGCCCTCGCGGCCTTCGCCGAGCGGTCCCGTCACATCCGATGAAATTTGTCCGATCCCTGCCCCGTTCAGAGTGCCGACGAAGGTGAGCGTGTAGCCCTTGGCGGCGGCTGCGGCGTTCATGCGTGCCGCCATCTGCCGGTTGGTTATGCTGTCGCCGATCATCAACACCCTCGCAGTGTTAAGGGATCCCGGTGCAACGGGAGGTGTCACGACGGACATTGTCGCCTGATGCCGTATGTCCGGGTTCACCTCGTCGAGCCGCGTCTGGAGGTAGACGGTGCCACCGCATTTCGTGAGGTCGACCACGAGCTCGTCATCACCGAGCCTGCTGTATGTCGGACGCGATCCGTCCGTAGCCGCCTCGCTGTAAAGCGATGCCCGCACGCGGGAAATGTCACTGCGAGCCGGCAGAATGTTGCGCGTATAGAGATGCGTCTCCGCGCCATCGAAGGCGACGAGGTGGCCACCGATCAGCGGTGAAGCGTCGAACCCGGAATTGAAGCCCTCATCCTCGCCGCCAGAAACGCCAGGCGCGCGAAACTCTGTTGCCGTCAAGGAGAGGGCCTTGAAGCCGAACTCATCCTGAACGGCCAGCAGCTCAGCGGAGCTGCGCGTATCGCCGATCTCAAAGCTTCTCTCTGGCGGGTTCTGCCGCAGCGAACCGTCCGTTTGAAGCTGCATGCCGACGAAACCGAGATTGTCATGGAAGCTCGCCGCCACCTGCGCGACCTTGGAGACGAGAAGGTCACCAACGCGCTGCCACCCAGCCGGCGACGTGCTCCATGCATATTCTCCCTCGTTCGCGACCGTGCCGCCGACGACCGGATCGGTATGCGTGCCGGCATCTGGTCCCGCAACCCGCCCCGCCTGGCCGTTCGTCGTTCCGACGATTGCCGCCAGCGCCGTCCATGTTCCCTTTTGCACCAGGCCTGCCGAGGCGGCCTCGGCGATCAGCTCAACCTCGTTTATCTGCATCTGCAGGTCGGCCGCCGTATTGGCGATCTTCTTATCGATGACTGGCCCGATAGAGCGGATCGTGCTCTTGTCAGGCTCGACTGGATCTGACGCCGGTCCGTCCGGCCAAGCAACTGCGAAAGCATCCCTGATTTCATCTGCCATGAAGCACTCCATGAAGGATCGACCCGGCGCGCGGCCGAGGTGGATAAGGCTTTAGATTTTTGGTTTGATCAGACGATCGTCACAGTGACGGGGCCCGAATAAGGGCCTTCGACGTCCGAGCCGTTGAGCGGGACCGCATAGTAGTCCCAGACACCTTGTGGTGCGCAGCTCGGGGTTTCTGGGTAGAGGATGACATTGTCCACCGAACCCGCGAACGTCGAGCTTTCATTGAAACCGGCAGAGACGTTACCCGACAGCGATGTCATCGATCCGCGATACGTGCCGTTCGCGGTCCGCGCGACACCGTTGACGACCGTTCCGCCATTAAACCTGGTGAAGACGCTCCCTGCCGTCAGGTCGAGGACGTCGAACTGATATCGGAAAACCGTCCCCGCTGGGGTCAGCGTCACCGTTTGAAGAAGCGAGTTGGCGCTTCCTGCGGCGTGCATTGCCTTGCCGCTGGCAATCGTCCAACCGGCCCCCTTGGACCACACCGAATCCGCGTCAAAGCCGCTGTTGGCGAAAAGGTTGGCCCTCGTATCGTCGCCGTCCGTGAACGAATAGCTTGCCGACGGCCCTACTGCGCGCGTGCCGGCCAGGGTTGCAGTATCTGGATCGAACGCAGAGCCGGAAGGCACCCGATATATCTCGACGGATCGGACGTGAGAGTCGTTGCCGGTCGAGAAAGAGAACGCCGCATTGCCGAGCCGCGGCGCAGATCCGGTAAGGGTGAATGATGTGAGCAAAGCCGGAGGTGTCGGATCGGATGTCGAAGTGACCGTTTCCGTCACGGACCAGTTTGAGTACCGCCTGTTTGACGCGATGAACGCAGCCTGCACATCCAGAACCTGATCAACAGGGACATTCCCCGTCGAAAGGTCGATGTATCCGCCCGATGGCTCCGCGTTTGGATTCGGTTGCTCAACCCACGCGCCAGGGGTCCCGAGGCCGTCCGCATTGGCTACCCTGTAGCGTACGACCGGCGTGAAACTGCCGTCCTCAGGATCGATAATGACCACACGGATATAGACGCTGCCCCCGTTTGACTTGGCCTGGATCAGATTGATGACAGGCGTCGGAATGTCCGAAGCGTTCGCCGCCGGCGGTACTGGCGGCTGCTGCCCTTCTTCCGTTGCTGGGTTCCAGTCGTCGATCCCGTCGGGATGCTCGATGAAGTCCATCGTGAAGCCGCCCTTCGTGAGGGCGACGATGGACCGGCGGTTCTCGATCAGTTTCCCATCCAGCTTCGGCAGCCGCTTGGGCGTCTCCAGCCGGACCCACCGTGCATAGACCGCGTTGATCCCCGAAAGCCGGACATCAAGGCTGCCCTTCACCTCCTGCCGCTGCCGGAGCCAATCCCGCTTGCCGAGGCGTCGTGCTTGCCGCCACTGGTGGCACCATTCGTAACTACCCTCCATCGTGAGGACGCGGCCCGCGGCGATCTGTGCGTCGGTGTCCTCGAAGAAGTCGGTATCGCAGCTCGTGTAATTCGTCGCCGGATACGTGAATTTCGGGACGAGGCGGTTGCACTCGTCCTCGAAGAGAACACCGTACTGGACGTTGTGCCCGACGATATCCGCATCGGTCAGCGTGGCCGTCCGGCTTTCGCGGAACTTGCCAACGGTCAGGATGCGGGCGCCGTCGCCGCGGGCAACAAGGTGACCATCGCATGTTGCCAGGATGGCGTTCAGTCCCGACTTCGGGCCGTTCTCGGTCGTGTCCCAGCCATTGCACTGATATCGCTTTTCCGTGCCGCCGCCGGCGAGAGGGACATCCTCGTCGCAGATGTCGGCTTCCTCTTTCCAGAGGTCGATGACCGGCAGGAGCGCCTTCTGGTAATCGAGGCCGAATCCGAATTCGTTGAAGCAGAGATGCCAAGCGCAGATGACAGCAGAGTTGCGGTTCCAAGTCCAAGTGCTTGGATCAGCCGGATCCTGCGCCGGGTCGCGGAAATCCCAGCAATAGGCGCCATCGATCTCCACCGAAGGAGACGGGGCACCGTATGGAAACGCCGTCTGCTGATCCTGCGCGTCTGCATTGTGCGCCCGCATTGCGAGCGAGGCCTGTCCGTCTCCGCGATGATCGTTGGTCCAGATGCCGTCCGCGCCGAGTGCCGAAACGAGCTCGGCATATGGCGTTTCCGGATTCGCGCCGAGGCGGGTGTACAGCCTGACGTTCGCGGAGCCTGCGCCATACCGGCCGCCAGTCGTCAGAGGCGTCACGACGTTATCGACGACCGTCACCTCATCATCGTTCAGGTAGAACCGGTTGAACGACTTGATCCGATGGCCTGCAATTGCCTGCACCGAATAGAGGTTGGAGCCCTTCGCCTCCCACATCATCCGGGCGCCGGCAACGCGAGTGCGTCCGACGGCGTAGATGCGGAACGGTATCGCCTGGTTGAGCGGCGCTCTGCCGTCCTCTGGCTTCGGGGGCTTCGGTGCTTGCGCCAGCAGCGCCTGCAGCCCGATCGAGATGGCCGTCGTTGCAATCGCCGATGCGATCGACGCGTAGGAGATGGACGCAACGCCGATATTGAAGGCGCCCGTTCCGAGCACGGCAGTGAAGATCGGCGTGAAGATCGGATCAAACAGAACCTCGCTGTAAAGCGACGTCGTGCAGCCGAGCCCATAGCGCTGCAGCATCATGCGATGATGGAAACTCATACGTTCAGATCTCCATCCGGCGCGCGCCAGGCTGCAACGTGATCAAGTTTCTTGGCGATGACGCCGGACGGTGCCAGCAAGGCCCAGAGCGGACCGAAGCGGACGGCGCATACTTCCTTGACGCCGGCCATGCCAGCAGGCGCGAGCACAACGCCGACGTCACCGTCGCTCGGCTCGTCGGTACGTACAAAGCCCATCGGCTCCAGTGCGGCCGCAGCGAAGGCGACCAGGCCGCCGGCCCTCGCCAAAATGTCGTGAGCACCTTCGGCCGTGCTGTATGTGCCGCGGTACGCTTCCGCAGGATCAACGCCGACGCTCTCGCGCAGCCAGGTCCCGCAGAAGGTCGTGCAGTCATCGCCAGAAACCCCGCCCCACCTGAATTGGTGTGGCAGGGCAAGAAATTCTTGCAAGGTCATGGCAGTCCCTAGAAATTCGGCCAGACTGGCTGAACGCCCCTGGCGAGCCGGCTCGTGCCGTCGCAAAACTTGTCAGTTTCCGAGACCGCCTTTTGATGAGGAGATGACCAGACCGAGCGCGCGCCACGCGACCGGGTCGCCTCGCCCGTCACGACCGCAAGCGAAAGCGTGATGCTCGGGCTATCCCCCTCCTCGACCGGGGGGCTCACCTCTCCGGTATGTGACGCGGTCCCGGTCCAAATCGGGATAATGCTGCTCATCGGCTGAAAATACCGATCGAGCGTCGTCAGACCCATTTGGACGGCCGCGCCACGAACCGGCGGCAGGCTGTCGAGCATCTTTGCCGATGTCGCGGGGTCGAGCCCGGAAAGAGTGAACTCGACGCTGTCGGCCGTGCCGTTGACCAGCACCTCGAGCGTAGGCACGCCGATGAGACGGCCGCCGCCGAGATAGACCGTTCCTGTCGGGTCGATGCTGTCGAAGTTGGCCGGGATGTCGTTGATACCGAACCAGAGATGCAAGGCAGGATCCGTGTCGACCCTGAGGAAGATGCCGAGCTGATGGCTGCCTCGCATCTCCTCGATGATGTGTGCGGGGACGAACTCCATCAGAACGCCTCAGTAAACTGAAGCGTCGGTCTCGACTGATACCAGCCCTCGTAATCCCACGGCACGGTGACACCCCGCGGAAACTTCATGACGCACATCGGTCGCGCCAGCTCGACACGCGTCCCGGCCGTCACCGCCTCCCGCAACGGAGGAGCGATAGCAAGCGTGTAGACCGGGTTCTCCTCATTCGTTTTGGAGATCACCTCCCAGTACCGGTAAGCGCGCCATCCTTTGGTCGGATGATAGATCGAGAACCAATCCGACCATCGCAGCGGCCGTGCGGCGGCATAGACGCGCATTTTCAGGATGCCGGCGCCGAGTGCCGCCGCTTCTGTCACTTCGCCGTAGACGGTCGCCTGGCTGTAGCCCGCACCGTCCGAGAAGAACGATCCGTCCGAATGCGGAATGCCCTTAATGATCGGGCGCTTCTTGCCATTGATGAAGGGAAACGGTCCGATCCCGTCATTGATGATCGGCACGTTGAAGAAGCGATATCCGCCGTTCCCGCGCGCGCCGAGCCAATTGATGATCTCGTGCCGCTCGGTGTCATCGGCCTGCAGCACGCAACGTTCGTAAGTTGCCGTGACGATACCGCCGCCGCTGGTCTCGATGCTGATCGACTCCCCGATGCCATTGACGCCGCCGTCGATCGCCGACCCGGGATTGTCGAAACTCGCCCGGGTCGGCCGTAGATACATGATCGGCACAGTCGGCTGGTTGATGTAGACTGCCATCCATCAGCCTTTCTGCGCTACAAATCGCTTCTGCGTTTCGCCGAAACCGACGCGGCGCTGCTGCTCGTTATACTGAGACAGCGCCTGCCCAACGCCTTGCCTTACAAGCGCCCGGACGTGCTCATCACCGTTGGCACCGATGACGTTGACGTTGAGGTTCGCCGGAGCGTTGGAACGCTGGTTGTTGTTGTCGTTCAAGGATTGCATGAGCTTGTGATTACTCATGACGCCCGAGCCCTGCGGCAGGTTGACGAGCTCCGGACCGCGCTCGCCGACGACCGATAAGCCGCCTGGTGCATAGTTCGTGCCGTTGGCGAAAAGGCCTATACCGCCCTTCAACCAAGCGCTCGCGAACTGGCCGGATCCCGAAAACAGTCCCATGCCGTATTTCGTCAGGCCGCTTAGAACGCCGCTACCGCCGCCGTTTGCCATGAGCGCCTGTGGGATGCTTTGGAGCGTCGAACCGAGCTGCACGAGGCCCTGCGTTGCCTGCTGCGCGGTTCCGCCAAACTTCGACAACGCCTCTTCTGCGCCGTCGAGCCGGCCGGCGAAGTTGTGAGCGCCTTCGGGGTTGCCCCACGAGAAACCGGACGGGCGCTCGAAGCCGGCGAAGGCCGCAGTCGCGCCCCGAACATCCTTGGCGCTCGTCAACGCCTGCCATGCGCGGCTTTCCGGCCCCATGAGTTCGCTATACGCAAATTCATGCTGCGCCAGGGCGTTGCTCAGGTTTCCCTTCCCGCCGATCGCATTGAACAGGTTGTTCCTGCGGTCGTTGTGCTGGTACAGCCCGAAGGCGTTCCCGCCGTCGCCGACTGCGAGGGGGTTGAAGGCGCTTTCGGCCTTGATGTTGCCGAGGACGCCGGCGACCTGATGGTCGGCGAGCCCCTTAGACTTCCAGAAGTTCCATGCCAGTTCCGCACCCGAACCCGAAACCGGACCGAGCGACGAACGCGCCACTGCACCAACCGGCGCGGCAAAGGATGCCTTGTCGTTCGCGGCTCCGCCAAGCAAGTTGCTTACGACTCCGCCGGCCCCGGAAGACTTCCCGCTTCCGCCGGTCAGCCAATTGCCGGCAGCGGTAGCCAGCTGATCAAAGATGGCACCCCAAGCCTTTTCGCTGGCCTTCTGCGCAGCACTCAAAGCCGACTTGACGATTGCATCACCGATCTTGCCGCCGTTCGCCCATGCCTCCTGGTGAATGCCGTCGAAGAAGCCCTTGAACGCGTCCTTCGCTTCATCACGGCGCAGGCCCTGGCGGATTGCGTTCGCCTCAGGGGAATTCAGATCCTCGTTGAAGCCGTAGCGCGTGAGCGTGGTTGCTACCTGGCGATCGATGGCGCTGCGCTCAGCCTGGCGCTCCTGAAACGAGATGTCGAGCCAGAAGTCAGCCTTTGCCTCGGCCGCCTGCCGATAGGCCTTCGTGACGTCGTCGACCTTCTCCTTCTGCGTTTCGAGCTCGAAGAAGTTCGGCTTCTGCCCCGGTACCGGCACGGAGGTCAGCCGACCATCGGAGTTGAGGATGGTCGTGGCGTCCGGATCACCGCTTAACTCGATGTTCGGTCGGCTGGTCGGAACACCCGGGTTGCGCGGCGTGAAGTCCGCGGTGCGCATCGTCCTGCCGTTTTCGGTGAAGAACGATCCGGAGATGATGTCCTGAACGTTGTCGGCGCCGGCGATGCCCGCAATCCAAGCAGCGCGCGCTTCGCGTGAAGCCTCGATGCTGTCTCGGATCGACTTGGTAATGAGGTCGAAGGCGTCCCGGAAACCGAGAACAGACTTGATGCCATAGCGGTCCACCGCTTCAGAAAGGAAGCGCTGAGCGTTGTTGATGTCCGCTATGGATGCGGTACCCTCGTCGAGGCGCTCGCGAAGGTCACCGAAGGCCTGCGAGAAATCACGGATGAACGCGGGATCGGCGTCGATGCTACGCAGGCCGCGAACCGCCTCGGAGAACTGCCGATTGACACCCTGCAACTCCTCGCCGAGGCCCTCTAGCTCCCGGCCGGCCAGGATCTCTCCTGCTTCCCGACCCTGAGTGATCTTGTCGGCGCGGTCCAGCTCGTCGACATAGGCCTTCAACTGCGGCGCAGCATCGCCCCAGAGAGCGGCAGCGCGCCGGATCAGGTCGTTCTGCTCTTCGAAGAGCTTGCTCGTCTTGTCGGTGCCGCTTTCGGCCGTCATGAAATACTGGACGAGCGCGGCGGTACCGGCCGTCAAGCCGATGGTGATCAGCGAAACAGGGCTGATGAGCGACGCGAAGGCCGAGGCCAGACCAGAGACCGGCCGTTCCATCGACCCAAGAACGGACGCAAGCTGCGTGCCCTGCTGCAGGCCGATCATGAGCGGGTTCATGCCCATGGCTGCGGTGACGGCGATATCCTGGAACTGGAACGCAGCATTGGCGGAGTTGAAGCCCTGCGCGCCCGGCCGGTTCGTGTTCGCAGCCTTTACCGCAGCGCCGGCGGCCGTCGCCGATGTCTTCAGCCGTTCATATGCCTGGCGCTCACGATCGAGCGCCTGCGTCATTTCCTGCGCCGTGATCGCGCCGAGTTTGTGGGCTCGCTGGATCTCGCCGATCGACGCCTCGTAATCCCGCGTAGCTTTCGCCAACGGCTGATACTTCAGCGTGAGCCGCTCGACTTCCATCCGGAAGGCGCGCACATGCTCATCCTGCGCTCCGAACGAGCGGCCGAGATCGTCAATAGGCGGCTTGAGCTTGCCCGCTCCCTGGCCGGCTTTCCCCAGAGCATCGCCCAGCTGCTCGAATTCGTTCTCGAGCTTGCTCACGCCCTGCTGAGTGCGGGTGGCGGCCGCAGTGAGCCTGTCGAGATCCGCTGCGCCCGTAACTGCCGGCGAGCTATCGATCTTGAAACCAAGGGTCGCTTCAGACATCGGCTATCACTTCTTGCTGGGGAACAGCGCATCGAAGAGACGCGCGGAGAGCGGACGCTCTGAGACTTTCGGCTTCTCTGGCTCGGGCTCTTCATCCTTCGGCGCCATGATTTCGCGGCGCTTCAGGTCCATTGCCAGGATGGCATCGAGCTGCCACTGCTTGAGGACGAGGCCGCGAAGCCTCGCCCATTCTCCAATTGCGTGAAACCCGAGAGCGTTGGGCCCGTAGCCGTTCCCGGTGCGCTGACTGTCCAACTCTCGGAACCACCACCAGACCTGTTGGCCGGCGGCGGGGATAGCGAGCTTCTTACCTTCGTGCTGATCGACGATGAGCTTGCAGAGCCGATCGATCAGCTTTTGGTAAAAGAGCCGCGGCGAACCGCGCGAACCTCTACCTGCTCACGGATGATCCGGAACTTGGTGTAGAGGTTGCGGACATTCTCCTCCGAGAAGGGCACAACACTACCGCCGATCTTCGGATTCGGTGACCAGCTGACGGTCGCCTTCGCCAGAATGGCGACCAAGCGTGCATCCCCGTCGTAGGCGGGCGCCTCGCCCAGGCTTTCGCGCTCGGCTGCCGCCTTGGCAAACTCGGCGGCGACATCGCGCATTGCTTTTTGCATCCGGTCGCTATCCGGACCGACTACGCGGATTTTCAGGCCGATCGGCTTGTCCTGCTCATTGAGGATATCGATCTCGATGCCCTCCTCCTGAGACTGGACGAGGGCTTCGAGACCGGACAGGTCGACAAACTCTTCAGCCATTACGCACCACCTGCAGGAGCAACCGTCAGAACAGCGCTGTTGATTTCGACATTGCCCTGCAGCAGGCGAGCCGTGTTGGCGCCGCCGCCGTTCTCCTGGGCGGTCATAACGATCCCGTAGAAATACTTCGTCGTTCCCGTCGGCGCGGTCGTGGCGGTATGGGTGCCCGACTGCGTGCCGCTGGTGGCGATCGCTGCCCCGCCCGGAGTTGCCGCGACCTGAAAGTCGTTCGCAGACGGGCTGACGACATAATAGGTGGTTCCGGCCGTGAGCCCCGTCGGCAGCGCGCCAGTCGTCGAGAACTTGACCGGAGTGCCGGCGGCAAGACCATGAGCGTTCCAGGAGATCACGCCAGGGGTCGCGACGGTGATCGTGACCGTCGACGTTTTCGCCGGCGGCGCGTCGTTGAACAACAGCTTGAACGGATAGTTGTAGGGCGTTGCCTCGGCTTCGATAAGCGCGATCTGGCCGACGTCATCCGGAAGGATGATGAAGTTGTTCTGCATCGAACCGGCGTTTCGCGTGCCCTTCGCCTTCAGATCGCGGCCGGACGAAATGACGGATTCGGTGATGAGCGCCGCGGCGTCACCGATCGCGCCCATCGTCTGCCAGCCTTTGATTTCGGTGAAGGCGACCGACGAGAAGAGCGCCTCGTTGATATCCGCGTCATCCGGAACGTTATTCACCGCCGGCCCGATATAGATCTTCGCGCCCGCAACTGGGTACAGCTGAGCCATGGCTCAATCCTTTCTGTCTGATTGCGCTTGCCGAAGGCGCGGAGCGGCAGGGCCAATCAGGCCGGAACTGCTGGCATGCACTGCCAACGGATGGTGACCGGCTGCGTGATGTGCGTGTCGCCGGTGATATGAGGCCCGAACTCCGGATCCTCGTTGATGTCTGTTCGAGTGCCCTCGAAGGTGAGCTGCGTTCCGCGGCGGAAGAAGGCGCGGACCTTGCCGGCGAAGTCGATCGCCTGAAACATGCCCTGCCCCTTCGGCCACATCACGTTCGCACGCATGAAGCCCTGCCGGATCGGGTCCATCTCCATTGAGATGTCGGTCTCGATCGAGCGGTTGAAATGCACCTCGATGCTGAGGAACGGCTTGGAAGCCGTCGGCGTGAAGGCGAGGCCCGGGAATGCGATGTTGGCGGCGACAGTCCAGCCGGCGGGCAGAGGCATGATCCGGACGCGCTCAATCAGCGCGCGGAAGATTTTCTCTTCTACGGTTTCCGCCATCGTGCTACCCCTTGGCCCATGGCCGAAAACAAAGCGCTCTCAGATACCGAGGTGCATGACCTCCTGCACGAGGCGCAATCACTGCTGCTGAACAAGACAGTGCGGACCGAGAACGGCCGGCAGGTTCTTTCCGCCGCGATCCGCGATCTCGATGTCCTTCAAAAGGCTCTGATCATCATGTCCGAGGGGACGGACCCGCTTCAAAGCGACCGCGAACCTTCGCCTCAGCTTCCTTGACCGTCTGCGGCCATGTCTGAGCCTCGGCATC
>Ga0209281_1001086_pt1 | contig 20029 bp, 20 predicted proteins | sample MedtruBG_FD_187514 | JGI IMG/M metagenome (GOLD analysis project Ga0209281, IMG submission 187514) | Root nodule microbial communities of legume samples collected from California, USA - Medicago truncatula BG (SPAdes) (version 2) | ecosystem: Host-associated > Plants > Roots > Nodule | place... | reverse complement strand
GTCGGCGGCATCAGCCCCTTCGGGCAAAGAAAGACGGTCCCGACTGCGATAGAGGAAGCGGCCCTTGCCGAAGCGCTGGTTTTCATCAATGGCGGGCAGCGCGGCCTGCAGGTGCGGCTTGCGCCCAAGGATGCGCAAGCCGCATTGCGTGCGGTTGCCGCATCTCTGATCGCCTGATTTCTTTAAAAGGACTGGGACCTGTGGACACTTATGGATAGGGTTTTGACGGCCCAAATTGCGAGGGACTTTCGTGGAAAATCCGGCGCCGCAGGCCGTCCGCCTGCAAGCCGGATTTTTCGCGACAAGGCACCGCAATATGGGCCGCCCGAAGGGTTTTGCACAAATCGCCCACTGCCGGCGGCTTTTCCCTTGCAAAGGGGGCAACCCTTTGCTGCGGAAAAATCCTTGGCATTGACCGATTTGTGCAAAATCAAACCCCTATCCATAAGTGTCCACAGGTCCTAGGTGTCAGCCGAGCCTTGAAAGCAGAGAGGCAAGCGCGCCTGCCTCTTCTTCGCCGAGCTTTGCGCCGACGTGACGCGCGATCGATGGCCCATAGGTCTGCCACATGCGCTCCCGCATGGCACGGCCCTTCCCGGTGACGACCACCCAGCAGCCGCGCGCGTCCTCGTCGAATGCCTCTCGCTGCACGAGGCCTTCCTTCTCCAGCCGGTCGATCAGGCGGGACAGGTTGTATTGGGCAAGCAGCGTGCGGGCTTCGATCTCGAAGGGGCGCAAACGGCCGCCTTCGGCCTTCACGAGCTCCCACAGCACGTCGTACCAGCCAAGCGGCGGCAGGCCCGCCGCCTTGAAGTCCCTTTCGATGGCCGAAAGCGCGCGTCGCTGCGCCCGCATCAGACCGATCCATGCCTCCGTCGCGGCAGCGGTCGGCTCGCTGCTATCCGTCCTCTTCACGCCCATAGATGCACTTACATCTATATTGACGGGTTTGGCAAGCTGCGTTATATGCAGGTGCATCTAAATACAGACAGGAGACGACCATGACGGCGCAGCTCACCCTGATCAGCCACCATCTCTGCCCCTATGTGCAACGCGCTGCGATTGCGCTGCACGAAAAAGGCGTACCCTTCGAGCGCGTCGATATCGATCTCGCCAACAAGCCCGACTGGTTCCTGAAGATCTCGCCGCTCGGCAAGGTGCCGCTGCTTCGCATTTCACAGGATGGCGGCGAAGCGATCCTCTTCGAGAGCACCGTCATCTGCGAATATCTGGAGGAAACACAGGCCGGACCGAAGCTGCACCCCGCCGATCCGCTGGCGCGGGCACGCCATCGCGGCTGGATGGAGTTCGGCTCTGCAATCCTCTCCGACCTCTGGGTCTACGAAACAACGCAGGACGGCGCCACGCTCGAAGCCAAACGCAACGTGCTCAAGTCGAAGTTCGCGACCGTCGAGGCGGAACTCGGCAGCGGCCCCTATTTTGCAGGCAGCGCCTTCAGCCTTGTCGACGCCGTCTTCGCGCCGATCTTCCGCTATTTCGACGTGTTCGACACGATTTCCGACAGCGGCGTCTTTCAGGGCCTGCCGCGCGTCACCGCCTGGCGCGAGGCGCTGGCCGGGAGGCCGAGCGTGAAAGCCGCGGTCGGCGAGGACTACCCGCAGCGGCTGATGGCCTTCCTCGAGAAGCACGAGGCAGCGCTGCTCAAGACGGAAAGGGTGGCTGCCTGAAGGAGCTTCTGTTTTCGGCGGAACCGGTCTAAAACCGCTGACATCCGCAAGAAGACGCGCAGGAGCAGCCATGAACGCCCCCCTCCAATCCACAAGGAATCCAATCGATCCGGTCAAGCTCGAAAAGCTCGCCGAGGTCGCCATCAAGGTCGGTTTGCAATTGCAGAAGGGCCAGGATCTGGTGATGACCGCGCCGATCGCGGCGCTGCCGCTCGTGCGCCTTATCACCAAACACGCCTATATGGCAGGCGCCGGACTGGTGACGACCTTCTATGCCGACGAGGAAGCGACGCTTGCCCGCTATGCCCATGCGCCGGACGAGAGTTTCGACCGCGCCAGCGACTGGCTTTACGAGGGCATGGCCAAGGCCTATGCGGGAGGTGCTGCGCGCCTCGCCATCGCCGGCGACAACCCGATGCTGCTTTCGGCTCAGGATCCGGCGAAGGTCGCCCGCGCCAACAAGGCGAACTCGATCGCCTACAAGCCGGCGCTCGAGAAGATCTCCAACTTCGACATCAACTGGAACATCGTCTCCTATCCGAACCCCTCCTGGGCGAAGCAGATGTTCCCTGACGATCCCGAGGCGGTTGCCGTGGAAAAGCTGGCAAATGCCATCTTCGCCGCCTCGCGCGTCGACGTCGGCGATCCGATCGCCGCCTGGAAAGAGCACAATGCCAATCTGCACCGCCGTTCGGCCTGGCTGGACGAGGAGCGCTTCGCCGCGCTGCATTTCACCGGCCCCGGCACCGACCTCACCGTCGGGCTGGCGGACGGCCACGAATGGCATGGCGGCGCCTCGGTCGCCAAGAACGGCATCACCTGCAATCCGAACATCCCGACGGAAGAGGTCTTCACTACGCCGCATGCGCTGCGCGTCGAAGGCCATGTGTCGAGCACGAAGCCGCTCTCCCATCAGGGCACGCTGATCGACAATATCCAGGTGCGCTTCGAAGCCGGCCGCATCGTCGAGGCCAGGGCGTCACGCGGCGAGGAGGTGCTGAACAAGGTGCTCGACACCGACGAGGGCGCCCGAAGGCTGGGCGAAGTGGCGCTGGTGCCCCATTCCTCTCCGATCTCGGCCAGCGGCGTCCTCTTCTACAACACCCTCTTCGACGAGAACGCCTCCTGCCACATCGCGCTCGGCCAGTGCTATTCGAAGTGCTTCCTCGACGGGGCGAGCCTCAGCCAGGAGCAGATCCGCGCCCGGGGCGGCAATTCGAGCCTGATCCATATCGACTGGATGATCGGCTCGGGCGAGGTGGACATCGACGGGGTTCGTGCGGACGGCGCCCGTGTGCCCGTCATGCGCAAAGGCGAGTGGGCCTGACACTACGGGGCCGATGAGCCCCTCAACCGCCTGCCGGCACCTTCTCCCCGCAGGCGGGGAGAAGGGACAAGCGGCCCCAACTGAACCCCGCACTCACCGCCCGCCCGAGGGAGCGAACGGGCGCGGCATATCCCTTCTTGCTTCCTTGTGTTCGTTACGCCGGCTTGTTGCCGCCAAGCGTGGAGACGGTTCCCGCCAGAGGAGTATATGTCCCTACTAGCTCGCTCGGGGGAGAGGGTTAGGGGGCGGCTGCCGCGCGGCGAGCGGTCTGTGCGTACTGGCTCATCCACACGCTTGCGAAGACGGTTGCGATCCCAAGCACCTGCACTGCCGTCAGCTGCTGATCGAGCACGCCCCAGCCGATGAGAATCGCGACGACGGGGCTCAAGAAGCCGAGCGGCGAAACCTGGGAGGGTTCGAGCCGCGACAGCCCCCGGAACCAGAGAAGGTAGGTGAAGGCGGTGCCGATCAGGCCGAGATAGGTAAAGCCCATAATGTTTGCGGCAGTGAGCGGCGGCAAAGAGGGTTCCAGCAGGAAGGTGACCGGCACCAGAAGCAGCCCGCCGGCCGCCAATTGCCAGGCGGTGAAGGTGAGCGGCGAGACCGGCGGCGTCCAGTGTCGGCTCAGCACGGTGCCGAAAGCCATGGAGACGGCGCCTGCCAAGCCGGCCGCGACGCCCACCGGATCCAGCGCCGCTTTTGGCGTCAGCACCAGGAGCGCGACCCCCGCCATGCCGGCAATGCCGGCAACGACGCTCAACGCCCGGGCCGGCGAGCCGAGAACGATGCGCGACAGGACGATCACGATCAGCGGCTGAATGGCTCCGACGGTTGCGGCTACACCGCCGGGCAGCCGGTAGGCGGATACGAAAAGCATCGTTTGAAAGAACGAGAAGTTGAGCGCGCCGAGCACGAAACTGCGCGCCAACCACACACCCGTCGGCATCTGCCGGACGACAAGCAGCAGCAGCAGTCCTGCCGGAAGCGCCCTCAGCATTGCGACCGTGACCGGGTAACCGGCCGGCAGGAATTCCGTTGTGACCAGATAGGTACTGCCCCATATGGCCGGCGCTATGGCCGTGAGCAGAATTTCGGTGCTGCGCGTACCCATCTCTTCACCTCAAGAATCTTTAGATCAAGATAACTCTACTCCATGTATCTTGACGTCAAGATACATGGAGGCTACGACTTCGGGAAGGTCGAAACGTTCACTCAGGCCGCTGATGCAGACGGATATGGATCACGTTGACAAAATCCTGGCGCAGTGGCGCAGAGAGCGGCCGGAGCTCGATGCGACAGCCATGGGTCTGCTCGGTCGACTGTCGCGGCTCCGGGCTCATCTCGCTCGTGAGGTGGAAAGCACCCTTGCCGATCACGGCTTGAACTCGGCGAGTTTCGACGTGCTCGCAACGCTGCGGCGCTCCGGTCCGCCCTTCCGGCTCTCGCCGGGCGATCTGCTGGGAACGACGATGGTCACCTCCGGCACGATGACCAACCGCATCGACCAGCTCGAGAAAGCCGGGCTGGTCGAACGCCTGGACAATCCGGAAGACCGGCGCGGTGTCCTCATCGCTCTGACACCGGAGGGTCTCAAGCGCGTGGACGCGGCGGTCACTGCCCATGTCGCCAACCAGCAGCGCCTCGTTGCGGGCCTCGAACCCGATGAACGGGAGGCTCTGGACGCGCTGCTCAGGAAATTCCTCGCGGTCTTCGAATAGGTCGCCGGTCAGATCCGGCTCACCAGAGCCCTCACACGCTCGATATGACGCTTCCGCTTCGCCTCCGTCACCCGATCCATGTCGTGCAGAGTGACCATGCGGAAGTCGAGCCCCTTGCCGCAGAAGGCGGCGATGCCGCGCTTCAGCAGCCGCCGCACCGGATTTCCCATGTAGAGATGCACGACCCACCAGGGGGACCCGGTACTGGTCAGCGCCCAGAATAGCCTGATGTTGCGGAGGCGGGGAACGATACGGCCGCCTGCCGCATCATGGTCGAAAGCGACCCCGGGCGCGAAGACGCGATCGAAGAAGCCCTTGAGGATCGCCGGGAAATTGAACCACCATTGCGGAAAGACGAGCACGAGTCCGTCCGCAGCCCTCAGCCGCTCGATCCAGGGGGAGACCCCGGAGGCGTCGTAATCTTTATCGAAATAACTGCCCCGCTCGGCCACGGTCAGCCGCGGATCGAAGCCTTCGCGATAAAGGTCGAGCAGATCGACCGTATGGCCCCTGGCCTCGAGCGTTTCCCGGGCAATGCGGGCGACACTCGCAGCGAAGCTCTCCTCGAGCGGATGGGCGAGCACCATCAGGATATGCATCAGAAGAGGCTGCCCTGCTTCGTCGGCTCGCCGGAGCGTGCAGGCCGCTTCTTCGGCGACTGCGGCGCAGTGCCGTCCTCGCCGGCGACCGCCGCGATGCGGCCATCGGCGAATTCCAGCGAAAGCGCCATCCCGGGATGCACGGCAGCCGCCTGTTTAACCGGCTCGCCCGCGGCATCGCGCACCAGCGCGAAGCCGCGCTGCAGGACGCTGTGATAGGAGAGCGACTGCAGCACGCGGTCCTGTGCTGCAAGCGCGCTTTTCATCCTGCGCAGATCGGCGGCGATCGCCGCATCCCCACGCCTGCCCAGGCTGGAAACGCGATCCGATGCGCGATGAATCTGGCCGATCAGCCGCGACGGCAGAACGCGGAGCGAGGCATCGGCAGACGAAATGCGCTGAGCGCCACGTTGAACCTTACGCTCGACGATGCGCTCGGCCCGGTTGACGGCATCCAAGACGCGCTGACGGCGATCGACGATCCTTGCCGTCAGGAGCTCCGGCCGGAGATGGGCCGCATTGCGTTCGAAGCTTCGCCGCTTGTTGGCGGTGTTCATCTGCAGGCCGCGGCCGAGTCCGGCGGCCGCCTCGTCGAAGCGACGCCGAGGCAAGGCGAGCAATTGGTCGAGCGAGGGTAGCGCCCGCGCAAGCGAGCGCAGCGTCTGGCGGCGATTGTCCATCTGCCGCGCCGCGGCGCCCTTGAGCCGGGCTGCGAGACTGGCGAGCTGGGCCTCGAGATCGGCCTTCACCGGCACCGCCATTTCGGCCGCACCGGTCGGCGTCGGCGCCCGCTGGTCGGCCGCATGGTCGATCAGCGTCCAGTCCGTCTCGTGACCGACGGCCGAGATCAGAGGGATGGCGGAAGCCGCCGCGGCGCGCACCATCGCCTCGTCGTTGAAGCACCAGAGATCCTCGAGGCTGCCGCCGCCGCGCGCGACGATCAGCACGTCGGGCCGGGGAATGGAGCCGCCCGGCTGCAGCGCGTTGAAACCCTCGATCGCCGCCACGATCTCCTCGCAGGCGCCGTCGCCCTGCACGCGCACCGGCCAGACGATGACATGGACCGGGAAACGGTCGGCAATGCGGTGCAGGATGTCGCGGATCACAGCTCCGGTCGGCGAGGTCACGACGCCGACGACCCTCGGCATGAAAGGCAGCGGCCGCTTGCGGCCCGCATCGAAAAGGCCCTCCGCCGCAAGCTTGCGCTTGCGTTCCTCGATAAGCGCCATCAGCGCCCCGGCACCGGCCGGCTCAAGCGAGTCGATGACGATCTGATATTTGGACGAGCCGGGGAAGGTCGTGACCCTGCCGGTCGCGATGACCTCCATCCCCTCCTCCGGCCGGAACTTCAGCCGCGCGAAGGTGGTCTTCCAGACGACCGCATCGATGCGGGCGCGATCGTCCTTCAGGGCGAAATAAGCGTGTCCCGAGGAATGCGGGCCGCGGTAGCCGGAAATCTCGCCCCGCACCCGGACATGCTCGAAGGCCTGCTCGACCGTGCGCTTGATCGAGCCGGACAATTCCGACACCGAATATTCGGCGACGTTGGAGGGAGATTCGGAATCAAAGAACGAAGTCATGCGTCACTTGTAGCCGACACCGCGGCGAAGATCAGCAGTGAGGCGTAGCTATCTGCGGATTTTCTGCATCGTTTCACTGTTTCATCGAACCAGCGAAACGATCTTCCGGACGGAAAACCTATTGGACGTCGCGCCCGCCCTGCCCGAAGAAGCGCCGGGTCGCGTCGTCGGCCGGAAAGAAGGATTCGATCAGAACGCCCTCAACAAGCGCGTCCTGAGTCGAGCCGAAGGTCGAGAGCGTCGTGATGAAGCTAAGCGCCGCGTCACCGAGGCGCAGCTCGATGGGCAGCACCGGCAAGCGGTCTGTCGCCGGGAAGTTCTCGATCGCCACCGCCACCGCCGGGTCGGCAACCAGCCTGTTCAGCCTGCGCTGCAAGGGGCTGCGCGGCCCCTGCAGCCACGCCTCCATGCGAACCCGCTGAACGAGATCGGCTGCGGCGGCTTCCCAATTGACCACGAGGCTGCGGACGCTCTCTGCACCGAGAAAGCCGTCGAGGAAGTTCTCCCCCGGCTTGAACGGAACGCCCGTGGCGTCGACGAGCGCCTGGAAAGCCGGATTGGTCAGCAGCACCGTATACTGGTGGTCGAAAACGAGGCCCGGATAGGGATCGTGCCGGTCGAGCATCAGCCGGATGGCATGGGCGACGGCCTGAGGCATTGCATCGAGGCCCGTTGCCGGCCGCGCCGCAACGCGCGGCCGGTAGCCCGCCGCGGTGAAAAGCGTGCCCTGTTCGCGCGCGGGGACGTCGAGAACCGAGGCGAGCCGCAGGATCATTCCCTCGGACGGCTTGGAGCGGCCCGTCTCCAGAAACGATAGATGGCGCGCGGAAATGCCCGCCGCCATCGCGAGATCGAGTTGGCTCATGCGGCGATGTCCTCGCCATTCCTTCAGGCGGCTGCCGAATTCCATTGATATCTTCCCTGTTGCGGGGGGGCAGCCTCGCCCGAACGCGGCACAAAATCCATTACCTCGGAGGTAATTGGTTTGATGACCGCTCTGGTCCAGCATCTGCCCATCGACAACCGATGGAGACAGACATGTTCGATCTTGCCACCCGCTCTCTTCTCAACAAGACGTTTCTCGCCGACGGCATCTTTTCGCTGATCGCCGGCTCGGCTCTCCTCGCGGCAGCGCAGCCGCTGGCGGCGGTCGTCAGCCCCGCCCTATCGCCTGCGGTGATCATGGCGCTCGGCGCCGGGCTCCTCGTCTGGGGCGCCTTCCACCTCGCCACGGCCAGAAAAGGAGGGCCGAGCGCCCTCGCAACACGGATCAGCATCACCGGAGACATCCTGTGGCAGGTCGGAAGCCTCGCCATTCTTGCGTCTGCCTATTCCGCCTTGACGGTCGCTGGAATGGCGCTGATCGTCGTTGCCATGGTCGGTGTCGCCGACTTCCTCTTCTTCAAGATGCGGGGCGCGTCTCAGGCGCGGCTGCTCCAGGCCGCATGAATGGATAGGCCCGGCGCAACGTGCGCCGGGCCTATCCTTTAGCCGGCTTCAGACGGGCTCCCAGCCGTCTTTTTCGCTGGCGCGATAGATCGCGTCGATGAACATCTGGTTCAGGCGCGAGTTTTCCAGTGTCACCACGTCCTCCGCTTCACCTTTCGCAGCACGTGCGAAGGCCTCGGCCTCGAGCTTGTACTGACGCGCATCCTGGAAGCGGAAGAGCTGCGACTGGCCGTGGTTCTGGTTGGTCAGTTCCACCTCTTCCCGGCCGTAGCGATCGGCATTGAAGGGCGACTTCACCTCGATGTAGCCCTTGTCGCCGTGGAAGACCATGACCTGGCGGGCGGCGAGCTGTGTCGAGATATAGAAGCTCAGTTCGAAATCTCCGAAGTCGGCACGAACGCTCGAATAGACGTCGGTGCCGAATTCCGGATCGCGCTCGGTATTGGCCTGCACGCGCAGCGGCTCCTTGCCGGTCGAAAACCGGGTCGTGATTGCCGGATAGACGCCGATATCCGGCAGACCTCCGCCGCCGAGCGACGGGACGTTGCGCATGTTGCCGGGATCGCGGTTGTAATAGGTGAAGGCGCCCTGGACATGCCTGAGGCGCCCGATGGCACCTTCCGCGATGAGCGAGCGCACCTTCCGCCAGACGGGGCTGTAGGTCACCATATAGGCTTCCGAGATCAGCACCTTGTTGCGCTCGCGCGCCGCGATCACGGCGTCGATCTCTTCGGCCTTCAGCGCCAGCGGCTTCTCGCAAAGTACATGCTTGCCGGCATCCGCCGCCTTGATCGCCCATTCGACATGTTGCGACGTCGGCAGCGGGATATAGACGGCGTCGACCGTGTCGGAGGCGAGCATCTCCTCATAGGAGCCGAAAGCATGCGGCACGGAGAAACGGTCGGCCATGGCCCTCGCCTTGGCGAGATCGCGGCTCGCGATCGCCGTGACAACGCAGTTCTCGGCGTCCTGGATCGCGGGTACGACGAGCTCGCGGCCGATCTTGGCCGTCGACAAAATTCCGAAACGCAGCATGAGGCAGACTCCTTTTCGTGCGCGGCGCGAAGGACGCGCGACACTCCCCTGGGCACAAGCTGCGCGAGACTATCCCCGAGGTACGTACCTAGCAAGCCGTGGCGAGGTCAGAAAAACCACGAATGCAGGTGTCATTCGATGGCGAGCTGGCCTATGTTTTTGCCGCAATCCTCCCAATCGCAGCTTGTTTTCATCCAACCACATGGAGCGAAACCATGGAAATGCGCAGACTTGGCCGTACCGGCCTCTCGATTGCCCCGCTCGTCTTCGGCGGCAACGTCTTCGGCTGGACCGCGGATGAGAAAACATCGTTCTCGCTTCTCGACGCCTTTTTCGATGCGGGTTTCAATGCCGTCGACACCGCCGACGTCTATTCCTCCTGGGCGCCGGGCAACAGAGGCGGTGAATCGGAAGCGATCATCGGTAAATGGCTGAAACAATCCGGACGCTCGCGCGATAGCGCCGTCATCGTCACCAAGGTCGGTTCGGAACTCGGACCGGACCGCAAGGGCCTCTCGCGGCGCTGGATCATGCAGGCAGTCGAGGATTCACTGAGACGCCTGCAGACCGACTATATCGACCTCTATCTCTCCCACTGGCCGGACCCCGACATACCCTATGACGAGACGCTTGCCGCCTACGATACGCTTCTCTCCCAGGGCAAGCTGCGGGCGATCGGCGCATCGAATCTCGACGCGCAGCAGATGCGCGATGCTCTCGACGTTGCGGCGGCGAAGGATCTGCCCCGCTACGACGTGCTGCAGCCCGAATACAATCTCTACGACCGCGCTTCCTATGACGGTCCGCTGCGCAATCTCTGCATCGCCGAGGAGATCGGCGTCATCACCTATTTCAGCCTTGCGAGAGGCTTTCTTTCCGGCAAGTACCGCTCGCACAAGGACCTGGAGGGCTCCGCCCGCGGCGGCGGCGTCGAAAAATATCTCGACGGACGCGGCATGCGCATCCTCGGCGTCTTGGATGAAATCGCCGAGGAGACCGGCGCGAAACAGGCGGAGATCGCGCTCGCCTGGATCATCGCCCGCGAGGGCGTCACCGCACCCATCGCCAGCGCCACCAATCCCGACCAGCTGGCAAGCCTGGTGAGATCGGCGGAATTGGCGTTGCCGGAAGAGGCGATAAGGCGGCTGAACGAAGTGAGCGAATAGAGGGACGTTCTCGACTTTCCTGAAGAGGAAGGCCCCTCCCCACAGGTGGGAGGGCTAGGCCGGCGGACCGGGCGGCATCTAAGCCCCTCCCCCTTGTGGGACCCTTGTGGGGAGGGGTTGGGGAGAGGCGAGTGCCCCGAACGCAATCGTCGGAAAGCCTTCGTAAAGATGCGCATGGCTGCCTTCGTGGTTGGCCATGCCGGGCTTGGTCAGCAGCCCGCGCGGCTCGGCATAGCTGCTGATTCTGCGCCGCGGCCTCTCGTGCCACTGGATGTTGAAGGCCCAGAGCTTGGGAAAGAAGCAGAGCGAGGCGTAGGGAAGGTGGTCGTGAATCCACCACGCCAGGCTTTGCCAGCCGCCTTCGTGACGCTCCCGGTCCCAGACCCAGGGAATGGCGATGCAGGCGGTGGCCCCCATGCAGCCCTCCGCATCGCGCATGTCCCAGATATGGTCGGCTGCCGTTGCCGCATTGGTCGAGCAGTTGAGCCTGTTGGCGTTGCCGAAGGCGTTCACCGCGCGGTTTCGGTAGGCAGAGCGGATGTGCAGCCGACCGAAGGTCGCCTCGAGCGGCTCCAGAAGTTCCTCGCAAAGTTTCCGTCCGGCCTCGATCGCCAGTTCCGGATCGTCGGGGATATTCGGGATCCGGTAGAACTCCGCGATTTCGGAGTGAAGAAAATCGCGCAGGAAAAAGTTCTTCGAGAGGCGTACGCGCCCGAGGTCTTCGAGCGATTTCATCGACCCGGGTTTCTTCATGCTTCCCCCGCTTCAGAGCACTTCCAGGAAAAGTATGTAACGGTTTTCCGTCCGGAAGTGCGTTAGATCAAACGGTTAGAGCATTTCAGTGTTTCCCTGAAACAGTGAAATGCTCTAGCTCCTGTGCTCACGCTCTGCGCTCACGCCTTCGTCACCGAAGCGCCGCCGTCGGCCAGCAGCGCAGCGCCGGTCACGAAGCTAGCACCGTCCGAGGCGAGATAAAGCGCCGCTTCGGCGATTTCCTCGGGTCGCGCGATGCGTTTCAATGCATGCAGCCCTTCCACGAAACCGCGCGTCTCGGGCGCCGCTCCCGGCAGGTTCGCGAAATTGGCAGGCGTGTCGGTGCCGCCGGGCAGCAGCGCGTTCACGCGAATGCCGCGCGCGCCGAGTTCGACCGCCAGCGCCTGCACCAGTCCGATCAGCCCCGCCTTGCTCGCCGCATAGGGGGCGACCCCGGCAAAGCCGGCCGTGTGGCCGACGAAGCTCGAAGTGAAGGTGAGCGAACCGCCGCCCAGTGCCGCAATTGCCGGAACCTGATATTTCGCCGCCAGGAAGGCGCTCGTCAGATTGGTATCGAGCGTCTCGCGCCAGCCTTCTACGCTAAGCGACGAGATCTCTCCCATCGCACCGAGCGCCCCGGCATTGTTGAAGGCGGTATCGAGGCCGCCGAAGCGGCGCACCGCCAGTTCGACCAGCGCCTCATGCAGGGCTTCGTCGCCCACGTCGCCGGCAAGCGCTGCCGCCTCACCGCCCCCTCCGGCGATCTCGTCGGTAAGCTCCGCAAGTGCATTCCCGTTGCGGGCGGTAACGACGACCTTTGCCCCCTCGCGTGCAAAGAGCAGCGCCGCGGCGCGGCCGATACCTGAGCTTGCGCCGGTGACGATCGCGATTTTACCTTCCAGTCTCGACATGGTTCTTCTCCGTCCGATTGCGTTTACGGCGGGACCATTGCCGATGCGCCACGCTGCAACCACCCGATTTCCGCCTGAGGTGAAACGGACACCTATCGCGCAAGCGGCGGAATTGACCCGCGCCTCACGCGCTTTTTGCAGTCGCGAGGAACAAATCTTCGCCCTTTGCTGTTGATTGCGGGTCGAAGGCAACACGAAGCAGACGAGGAAGGAAACGGAAATGGCCAAAGAAAAGACGCTGGACGACCTCTTCCACGATACGCTCAAGGACATCTATTATGCCGAGCGGAAAATCCTGAAGGCTTTGCCGAAGATGGCACGCGCCGCCCAGGCCCCTGAGCTCAAGGCCGCGTTCGAGAAGCACAAGGAGCAGACCGAGACCCATGTGGAGCGGCTGCAGCAGGTATTCGAAATGATCGGCAAGCGCGCGCAGGGCAAGACCTGCGAGGCGATCGAGGGCATCGTCGCCGAGGGCGAGGAGATCATGGACGAATTCAAGGGCACCGCCGCGCTCGATGCGGGCCTCATCTCCGCCGCGCAAGCGGTCGAGCATTATGAAATCTCCCGCTACGGCACCCTGAAGACCTGGGCAAAGACCATCGGTCTCAAGGATGCAGTATCGCTGCTCGACGCGACTTTGAAGGAAGAAGTCGTCACCGACGAGGACCTGACGAAACTCGCGATGGCCCAAGTGAACAAGAAGGCCGCGTAAGCTGCCACGACGGCCGGCGCTCCCCGCCGGCCGTCAGCCGCTGTGCCGGAAGAAATCGATGAAGGCCCGGAGCGCCGGACGCATCAGCCGGCGGGTCGGATAATAGAGGAAAGGCCCCGCATAGGGCGCGCACCAGTCCTCGAGCACCCGGACCAACTTGCCCTCAGCCACATATCCGCTGACGCGCGGCTCGAAGAGATAGGCGAGCCCCGCACCGCCGGTGGCGGCCTCGATGATCGGCCGGTCCTCGCCCAGAATGAGCGGGCCGTTCACCGAAACGGTCAGTTCCTCCCCCTCTTTCTCGAACTCCCAGCGATATATGGTGCCGTTGGAGAAGCGGCGGCGGATGCAGCGATGGCCCGCCAGATCGCGCGGGTGCCGCGGCCGCTGGAAGCGCTCGAAATAGGAAGGTGCGGCGACGACCGCGCTTTTCAGTTCCGGCCCGACCTTCACCGCCACCATGTCGGCCTCCAGGCTTTCGCCGAGCCTTATGCCTGCGTCGTATCCCTCCTCTACGATATTGGTGAAGCCGTCTTCATTGGCGATTTCGAGGACGGTGTCCGGATAGCGCCCGAGAAAGTCGCCAAGGCGCGGCGCCAGAATGAGGTCGGCGGCAAAACGAGGGGCGGTAATGCGCAGTTTCCCGGCGGGGCGATCGCGCGCCTCCGCCGCCCGCTGCAGCGCCTCGGCAATGTCGTCGAGCGCCGGACGCAGCCGCTCCAGCAGGCGCTTTCCCTCCTCCGTGGCGGCGACGCTGCGCGTCGTGCGCGCGAGGAGACGAACGCCGAGGCTCGCTTCCAGACTGCCCACGGCGTGGCTGACGGCCGATGGCGCGATGCCGAGTTCCTTCGCCGCGCCGCGGAAGCTGCCATGGGCGGCGACGGCGGAAAGGACGGCCAGTTGGGAGAGCTGTGTGCGGTTCATTGATCGAAATAATAGAACAGCCCGTGAGAATTGACAGAGATTTTCAACCGGCCGTGAGGCACCTATCTTCGCCTTGTCGTTGGGCCCGTGGCGAAAGCTTCGGCCCGACAGGCTACTCCATCTTCTTCGCTAACGCCGCAGGCGACCCTAAGCCGCGCGTTCAGCCCGAAAGGAAATCCAATGAAGACCCGCAAGCTCGGTAACGAACTCACCGTTTCGGCCGTCGGCCTCGGCTGCATGGGCATGAGCTTCGCCTATGGCGAAGCCGACGAGAGCCAGTCGATCCGCACGCTCCACCGCGCCATCGAACTCGGCGTCGACTTCTTCGATACGGCGGAAGTTTATGGGCCTTATGAAAACGAGAAGCTCCCGGTAAGGCGCTGAAGGGCCGGCGAGACCGGGTGGTGATCGCCACCAAGTTCGGTTTCCGCATCGACCCGGGCAAGCCCGCCGCCGAGGCGATCAAAGGCGTCGACGGCCGGCCGGAAAATGCGAAAACCGTCGCCGAGGCCTCCCTCAAGCGACTCGGGACGGACGTCATCGACCTCTATTACCAGCACCGCGTCGATCCCGCCGTGCCGATCGAGGAAACCGTCGGCGCGATGGCGGAACTGGTGAAGGAGGGCAAGGTGCGCGCAATCGGGCTTTCCGAGGCAAGCGCCGCCACCATCCGCCGCGCCCATGCCGTGCATCCGATCGCAGCGATACAGAGCGAGTATTCGCTCTGGTCGCGCGACCCGGAACAGGAGGTGCTCGACACCTGCCGCGAACTCGGCATCGGCTTCGTGCCCTACAGTCCGCTCGGGCGCGGCATGCTGACAGGCACCATCCGCAAGGTCGAAGACCTCGCTGCCGACGATTTTCGCCGGTCGCTGCCGCGCTTCCAAGAGGAGAACTTCGAGGCCAACGCCGCGCTGGTCGCGACGCTCGAAAGGCTCGCCATGGAGAGAGGCGTTACAGCCGCCCAGCTCGCGCTCGCCTGGGTCGTCAACCAGGGCGAGGACATCGTTCCTATCCCCGGCGCGCGCAGGATCGAGCACCTCGAACAGAACGTCGCCGCCGCCGGGATCGTCCTCACCGGCAGCGAACGCGCCGAACTCGGCGAAGCGCTCTCGCCAACGCTGGTCGCCGGCAATCGCTACACCGATGCATCGCGCTGACGAACAGGTGAACCGATGAACCGGTGGCTCTAACGGTTGGATGGGGCATCGCAATTTCGTTGCGATGTCCTACCTATGAGGGTGTCCGCCTTCATCGGGATTGGAACGGCCTGGGGGCGGATAGTCACCACAGGCGTCTACCGTTCCGGAAAGGAGGGATCATCCATGTCCGAAGAGCAGGCCATCAGCGCGGTTGTCCATCTTTATGTCGACGGCATGGCCTTCGCCAATGAGGGAGCGTTGCGCAAGGCTTTCCATCCGAGCGCATCGATCGTCGGCAATTCAGGCGATGCCGTCGAGTGGCTGACACGCGACGCCTTCATCGCCTCCATCGTCAGGGAAGGCGCGGCGCCGCCGGATGCGCAGCCGCTCATGGAAGTGGAGATGGTCCACATCACCGGCGACGTCGCCAGCGTGAAGGTGATCGATGAATTCGCCGGCGCGCGCTATTCGGACTATCTGTCGCTCTTGAAGGTCGACGGGCGGTGGCTGATCGTCAACAAGGTCTGGCACCGGCACGGCTAGAGCTGGATGAGGAAAAGTGTGCGCGGTGAACTCCGCCCCTCATCCGCCTGCCGGCACCTTCTCCCCGCAAGCGGGGCGAAGGGACTCGCGGGACCCTCCTGCTCCTCCATCGGCTACCGGATAGCTGCTGGCGCGCCGCTTGCCCCTTCTCCCCGTCAGAACGGGGAGAAGGTCGCGGCAGCGGGATGAGGGGCCGCACACGACGTAAACCGCACGCCGCGTCTGTCGAAGGGAACTCCGTCACCCTGCCGGCACCTTCTTCCCGCAAGCGGGGCGAAGGGAAATCGTGGCAGCCTTGGCACCATCACCATTGCCCATCCATCAGGCGCGCAGCACGCCGCCTGTGCTCTTCGCCACATTGGCGACGATCCGGGCGGTCAGGGCCTCGAAGTCCTCGTCCGTCAGCGTGCGCTCGACCGGCTGGATCGTTACCTCGATCGCTACCGACTTCCTGCCCTCGCCGAGAGATGCGCCTTCGAAGACGTCGAAGACGTTGACTGCCGTTATCAGTTTCCGGTCGGCGCCGGAGGCGGCCCTGACGATCGCGGCGGCCTCGACCCCCTTGTCTACGACGAAGGCGAAGTCGCGTTTGACTGCCTGGAACGGCGAAAGCTCCAGCGCCGGCTTGGTGCGGGTCGCCTTCTTCTTCGGCTCCGGCATGGCATCGATATAGATCTCGAAGCCTGCAAGCGGTCCGGAGACATCGAGCGCGTCGAGGGTCTTCGGGTGGAACTCCCCGAAAGCGCCGAGGACGATCTTCGGACCGAGCTTGATCGTCCCCGAGCGGCCGGGATGATACCAGGCCGGGCCGCCGGCTTCGAACTGGACATTGGCCATCGGCACGCCACAGGCCTCGAGCACGGCGATGGCATCGGCCTTCGCGTCGAAGACATCGACCGGCTTGCCGCCGCCCTTTACGGCGTTCGACCAAAGGCGGCCGGTGCCGTTGAGCGACGCTGTGCCGCGGCGCACGCCGCCGGCGACACGCCGCTGCGCCTCGGGCGTATCACCCTCATAGGTGCCGGAAACCTCGAAAATGGCGACATCGCCATAGCCCTTGTCGGCATTGCGCTGCGCCGCGGCCAGAAGACCCGGCAGAAGCGACGGACGCATGTCGGACATGTCGGCGGCGATCGGATTGGCGAGCTTGAGTTCCGGCTGGCCGCCACCGAAGAGCTTCGCATGCCCTTCCGGGATGAAGGACCAGGTGACGGCTTCGAGCATGCCGCGGGTTGCAAGCGCGCGCCTGGCCTGGCGCGTGCGGATCTGCAGGGTCGTCAGGATCTTGCCGTTGACGGCATTGTGGCTTGCAAGCGGCGCGGCGACGATGTTGTCGACGCCATGGATGCGCATGACCTCCTCTACGAGGTCCGCCCTGCCGTCGATGTCCGGCCGCCAGGAGGGAACGGTTACCGTCAGGCGTTCGCCGGAGCCCTCGACGCCGAAGCCGAGCTTCCTGAGGATGGAAACGCTCTCCTCGGAGGAGACCTCGAGGCCGGTCAGGCGCCTGACCTCCGAGACCGGGAAATCGACGGACCTGGGCTCGTGGCCGTCATAGCCGACGACGTCCATCTTGGCCGCGGTGCCGCCGCAGAGCTCCAGCACCAGCTCGGTCGCCCGTTCGAGGCCGGGCGCCATGTATTCCGGATCGACGCCGCGCTCGAAGCGGTAGCGCGCATCGGTGATGATGCCAAGCGTGCGGCCGGTCTTGGCGATATTCATCGGATCCCAGAGCGCCGATTCGATCAGCACGTCGGTGGTGTTCTCGTCACAGCCGGAATGCTCGCCGCCCATGATGCCGCCGATCGACTCGACGCCTTCTTCGTCGGCGATCACCACATTGGCCGGCGACAGCGTATATTCGCGCGTGTCGAGCGCCAGTACCTTTTCGCCTTCCCTCGCACGGCGGACCGTCAGGTTGCCCGCGACCTTCGCTGCGTCGAAGACGTGCAGCGGCCGGCCCTGGTCGAAGGTCAGATAGTTGGTGATATCGACCAGCGCGTTGATCGGGCGGAGGCCGATGGCCGTCAGCCGTTGGCGCATCCAGGCGGGGCTCGGGCCATTCTTCACGCCGCGCACGAGGCGAAGCGCGAAGCCGGGGCAGAGATGCCTGTCCTCGCCCAGATCGAGACGGACCTTGACGGGCGTCTCGCCTTCCACGGCGAAGGACGGCGCCGGGCGCGTCTTCAAGGTGCCGAGGCCGGATGCCGCGAGATCGCGGGCGATGCCGTGGACGCTGGTGCAATCCGGCCGGTTCGGCGTCAGGTTGATCTCGATGACCGGATCGTCGAGGCCGGCATAGTCCGCATAGCTGGTGCCCAGAGGCGCATCCTCGGGCAGGTCGATGATGCCGGTGTGATCGTCGGAGATCTCCAGTTCCTTTTCCGAGCACATCATGCCGCGGCTCTCGACACCGCGGATGTTGCCGACGGAGAGCGTCACGCCGATGCCGGGCACGTAGGTGCCGGGCGCGGCGAAGGCGCCGACGAGGCCCTTGCGCGCGTTCGGCGCGCCGCAGACGACCTGCACCGGCTCGCCGGAGCCGGTATCGACCATCAGCACTCTGAGCTTGTCGGCATTCGGGTGCTGCTCGGCGGAGATCACCCTGGCGATGACGAAGGGCTTGAAGGCCGCCTTGTCGTCGACATCCTCGACTTCCAGCCCGATCATCGTCAGGCGGGCGCAGATTTCCTCGAGCGAGGCGTCGGTTTCCAGATGGTCTTTCAGCCAGGAGAGCGTGAACTTCATGATGTCACCTGTGTCCTTGATTTTCTGCGCGGGTCACGCCGAGAGGCCGCCGAAGAGCGTCGGCATGTCGAGCGGGCGGAAGCCGTAATGGGTCATCCAGCGGACATCGGCATTGAAGAAATCGCGCAGGTCGGGCATGCCGTATTTCAGCATGGCGATGCGGTCGAGGCCCATGCCCCAGGCGAAGCCCTGATATTCGTCCGGATCGAGGCCGCCGGCCCTGAGCACGTTCGGATGCACCATGCCGCAGCCGAGGATCTCCATCCAGTCCTTGCCCTCGCCGAACTTGACGATCGGGCCGGAGCGGTCGCACTGGATGTCGACCTCGAAGGAGGGTTCCGTGAACGGGAAGAAGGACGGGCGGAAGCGCATCGTCACCTGATCGACCTCGAAGAAGGCCTTGCAGAATTCCTCAAGCACCCAGCGCATGTTGGCGACATTCGCCGTCCTGTCGATGACAAGGCCTTCCACCTGGTGGAACATCGGCGAGTGGGTCGCGTCGGAATCCTGGCGATAGGTCTTGCCGGGAATGATGATTCGGATTGGCGGCTGCCCGGCCTCCATCGTGCGTATCTGCACCGGCGAGGTGTGCGTGCGCAGCACCTTGCGCTCACCCTTCTCGTCGGGCGCGAAGAAGAAGGTGTCGTGCATCTCGCGGGCCGGATGCCCTTCGGGGAAGTTCAGCGCGGTGAAGTTGTAGTAGTCGGTCTCGATATCCGGTCCCTCGGCAATCGAGAAACCCATGTCGCCGAAGATCGCGGTGATCTCGTCGACGATCTGGCTGATCGGATGGATGCGGCCGCGCTCGGCCGGCGAGGACCGGACGGGCAGGCTGATGTCCACCGTCTCGCGCGCCAGCCGTTCGGCGATCGCCGCATCCTTGAGCGCCGTCTTGCGGGCGGAGATCGCCTCCGTCACCGTGTTCTTCAGCGCATTGATGCGCGCGCCGCGGGTCTGGCGTTCCTCCGGGCTCATCGAACCGAGCGTCTTCAGCAATTCCGAGATCGATCCCTTCTTGCCGAGCGCGCCGACGCGCACCGCCTCGATCGCGCCCTCGTCGGCGGCAGCGTCGATTTCCGCCAGCAAGGTCCGTTCCAATGTTTCCAGTTCGCTCATTCTGTCCTGCCTCGATGCGGTTCGTGTATCGGTTCGACCCTTCGGCGATAGGATCGCGCCGCGAGCCGAACAAGAAAAACCCGCGCCAGCCCTGCCAGCGCGGGTTTCCCAACAATTTCAGAAACGGTCTTGGGAAAACGCTGGCTTAACGGACAGCGCTTTCAAACTCGTTTGCCGTGCCGGCTTCCTTGAGATAGGCGAGCGCCTTCTTGGAAGCTTCGACCAGGGCGCCGAATGCTGCCGGCTCATGGATCGCCATGTCGGACAGAACCTTGCGGTCGACTTCGATGCCGGCCTTGTTCAGACCGTCGATGAAGCGGCCGTAGGTCAGGCCGAACTCGCGGACGGCAGCGTTGATGCGCTGGATCCAGAGTGCGCGGAAATTGCGCTTGTTGACCTTGCGGTCGCGGTAAGCAAACTGCTTGGAACGATCCACCGCTGCCTTGGCGGCGCGGATGGTGTTCTTGCGGCGGCCGTAGAAGCCCTTGGCGGCCTTGAGCGTCTTCTTGTGCTTGGCGTGGGAGGTTACGCCGCGTTTTACACGTGCCATGTCATGATCTCCTTAAAATCCAAATCGCCAGACGTCTTAAAGACCGTTAGGCAGGTAGTTCTTGACGA
>Ga0209281_1001085_pt1 | contig 20053 bp, 17 predicted proteins | sample MedtruBG_FD_187514 | JGI IMG/M metagenome (GOLD analysis project Ga0209281, IMG submission 187514) | Root nodule microbial communities of legume samples collected from California, USA - Medicago truncatula BG (SPAdes) (version 2) | ecosystem: Host-associated > Plants > Roots > Nodule | place... | reverse complement strand
TTGTATGGATTATCGGCTGTTTTACTATTTGTAGCAACATTTATTTCAGGCTTTATAGCAAGGAAAATGCAAAGTAATGTAGTAGAAGAAATAGCAACTGAAGAAGCATAGAAATTCCTATACTTAAATAAGGTTGGATTGGAATTATCAGAGTTTATATACTATATTGTAATAATGAAAAGCCGTGAAGTACTACTGACAAAGTTCATAATACTTCACGGTTTCTAATTTATTTATAGAAATTTAGAAATGAATTGTTTTGTAGTGGTGATAAAAGTTATGATAATAGCAGAAAGTTAATGAAATTATGAATCAATCTAATATTTAAATGTATTAATCTAAATTCAGCATATTAATTAGTTTATATCTAATAAAATTCTCCTTTGAGAGATACAAATTTCTATTACTTGTTGGACCTTTAGTTGAAGAACTTTTTACAGATGTCAAATAAGCTTAATTAAAAAGTAAGTAATTTCAACTGTTGCAAAGGATTTTTATAAAAAAATATAAATTTAGAACGGTTTGGCATATAAGTTGCTATTAAATTTATAAAAGAAATTCTAAAAAGATAAAATTAAAATGGAAATGATAAGGAGATAATATGAGTTATAAATTATTAGTAATAAATCTAGGTTCAACATCAACAAAAATATCTGTATATGAGGGTGAAAAGGAAATATTTAAAGAAACATTAAGACATTCTTCAGATGAAATAGGTGAATTTAAAAATATTCTTGATCAACAGAATTTCCGAACGGAAGTTATATTAAAGGCATTAGAAGATAATAGGATAAATATAAAAGAATTAGATGCAGTTGTTGGTAGAGGCGGACTTTTAAAACCAATATCTAGCGGCACTTATAGGATAAATAATAATATAATAACAGACTTAAAAGAAAATCCACAAGGAGAGCATGCGTCAAACTTAGGTGCTATAATCGCTGATGAAATAGCAAGTTCTATTGAAAAGCCAGCGTTTATAGTTGATCCGGTAGTTGTGGATGAAATGGAGGATATAGCAAGATTTTCAGGAATCCCAGAACTTCCACGAAAAAGTTTTTTTCATGCACTAAACCAAAAAGCAGTAGCTAAAAGATATGCTCAGGAGTCATCTGTAGATTATAAAGATATAAATGTTATCGTAGCTCATATGGGGGGAGGAATATCAGTTGGAGTTCATAAAAAAGGGAATGTAGTTGATGTCAACAACACAATTGATGGAGAAGGGGCTTTCTCACCAGAAAGAAGTGGCGGGGTTCCATCAGGTGATTTGGCTAGAATGTGTTTTAGTGGAAAGTATACGTTAGAGGAAGTTTTAAAGAAAATAATAGGAAAAGGTGGCTTTGTAGCTTATCTTGATACAAATGATGCAAGAGTTGTGGAAGCAGCAATGATTGTAGGAGACACAAAAGCTAAGTTAGTCCATGATGCAATGGGGTATCAAGTATCAAAGGAAATAGGTGCAGCTGCCGCGGTACTTAATGGTAAAGTTGATGCTATAATTTTGACTGGAGGAATGGCTTATGGAAAGCCAATGGTAAATTTAATCAAGGAAAAAGTGTCATTTATTGCACCTGTTATAGTTTATCCAGGTGAGGATGAAATGCTTGCTTTAGCACAAGGGGCAATCAGAGTTTTAAGTGGAAAGGAAGAAGCTAAAGAGTATAAATAATTTAGCTAAATATTATATGAATATTATTATTATTTTAATTCAATAATAAATTACATATATTGTAACCAAATAAAAGGAATAATATAAAAAATCAAAAACAAATCACTAATTCAATTTTGAATTACAATAATTCAAAATTGAATTAAAAGTGAAAGCATGAAGAGAGGTTGTTTATAACCTCTCTTTTTTTGGAATTAATACAATTTTGTATTGATTTCAAATGATTATAGGATAACGTTTTCTAATAAATAGACAAAAAGATAAACTATAAATTAGAGAAAAATAATACGAGGAATTAGTAATCTCAACGCTTTAAATAATTTAGAAGAAAAATAATATGTTATTTAAAAAAGTTGGCATAGCAATTGCTATATATATTAGTGTTGAAAGACACAGAGTGAGAAGAAGGTGGACAAAATGGACAAGGTTAAAAGCATTGAGGAAGTAATGGAACATATCAAAGATGGTATGACTATTATGGTAGGCGGATTTATGGGGGTAGGAACTCCTGAAATGCTTATTGACGCAATAGTTAAGAAAAACGTAAAAGACTTAACAATTATAGCTAATGATACTGGGTTTCCAGATAAGGGCGTAGGAAAGCTAGTAGTTAATAAGCAGGTTAAAAAAGTTATAGCATCTCATATAGGATTAAATCCAGAAACAGGAAAGCAAATGAATAGTGGCGAAATGGCTGTAGATTTAGTGCCTCAGGGTACTTTAGCAGAACAAATTAGATGCGGTGGAGCTGGCATTGGCGGATTTTTAACAGAAACAGGACTAGGAACAGCTGTTGAAGAAGGAAAGCAGAAAATTAAATTGAATTATAAAGAATTTATTTTAGAACTTCCATTAAGAGCAGATATAGCACTAGTAGGTGGATCTATCGTAGATAAGCAAGGGAATATTTTCTACAACGCTTCAACAAGAAATTTTAATCCATTAGTTGCTACAGCAGCAGACTTAGTAATAGTAGGTGCTGAGAAAATAGTTGAAGTTGGGGAGATAGATCCAAACCATGTTATGACACCAGGTATATTTGTTGATTACATTGTTGGAGGTGAAAATTAGTGGATAGTAAAAGTGCTAAAGAATTTATTGCAAAAAGGATAGCTAAAGAGCTGAAGGACGGAGATGTTGTAAATTTAGGGATTGGACTTCCTACAATGGTAGCTAATTATTTGCCACATGGAACTAATGTAATATTTCAATCTGAAAATGGTTTTGTAGGGTTGGGAAATGCTCCAGAGGCAGGAAAAGAAGATAAGGATATAGTTAATGCAGGAGCTCAACATGTAACGATCAATGAAGGAGCAGCTTTCTTTGACAGTGCAACATCCTTTGGGATAATTCGTGGTGGACATGTTGACGTTACTGTTTTAGGTGCCTTAGAAGTTGACGAAAAAGGAAATTTGGCAAATTACATGATACCTGGAAAGATGGTTCCTGGTATGGGTGGAGCAATGGATTTAGTAAGTGGAGCAAGGAAAGTAATAATTGCAATGCTTCATACTGCAAAAGGAGAATCTAAAATTCTTAAGGAATGTAGATTACCGCTTACTGCAGTAGGGAAGGTAAGTCTCATAGTTACAGATATGGCTGTTATGGAAGTTACTAGAGAAGGTCTTTTATTAAAAGAAATTGCACCAGATTTAACAGTTGAAGATGTGATAAATGCAACTGAGGCTGAATTAATAATACCAGATGACTTAAGGGTAATTGCAGTATAAAGTGAAACTTGATTCAGATGGGGATCCCATCTAAATCTTAGTTGAACTTGTACCCTCAAGGGTACCTCGTCCAGGAGCGTGCAGTCGTTAGCTCGAACATAAAGACGTAGGAGTGTTACGGATGCTAGCTGTCGGATAAGTTTTATTGAAGGGAGGTGAAATAATATGAAAAAAGTTGAACTTAAAGATGTATCTCCATACAATGCGCCAAAGCACTTTGATATGAAGGCAATGAAGTTACATGGAGAAGCAGAAACAGGTGCAAAACAATTTTGGATGGGAATGTCATATTTCTTACCAGGTGGTGGCGCTGAATATGCTTATGAAGATTCACCAACAGAAAAAATCTATTTCGTTTTAGATGGTGAAATAACAGTAAAATCAAAGGATGAGACATTCGTACTTAAAAAGAATGATTCTATCTTTATCGGACCAAATGAAGGTAGAGAGATGATTAATGAAACAAATAAAGTGGCTACTGTTTTAGTAGTAATAAGCAATAATTAATATCTTTCACGACCCAAGCAGTAGAAAGGTGGATAAAAAATGGATGCAAATTTTGTAAACAATTTATTTGACGTTAAAGGAAAAGTTGCAGTAATTACTGGTGCAACAGGTGCTTTAGGAAGAGCTGTAGCCTTTGGATACGGTTTTGCAGGTATGAAGGTTTTTGTTACAGGTAGAGGTGACAAAAAGTGTAAGGAACTTTGTGACGAATTAGAGGCACAAGGAATTGAATGTGGATACTCAACAGGAGATCCAGCAGTAGAAGCAGATGTAATCAAGGTTGTAAATGATGCAGTAGCTAAATTTGGTGAAATCAATGTTTTAGTTACAGCTGCAGGATACAATAATCCACAACCGATTATTGAACAAGATTTAACAGAATGGCAAAAGATCATGGATTCTGATGTACAAGGTACATGGTTATTCTGTAAGTATGTTGGAAAACAAATGGTTGATCAAGGAAAAGGCGGAAAGGTTATAATGGTATCTTCAGCTCGATCTAAGATGGGAATGGCAAATTATACAGGATATTGTACAGCAAAAGGTGGAATTGATCTTATGGCTCAATCACTTGCTTGTGAATGGACTGCAAAATATAAAATTAATGTTAACACAATTAATCCAACAGTGTTCCGTTCAGATTTAACTGAATGGATGTTTGATCCAGAAAGTGCTGTTTATCAGAACTTCTTAAAACGTCTTCCAGTTGGCCGTTTAGGAGAACCAGAAGATTTCGTAGGACCATGTATCTTCTTAGCATCAAGCGCAAGTGATTTCATGACTGGTGCAAATGTGGCTACTGAAGGTGGATATTGGGCTAACTAATTGGTCTTCATATTTTAAGGAAAATATTGAGGACAAAGATTAACTAACTAATATGATAATTACAATTAATAAATAAAAATGCAACTTCTTTTGAAAATTTAAAACATAATTGGAAAATTACAAAAATTAATATATATAATATTTTGGAGGAATTTAAAATGGGAAAAAAAGTATTTGTAGATTTAACTCATCCTTTCAGTGCGGATATTCCACGTTGGCCATATTTCGTAAAACCAGTAATTGATTCTATGCACTCTTTAGCAAAAGGTGGCGTTCTTACACAAAGAATCGATTGTGTTCAACATACTGGTACACATTGTGATGCACCACGTCACGTTATGGAAACTGAATTCGATGGTAGAAGAGCTCGTTATACTCATGAAATGCCAGTAGATGCATATACAGGTGAAGCTGTCTGTCTTGAAATCAACGTTGGACGTTGGGAATTAATTACACCAGAACATCTTGAAGATGCTTGTAAGCGTGCAAATATTAAACCAGAAGAATTAGAAGGAATGGTTGTTTGTTTAAATACAGGAATGCATCGTAAATTTGACGATTCAAAAGAATATTACCATTACTCATGTGGTACAGGAGTTGAAGCAGGAAAATGGTTTGTAAAACACAAAATTAAATGTGTTGCTATGGACATGCAAGCTCTTGATCATCCACTTCACACAGCTATGGGAAATAATGGTGCTACTCGTTTGAACTTATTAGGTGCTTCAGGAAGACCAATAACAGAAGAATACAAAGAGAAGTTCGGTGAAGAAGCATATGCTGAATTTGATAAAGATGAATACATTAGAATTCATGGTAAAGAAGCATATGATGCTAAGTTCGGTGATTTAGAAGAAATCGGATGCTGGGGAACATGGGAACCTTGTCATAAACAAATGTTAGGACATGGTATCGTTGGTGTTGAAAACCTTGGTGGAAATTTAGATAAAGTATCTGGCAAACGTTTCAGATTCTTCTGTTTCCCAATCAGATGGTACATGGGAGATGGTTCTATGGTTCGTTGCGTTGCGGAAATAGATGAAGAAGATGTAAATGATGTTCCAGAAAGAACTTACACTTACGGTGGATTCTAAGTCATAATAATGAAAAATGAATGATGAATAATTAATGAAGAAAAGCCTATTGGCTTTTCAAAATAAATTTAAAGATATTCTGAAAGAATATCATCTTAAATCATTCATTATTCACCATTAATTATTAATTAGAAGATTTTGAGGATGCTCCTATGGAGTATCCTCAAAATCTAAAATTTGTATTAAAGAAAGAGGATATGTTTATGGCAAATTCAGAAAATAAAGTTATATTAACAGTAGCAACTACAGGAGCTTGGCCTACAAAGAATGAAACTCCTTATGTTCCACTTCAACCAGAAGAAATAGCTAATGAAGTATATGAATGTTGGAAAGCAGGGGCTTCTGTTGCACACATTCATGTTAGAGACGATGAAGATAAAGCTTCAATGAGCTTTGAAAAATTCGAAAAAACAGTAAAGCTTATTAGAGAAAAATGCGATATCGTAATTAATTTAACAACTTCAGGTGGTATTGGATTAACTGATGAAGTAAGAATGAAGCCATTCCAAGAATTAAAACCTGAAATAGCATCTTACGATTGTGGAAGTATGAACTGGCAAAATACAACAGTATTTGAAAATAGTCCGAAATTCCTTGAAAAACTAGGATTATCTATGCAAGAACATAATGTTAAACCAGAAATTGAAGTTTTCGATGCTGGTATGGTGTATAACGCTTTATATTATCATAAAAAAGGAATTTTACAAGGGCCACTTCATTTCCAATTTGTATTAGGAGCAGCTGGTGGAATGACTGCTACAGTAGAAAACCTAGTATACTTAAAGAGCTTAATTCCAGCAGATGCAACATGGGGAGCTATTGGAATAGGTAAAGGACATCTTCCAATACTGTATGCTACATTAGCTTTAGGCGGAAACGTAAGAGTAGGAATGGAAGATAACATTCTTTATGCTAAAGGACAATTGGCTAAATCAAATGTTGAATTCGTTGAAAGAACAAAGAGAACAGTTGCTGAAATGGGAAAACAAATAGCAACTCCTGCTGAAGCAAGACAAATATTAGGACTTAAAAATTGTTAATCAAATAGATAAATAGCATGTAACTTAGAATTATGAGATAGCTTACCGAAATCAAATACATTTTTGTTCCTCAGGGCTATGAAAATTTCGCTGAAAGTACTAAATGGAAGCTTGCGCCCACATTAGCTTGCTCCCAATTTCATTGTGACAAGCTAATGTGAAACAAGCTTCCATTAAGCACTTTTAACAACTTATTTTCAAATGCCTGTTTCACAAAAATGTATTTTATTTCTAGTGAAGATATCCACTTAAAATTTAAGAGATATTTAAATATGTTTGTCTAGTAAGTCAAATGATTAAATTGGATACCTATAGATTGCAAATAAAAAACACAATTATGTGTTTTTTATTTGCACTTCACTGATACAATAATGTATCGCAGTAATACAAAAATATAATAATTCTAGGAGGATTAGTTAGATGGAAAATGTAATTAAAAATATAACAGTATTTGGACCAGGTATGATGGGAAGCGGAATCGCACAAGTTTTTGCAGGAAACGAAGACCTTAAAGTAACAATTTTTATTAGAGAAAAATTTGAATATGATTGTATGGATAAGATAAAATCTAATCTTCAAGTATTAAAGGAAAACAACGTAATAAATGAAGAAAAGATTAAAGGGATCTTAGATAGAATAACATTAACTGAAGATTTACAAGAAGCTGTAAAGGATGCCGACTTTGTTGTTGAATGTATTCCGGAAATAATGGAATTAAAGCAGGATTTATTTAAGAGGTTAGAGCCTATTTGTAAGGAAACTACAATATTTGCAACTAATACATCAGTTATGAGCATTACTGAAATTTCTGAAAAAGTTAAAGATAAATCTAGACTTGTAGGTACTCATTTCTGGAATCCACCATATTTAATTCCACTTGTTGAAATAATTAAATCTGATTATACATCTGACGAAGTAATGGATAAGACAATGGAATTACTTAAAAAAGTAGACAAACATCCAATAAGAGTAAATAAAGATGTACCAGGATTTGTTGCAAATAGATTACAACATGCTCTTTGGAGAGAAGCAATATCTATAGTAGAAAACGGTATAGCAGACGCTGCAACTGTTGATGAAGCAGTTAAATATAGCTTTGGATTAAGACTACCGGTGCTTGGACCTATGGAAAACTCTGATATGGTAGGAACTGATTTAACTTTAAATATACACAGTTATATATTAAAGCATTTAGAGAATTCTACAGAACCATCTCCAATTTTAAAAGAAAAAGTTGAAGCAGGAGATTTAGGATTTAAAACAGGAAAAGGATTCCAAGAGTGGACACCTGAACAAGCTAAGAAATCAAATGATGGTCTTAGAGACTATTTAATTAAAGTATTATATAGTAAATAATAAGTTCTTATTCTTGCGGTAAAGAGTATAATGGGGATACTTAAAAAATAATGGAATTAAATATATAAGGCTTAAAAAGCAATATCGGGGGCTAAAGGAGATATTCTAAAATGATGACATTGGATAAATTTGAAGAAGCATATGAAATTGTACAAAGAGTTATTCTAAAAACTAAATTAGTTTATAGTGACTATTATTCAGATATAACAGGTAATAAGGTTTATTTTAAACCTGAAAATATGCAAAAAACAGGTGCCTATAAAATAAGAGGAGCTTATTATAAAATTAGTACGCTTACTGAGGAAGAGAGAAATAAAGGGCTTATAACAGCGTCGGCAGGTAATCATGCACAAGGGGTTGCTTATGCTGCAAAAGAGTATAATACTAACGCAATAATTGTTATGCCGACAACTACTCCGCTTATGAAAGTAAATCGAACTAAGGCATATGGTGCTGAAGTAATTTTACATGGAAATGTTTATGATGAAGCCTGTAGTTATGCATTAGAACTAGCAGAAGAAAAGGGATATACATTCATTCATCCCTTTGATGATCTTGATGTAGCAACAGGTCAAGCCTCAATTGCAATGGAAATAATAAAAGAACTTCCAACAGTAGATATTATTTTAGTTCAAATAGGAGGGGGAGGATTGGCGGCAGGTGTTTCAACTTTGGCTAAACTTCTTAATCCTAACATAAAAGTCATTGGTGTAGAACCGGCAGGGGCGAATTGTATGCAAGTTTCACTGAAAAAAGGTGAAGTAACTACTTTGAAAACTGTTGATACAATAGCAGATGGTACTGCTGTCAAAACACCAGGTTCTAAAATATTTCCATATATAAAACAAAATCTTGATAATATTATTACAATAAAAGATCATGAATTAATCGGAGCGTTTCTAGATATGCTTGAAAATCATAAAATGCTTGCTGAAAATTCAGGATTACTAACAATTGCCGCACTTAAGCACTTAAATGTAAAAGATAAAAAGATTGTATCAATAGTAAGTGGTGGCAATATGGATATAATTACGTTTGCTTCTTTAGTTCAACATGGATTGATTGAAAGAGAACGTATTTGTACCCTTTCTATTTTGCTTCCAGATAAGCCAGGAGAATTATCCAATGTATCAAAAGTAATCGCGGAGGCACAAGGCAATATAATTAAGCTTGATCATAATCAATTCATTACGATTAATCGTAATAGTGCAGTTGAACTTAGTATAACTATGGAGACTTTTGGTTGTGAACACAAAAAGTCAATTATAAAAGCTCTTGAAGAAAATGGATATAATCCAAAAGATGTTAAGCCTAAAGTTATTTATCAGTAATATAACTGTGTAGATAAAAGGATGAAAATAATTACATTGAATTATTAAAGTGAGTTTGATATATTTAAATTATTACAATAGTATGTGACAAAAGAAAATTAAATCATTCTTGAATGGAGTTGTTATTAATGGATAAGAATGTTTTTGAAATAGACAGCGTTATAAGAAATGAAGTAGACATATTAGAAAATAAAACATTTATAGAGGTTGATAACATAACTTTAGCTGTATTAAATTCATACAAGAAAACAATAGAAAAACAAAATTACGTAATAAATCAACTTGAATTGTATAAAGGAATAGAACTGGGGCCATTTACTATCGGAGATGCTATATCTGATGGAATATGTTTAGTTGATAATAAAGGAATTGTTGTATCAATAAGCAAGGGCTATACAGAGATAACGGAAATTACAGAAGAAGATATAATTGGGAAAAAAGTTGATACCTTGCTTGAAGAAGGTTATTTTAGTGAAGCTGTATCCCTTGAAGTAATTAAGAAGAAAAAGAAGGTTTCATCACTCTCTGTTATTATTAAAAATAACAAGAAAGTTTTAATTACTGGGACGCCTTTTTTCAATGAAGCAGGGGAAGTAACCCATGTTTTAACTGTTATGAGGGATTTAACTGAACTCTTAAAATTAAAGGATGAATTAGAAGAAGCAGAGAATAAGAGTAAGAGATATTTAGATGAGTTAAAGTCTCTTAAGAATAAATATAGAAAAACTGAGGGCATAATAGGAGAAAACGCCAAGATTAAAGAACTGAAAGAATTAATAAAATACGTTGCAAAAACTGATGCTACAGTTTTAATTACGGGAGAAACTGGAAGTGGTAAAGAAGTATTTGCAAGACAAATTCATCTTGAAAGTAATAGAAAGAATATGCCTTATGTAAAAGTAAACTGTGCTGCAATTCCTGATAGCTTAATGGAATCTGAATTATTTGGATATGAAAAAGGCGCATTTACAGGTGCTCAAAATAAGGACAAATTAGGTATGTTTGAGATAGCTAATGGTGGGACTATATTGCTAGATGAAATAGGGGAAATGCCTATGAATCTGCAATCAAAACTTCTTAGAGTAATTCAGGAAAAAGAATTAATGAGAGTTGGAGGAACAAAGACTATAAAACTTGATGTTAGAATAATTGCATCTACAAACGAAAATTTAAGCGAATCAATAAAAGCTGGAAAGTTTAGAGAAGATTTATTTTATCGTTTAAATGTTGTTCCAATAAAAATTCCACCTCTTAGAGAAAGAAAAGATGATATACCAATACTTGCAAATAGCTTTCTAGAAAGACTAAACTTAAAATACAACAAATACAAACGGTTTGAAGACATGGCTCTAGCTACATTTCAATACTATGATTGGCCGGGAAATGTTAGAGAATTAGAAAATGCCATTGAAAGGCTAGTTGTTATTAATGACAATAAATATATTAATTCAACAGAAATCACGAATATGGTTGGTATGGATAAAATCGCACTACCTGTCTTAGAAAGTGATATGCCATTAAGAAAAGCTGTTGATATGTTAGAAAAAGAAATGATAGAAAATGCCTTAAGAAAACATGGCAGTACTTATAAAGCAGCTAAAGTACTTGGAGTTACGCAACCTACAGTATTTAGAAAAGCAAAAGCACTAGGGATTCCTCTAAGTAATGCATAAGTATATTAATAAATATGAATATATTACATGGGAGGAATTTTTGTGAATTATGGAAAGATTACTTTGCTTCAAATAGAATATTTTCTTGCAGCGGCAAAATATTTAAATTTCACAGAAGCAGCAAAAAATTTATATGTATCACAACCTTCTTTAAGTAGACAAATTGCTATATTAGAAAGTGAAATTGGAGCCCAGCTCTTTTTTAGAACTAGAAGAAATGTCAGGCTGACACCTGCAGGTACTGTTTTACATAAAGGCCTTAATGGAATAATTGGGTCTATAGAAGATGCAATAGAAAAAGCTCAGCAGCCTGGTTTGGGAGAAAACTCAACAATAACAATTGGGTGCTTGGAATCTATGAATACAAGTACATTTTTGCCTACTATAATTAGGAAATTTAAAGAAAAACACAAGAATACTAATCTGATTCTTGAGAGTCATAGTTTTAAGCAATTAAGAGAAAATTTTATTAAGGGTAAATTAGATATAATATTTACATTATCTTTTGAAATGGACGATTCCCTTGGAATTGTTTGGGATACTGTATATAAAGGAAATTCCTACATTATAATGGACGTATCTAATCCATTAGCTAATTCAAAGAGTCTATCAATTAAAGATCTTAAAAATGAAAATTTTGTTATAATCTCAAGAGACGAATCGCCTAAGGGATTTGATTCGATAATAAATCTATGTAGAATTAATGGATTTGAGCCTAAAATAGTAAAGCAGCTTCCCAATGTAGAATCAGTATTACTTTGTGTTGAAGCAGGGGTAGGGGTAGCAGTATTTGATTCTCAGGTTAGATATAATAGTAACAACGTAAAAGTATTTAAGGTTGAAGATGATTTTATAAATGTTATTATGGCATGGAAGCAAGAGAATATGAATCCGAGTATACCGCTATTTGTAAACGGTGTTTTGAGTGAAACAAAGATATAAGGAAGTAGCATTACGATGATGTTAAAGATTGAATATAATGAGTTGTCTTAAAAGTTGACAACTCATTTTATTTTTATAATTTTTTAAGTACAGTCGATGTAAAAGTACGTAATCCTACGTTATTTATATATTTTTTACTAACAACTGTAGAATTTAACAATTATACATTATTGATATAGAAGTAATAAAGAAATTTATTTAAATAATAATTTTTCATCAATTATTAATCTATAAGTTTGAAAGAAACCATTTTCCATGTTACTTTTCATAAGTAGTCCAATTTCATTTATAGACATATCAGGACATGATTCAAGCCACCAACGAATAGTTGTCATACAATTAGAAGCGAAAAGGTAAGAATATAGTATAGCATAATTGCTCTTTGATTCATTAAATTCCTTATCTGTATGTATAATATTTAAGATATCCTGCTGAAGGATATTAAGCATTTCAGTATATATATTTCTTTCCATATTAGCGTTCCATAAGGTTCTGTAGACTTCTCGATTATCTTTAAAGAATTCCAATATATGTTTAAAGTAATCATGATATATAGAATTATAAATTTCGCTATTTGATGCCTTAATAAAATCGGAATTTACGTTTTTTATGAAATTATCAAGAACTTCTTTAATATAGCAATCAATTAAATCAAATTTATCTACATAGTATTTATAAAAAGTAGTACGATTTATTTGAGCATGTTCTGTTATTTTATTAACAGTAATCTTTTTTATTGGATATTTATTAAGACATATAAGTAATGACTCATATATATTTTGATTTGTTTTAACAACTCTTAAATCTTTTCCATTCATATTTATACCCCTTATAATATTTACTCAACATTTTATATAAGCATTGTTGGATAAGCAACATTTATCAATAGTTTTGCTGATTGTTTGAGAAAAATGGCTATGCTACCATGATAATATAAAACGTTATCACAATCAATGTTGATTAATTTAATAAGAAGGAGAAATATTATTATGAGTAAATTTACAAAACTATTTAGCCCGATTAAGGTGCGTAACTATATATATAAAAATAGAATTATAAATGCACCTACATTATTCGCACATTCAGTGTTATTTTTACCTGAAATTAAAGAGAATGTCTATAGAATGGTTGAGAATAGAGCAAAAGGAGGTTCAGCTGCAGTATCAACAGGAGAGATTTCTGTTAATGCTGAAGAAGCTTCATGCTTATTTTTAGAACGACCAGTAGATTTTAATAGATACGAAGGTGAAGATTTCGAGGCAATAAAGGAGTTTGCAACAAGAATTAAGAAACATGGTGCTATTTCTTATTTAGAATTCTGTCACGAAGGTTCTCGTTCTGAAGCAAAGCTGCCGCATCAACCTTGGGGACCAGATGGGTATGTAAGAGAAGATGGTGTAGAAGTAAAAGCAATGGATATCTCAATGATGAAAAAGGTTTGTGATGATTTTGCACGAGTTTCACGTTTTGCTAAAGCTTGTGATTTTGATGGAGTATTAGTTCATGGAGGACATGGTTTCAATATGCAGCAATTTCTTTCTCCATGGACAAATCATCGCACTGATGAATTTGGTGGCAGCATGGAAAATCGAGCTCGTTTTCCAATTATGATTCTTGATGCAGTTCGTGATGCAATTGGAGATGATATGATTATCGAGCTCAGAATAAGCGCTGAAGATGGTGTTGAAGACGGTCTTACAATTGATAAAACAGTTGAATTCTGCAAGTTAATTGATGGTAAGGCTGATATAATTCATGTATCTAATGGTTTAAAATGGGCTGGCAATCAAACAAATACATTTTCAGATTTTTTTAATGAACATGGTGTTAATGTTGAGCATGCAGCAAAAATTAAAAAGGCAGTAAAGAAATCATTAGTTGCAGTAATTGGTGGCATAAATAGTCCGGAACAAGCTGAAGAAATTATTGCTTCTGGAAAAGCTGATTTTATTGAACTTGGAAGGCAAGGCTTTGCTGATCCAGAATTTGCAAATAAGGCAAAGAACGGTGAAGAAGATAAGATAAGAAGCTGTGTGAGATGCTTCCAATGTTATCCTGGATTCTGCGAACATAAAACAGATATACCGTTATGGGAAAAGATACCTAAGGAAGAGGCAATTAAAATTTACTCACCAGCTTCAATGGGAAGATGTGCAATAAATCCAAACTCTGGTTTTGGCCATTATCCTGATCGTATGCCTGTTCCGAAGGAAAGTAAAGATGTTTTAATTATCGGCGGAGGTGTTGGTGGCCTTCAAGCAGCATTGACGGCTAAGGAAAGAGGTCATAAAGTGACTTTGGTTGAGAAGACAAGTAAACTAGGGGGAATTATTAATTTTACCGATTCAGATGCAGATAAAATAGATTTAAGAAATTTTAAGAACCTATTGATTAGAGAAGTAGAGAGTGATAAGGATATTAAGGTTATCATGGATACAGAAGTTGATGCAGTTCTAGTTGATAAAATTAATCCAGATAAAGTAATTATTGCAGTTGGGTCTCATCCTCTTGTACCAAGAATTCCAGGTATAGAAACAGCTATGGATGCCCTTGAAGCTTATAATTCAATGGATAAGGTTGGTAAGAACGTAGTACTTGTAGGTGGTGGTCTTGTTGGTTGCGAAGTAGGACTTCATCTTGCCAATGAAGGCAGAGATGTTACAGTAGTTGAAATGAACACAATGATGGCTTATGAAACTTTTGGATACTACAGAAATGCACTATTAGATGAGATGGATAAAAGATCAATAAAACAGGTTCTTGGAGCTAAGTGCCTTGAATTCAATAAAGATGGGGTTTTAGTTTTAAAAGATGAACAAGAATCATTTATTGAAGCAGATACAGTTATTTTTTCAATGGGAATGAAATCAAATGCTGAAGCTGTAGAGAAACTAAAGGAATCATGCAAAAATAGAGAAGTGCATGTTATTGGAGATTGTGTGAAGCCTGGTAAGGTTGGAGATTCAGTTAGAGATGGATATATGGCTGCTATGACAATAGTGTAGAAAATTATATGAAATTAAATAAATATTTAATGTTGGAGTTGCTATAGAAAGGCAGCTCCGTTTTAATTCATTACATAATAGGTGATAATTTTAAAAGAAGAGAGTAATAAGAATTAATCATAAAAACGTTTTCTTACGAATATGTTATAGTAAGAATGGTGGTGATATATACTTGCTGATTAATTATATGGAAATAGCAGTTGATCATATAATGCCCTCAATTTTAGCTGAATATGAAAATATTTGTAAGTGCCAAAGCTGCATTGAGGATATAAAAGCTCTAACTTTAAACAATCTTAAACCTTTATATGTAGTTACTGAAAAAGGATATACTTATACAAAAGTAAATGAACTAAAGACACAGTTTAATGTTGATATTATAAATGAGATAATGAAATCTATTGTAATAGTCTCTGCTAAACCAAGACATTGTAATTAGTACAATGTCTTAGGAATTTTAGATAGAGCTGTCGCAATAAAATTGAAGAAAAGAAGCATGAAACAAGACTTTTTGCAAAGATGTGTGAATAATATAATAAAATTAGCTGTTGTATTTAAAAGTAAAGATTATCCAAGGCTAAAGTTAAGGTAGTTCCAAGATGAACTATCTTATTTTATTGTCTAAGAAATTATAACATAAGATGCTTTTTATTTACTCCTTAGGTACTAATTACAAAGTGTTACTGCGTAAGCCACCTGTCCTAAATCAATATGTATCTAATGGAAATAGTCATTCATAGTTTTTATGCATGACTGTAATTACAAATAGGTATTTTAATAATTTTCTGAAGATTGATAAAATATAGACAAGCAATTAAATAGTGGTTTGTTGAAAAGGATTACTAAAACGTTTATATTAAGGAGAAAAAATATGGTTAGAGATTTAAGAACAGAATTAACACTAGAAGAAGAAAAGAAACCTTATGCAAAATATTTTAATCAATCAATCGCAAGTCCAAATCAAGAGTTAATGGAAATCTTAAAGAAAGGTCCTATGGATCCAAGTAAAGCCCTTATGCCAGAGGATATAAGACATTTGCTTGATTCAGAATATGACGAAGTTGAAACTGGGTATTGCACCCTTCCAAATGGAGCAGGATATGTAGCGGTTAATAACAAATTCCCAGGTGTTACATTAGACATGATTAATTGGTGGTTTGCATGGCATGCTCTTGAAGATATGCGTTATATGCTATGGTTTAAAAAAGGACATTATGGAATTTCAATGAGTGATGAAGACAGGGAAATAATACTTAACCCAGCTACACCTATGTTAGAAAAATTCCAAGGACGTGTTCATTATGTAATTGAAGATACAGGAATTGGACCAGAAGATATTCAGATTTCATTTTTAAAGCCAGAACAATTAGGATTTACCGCTGAGGAGCTAAAGGCTAAAAAAGTTACTGTAGTATCAGGCAATGGAATATCTCAGGCTCGTGCAGGAGGTCCTAAAGCACCAGCTGTAATGTTACATTACTTTAGAGAAATACCTGGTGGAGTAGAATCACGTACAAGATTCTGGATGGGTTATCATATGGTTGATGGTAAACCTTGTAAGTTGATACCTGACGGAGTACAGATTCCAATTCAAGCTCCGATGGGACTAGCTTTCCATAATGTTGAGGAATATAGTAATTTGGCAGCAATTTTACCAAGCCTATATGAGGAAATGAATGGAGAAATATCTTAATTATTTTTAAATACAAGTGTGAGTAAGTAAAGGGAATGTGGGAATGTTACGGAGGCTAGCGATTAGATAAATATATAATTTGTGTGTAAAGAAAGAAGGAATTTTAAATGAGTAAATATAAAAATGTATTTTCGCCAATAACAATTAAAGGAGTAGAATTTAAAAACAGAATTGAAGTTGCGCCAATGGTACCTTGCATGGCTACACCAGAGGGATGGGTAACAAAGGAAGTTATTGAATTCTATAGACCATTTGCAAAAGGTGGAGCAGCTATAGTTACAGTAGGAGATTCAGCTGTAAACTGGGAACATGCAATGGATCATGAAGGTCAAATTAACTTAGGCGATGACAACGTTAAGATGGGATTAGATGACTTAGCAGATGAAGTTCAAAGATATGGAGCACTTATTTCTATTGAGTTAAACCACGGAGGACGTTTCGCTAACTCAATGAATTTAGCATCTAAAGGATTAAAGCCAGTGAGTTCAACTCCAAAGCCAGCTGAAATTGATGAGTTCTTCTCAAAACTTCAAGGAAAGACTCCAGCAGAAGTTGAAGAAATGAGTATTTCATTAATAAATAAAACAGTTCAAGATTATGCAGAAGCTGCAGGAAGATGTAAAGATAGCGGATTTAAAATGGTAATGATTCACGGAGCTCATGGTATGCTTCCATCACAATTCTTATCACCATATGTAAACAAACGTGTTGACAGATATGGTGGAAGTTTTGAAAATAGAGCACGTTTCTGTATTGAATTATTAGAGGCTGTACGTAGAAGAGTTGGTGAAAATTTTATAATTGAATATAGAATTAGTGCTGATGAATTAGTTGAAGGCGGTATGAAGGTAGAAGAAGTAATTGAATTTGTAAAATTAATAAAAGATAAAATAGATATACTTCACGTTTCAGCCGGAATGCTTCCAAATCCATTTACAATTCAATATATGATTCAACCACTGTATGTACCTTATATGCTAAATGTTCACTTTGCTGAAGAAATTAAGAAAGCAGTTGGAGATGATTTATATGTAACTGCAGTTGGTTCAGTTATGACTTTAGAAAATGCAGAAGAAATACTATCAAGAGGATTAGTTGACTTTATTGCAATGGCAAGACCATTTGTAGCTGATCCAGAGTTTATGAGAAAAACTGCACTTGGAAAGGCTGAAGATGTTCGTCCATGTGTACGTTGTAACACTTGTTGTGGAAGATCAGCATTCTTTAAAAAGACTAGATGTGCAGTTAATCCAATAAATGGCCGTGAGACAGATTATCCAGGCGGTAAAGTTCCAAAAGCTGATGTTAAAAAGAAGGTAGTAATAGTTGGAGGTGGTCCAGCTGGAATGCAGGCTGCACTTACTTCAGTTGAAAGAGGACATGAAGTTGTTATTTTCGAAAAAGATAGTAAGCTTGGCGGTACTTTAAATCATGCTACAGATCTTGAATTTAAAAAGGATCTAAGACATTACTTAGATTGGATAGTTGCTCAAACCTTAAAATGTGGTGCAGATATAAAACTAAATACAGAAGCAACTGAAGAAGCAATTAAAGCCGAAAATCCAGATGCATTAATTATAGCTGTTGGTGCAACACCACTTATTCCTAATCTTCCTGGTATTGATAAGAGTCATGTTCACTGGTCAGGAGACGTGGATTGTGGAAGAGTAGAAGTAGGTCAAAAAGTAGTTGTTGTAGGTGGAGGACTTACAGGAGCAGAATCTGCTGTTGATTTAGCAATGAAAGGTAAAGATGTAACGTTATTAGAAATGCAAGGACCAGAAGCACTGCTTAATGGATCTTCATTAATCAATAGATTCTCACTTCAATCTTTATTAATGAAACACGGCGTTAAAGTTATCACAAATACAAAGTTAGAAGAGATTACTGATAAAGGAATCAAAACTATCAATTCTAAATTCCAGTGGAAGGAATTTGAAGCGGATACAGTAGCATTAGCACTTGGAATGAGACCAAGAAAAGATACAATAAATGCACTTAGACATGCAATCCCTGAAACTGAAGTTTTTGTGATTGGTGATAGTAAACAAATAGGTAATGTATACACTGCAGTTCATGCTGGTTTTGATACTGCTGCTGAAATTTAATACAAATAAAAAACAATAAATAACTAAATAGGATAGCTGTTAATTATTTGAGCTAAAGATAAAAAGTCATTTGGATTTATCGTTGTACTACGACTTACGTTAGATTATATTATTCTTCATGTAAAGTTTTACTGATATTCTTGAGGGGAATATTCTAATCCCCTCAAGGAATTAGATTGTTATTTTGCAAGGACACACATAGAAATTTAAGCCAGAAAGAATTCTATTTAAGCTAGGAGGAATTTATAGTGTCTATAAACAGAAAAGTAAGATTAGTACAAGCGATTTATGGAGCAATTGTATTAACATTGATGATGCAGCCTTTAGGCATATTGGGATATGGCGGATATCTTTGGATGTTATTTATGCCGCTGTTATTGTTTTTTGCCTTTGGAGCTCAATTTAAAGTTATACCTTCAATGATAGTTTCATATATATGTGGAATAGTTTGGGCACTCGCCAATGGAGTATTGAGTGGAGTGTTAGGTGCAATCTTGCCAGCAAATTTGGTAAACCTTGCAGCGCCTATAATAATTATATTTTGCATATTGACTATACACGAAAATTTTTTTGCAAAAACTATAGTTGGAAATATACCAGCTTTATTTATGGGATTAGCTTCAACATTTTTTACATTCTTGTTAACACCTTCTAACGCACCAGCGATTACACCAATTCATCTAATTGCCTTTTTCTTATATGGAATAGTTCTTTCAGTTATATTAGCAGGTGGAGGATTTATGGTTTGCAGTTTGATCTTTGGCAAAACAAAAACTGCAGCAGTTTTTGAGGGGGAAGAGATACAAAGTTAGTTAAAAAATTAAACATATATAACTCGATAAAAATGAATCATTAAGATTAAAAGATAGTGTAAAGTGAGCTATGAAAAAATAGATATAAAAATCAATTCACACTATTAGATAGAAATGTTTAATTTTACTATTTGTCGCTTGATTTTAGGTATGAGAAAAGACCTCCGTCGCCGAAGGCAATAACTGTAAAATACATTAAGTTTATCTTTAGGTTAAGAGAGTTGATTCTCTTGCATGTGAAGTATAGTTTGCTGACCAAGGCTAA
>Ga0209281_1001084_pt1 | contig 20073 bp, 24 predicted proteins | sample MedtruBG_FD_187514 | JGI IMG/M metagenome (GOLD analysis project Ga0209281, IMG submission 187514) | Root nodule microbial communities of legume samples collected from California, USA - Medicago truncatula BG (SPAdes) (version 2) | ecosystem: Host-associated > Plants > Roots > Nodule | place... | reverse complement strand
TTTTGCCGGGGACTCAACGATGACGAGAGCTTTACCCATATTCACCTTTACCTAATTTAATTCTTCCAGGAATACGCCGCACGTTGATTTCCCTTCCGCTGACGACGAGCCAATGATATTGCGACTGCGTCAGGAGATATCAACCCCTTTGACTTACCGGACGTTAATGAGAAGACGCCCAGGTGATTGAGTTTTCGGGTATTTTTCTCACATCTCGTGTAATTCGTGACGAATTCCCGGTTGAATGTCAAGCAATTCTGTTGCCAGAATGACGAAAGCGCACACTCTACCTGATAAAATTCGTTACGCAACTTTATTAGCATGCAAAAGCAGATCACGCCAGCCAGGACCCTGCACCTTATCCCCTCACATTACAGGGAAAATTTGCCCCCAAAGCGCCCTCGGCGTAGACTATTGTCACTGTTTAAGGAGTGGATTATGCAGAATACGACCCAACCTATTGACCGAGCCTCTCTGCTTATCGAAGCAAACAAGCTTATCCGTGACCATGAAGATACGCTGGCGGGCATTGAAGCCACCGGCGTAGAGCAGCGTAATGGCGTGCTGATTTTCAGCGGCGAATACTTCCTTGACGAACAGGGTTTACCGACCCCGAAAAGCACCGCCGTTTTTAACATGTTCAAATACCTGGCGCATACGCTTTCAGAGAAATATCACCTGGTCGATTAATGCAAAACGCGAGGCATATGCCTCGCGTTTTTGTTTACAGCAGCGGTTTTTGTCCGCGCTGTAGCCAGCGCAGCAGCAGACGGTCCGCGCTTTCTGCCGCACTGTTGGTAAAGCGGTCAAGGAGTCGCTTACGCTGGGTAAAGCGCACGCCCACCAGTTCCCGGCCTTCCATCAGATTGAGCAGCAGATCGTCGCTGGTTCCGACTTCATCCACCAGCCCTTTCTCCTGCGCCTGGACGCCGTACCAGTGCTCGCCCGTCGCGACCTGTTCAATGTCGAGCGTTGGGCGCATACGGTGTACAAAATCTTTAAAGAGATGATGCGTTTCGTTGAGATCTTCGCGGAATTTTTGACGCCCTTCTTCCGTGTTTTCCCCCAGCAGCGTCAGGGTACGTTTGTATTGACCCGCCGTGTGAAGTTCGATATCAATCTCTTTATTTTTCAGGAAGCGGTTAAAGTTCGGAATTTGCGCGACCACGCCGATCGAGCCAATAATGGAGAACGGCGCGGCAACAATTTTGTCCGCCACGCAGGCCATCATGTAGCCACCGCTCGCGGCCACTTTATCCACGGCAACGGTCAGCGGGATCTGTTTTTCACGCAGGCGCTGCAGCTGTGAGGCGGCCAGTCCGTAACCGTGAACGACCCCGCCCGGGCTTTCAAGACGCACGACAACCTGATCCTGCGGTGTCGCCACGGCCAGAACGGCAGTCACTTCTTCCCGCAGAGAAGACACTTCATGCGCATCCATACTGCCCTTAAAATCGAGCACGTAAACGCGTGGCGCGGCCTTATCCTGCGGTGCATTGAGCTTCGCTTTTGCTTTTGCCGCTTTGGCATCCTGTTTATGCTTTTTCTTCTGCGCTTTCAGCCACAGTTTCTGTTGATGACTATCAAGCAGCGCGAGAGACATCTCTTCCTGCATCTCTTTATACTGCTCGCTCAGGCGGGTGATGCGTAACTCCCCACGCTGACGCTTGCGCTGCGTCAGGTTGGCAATCAGAACGGCTACCACCGCAATGGCAACCACCACCGTTGCGATTTTGGCCAAAAACAACCCATATTGAGAAAGTAATTCCACGCGTTCCACCTTGATTTAACCACGAATCTTTCACGGCAGTGTACAACAGCCCTGCCCATGCGTCTCGCTCGTGACATTACCTCTGCGAGCCGCCTTCAGGAATCCCCGGCGTGTAGTTTAAATATTTGCAAATTGTTAATTTTACAGTAATGCGTCCTGTAGACTGATTGAATTCTCATGCTAATTCGGGCATAAAGCCGAAAAGTCATTATGAAGGTGCCACTGAATCACCGGGCACCTGAGGAGCCACCGTGCATTATCAACCGCAAAAAAATCTGCTGCAGAACCGGATCATTCTTGTCACCGGTGCCAGCGATGGGATTGGCCGCGAGGCAGCCCTGACCTACGCCGAGTACGGCGCGAACGTTATTCTGGTAGGGCGCAACGAAGAAAAATTGAAAAGCGTCGCTCAGGAGATTGAGGCCGCATACGGCACTCCGGTTCCGTGGTATACGCTCGATTTACTGACCTGCACGCCCGCGGTGTGCCAGGAATTAGCCCGACGCATCAGCACCCACTATCCACGGCTCGACGGCGTGCTGCATAACGCCGGTCTGCTTGGAGAGGTGCGGCCTATGGATGAACAGGATCCGGATATCTGGCAGCAGGTGATGCAGGTTAACGTCAACGGCACGTTTTTCCTCACCCAGGCATTGCTTCCTTTATTACTCAAATCCGAGTCAGGCTCCCTGGTCTTTACCTCCTCCAGCGTAGGCCGTGAAGGGCGCGCAAATTGGGGAGCCTATGCCGTTTCAAAATTCGCGACCGAAGGCATGATGCAGGTGCTGGCGGAGGAGTACCAGAGCCGCCATCTGCGCGTAAACTGCATTAACCCGGGCGGTACGCGCACCAAAATGCGCGCCAGCGCGTTCCCGAGCGAAGATCCGCAGAAGCTGAAAACCCCGGCAGACATTATGCCGCTCTATCTCTGGCTGATGGGCGACGACAGCCGCCGCAAAACCGGGATGACCTTTGACGCCCAGCCGGGACGTAAACCAGGAATTTCGCAATGAGTGAAGAACGTCATCAGCAGCGCCAGCAGCGTCTGAAAGAACAGGTCGATGCGCGCGTCGCGGCAGCCCAGGACGAACGTGGGATCGTCATCGTTTTTACCGGCAACGGAAAAGGGAAAACCACCGCCGCATTCGGCACGGCGACACGCGCCGTTGGACACGGGCAAAAAGTGGGCGTGATCCAGTTTATCAAAGGCGAATGGCCCAACGGTGAGCGGAATTTACTTGAGCCTCACGGCGTTGAGTTTCAGGTGATGGCGACCGGGTTTACGTGGGATACTCAGAACCGGGAAACCGACACCGCCGCCTGTCTCGCCGTCTGGGAGCATGCAAAGAGAATGCTGGCCGATCCCTCTCTGAATATGGTTCTGCTGGATGAGATCACCTACATGGTCGCCTACGACTACCTGCCGCTGGAAGCCGTGCTGGATGCTCTGATGAATCGTCCTGTACACCAGACGGTTATCGTTACGGGGCGCGGATGTCATCGGGATATTCTGGAGATGGCCGATACCGTCAGCGAGCTGCGTCCGGTCAAACATGCGTTTGATGCAGGCATCAAAGCGCAAATTGGAATTGATTACTAAAGAAAAAAGCCCGGTTCGTTGACCGGGCTTTTATATTAACCGTTGTTGTTACGGCTGCCGGAGCGGCGGCTGCTGCTCACCTGGCTGTGTCGCTTCACTGCGCGACGGATCTGATTCGCCTTCATGCGTCGACGATCTTTTTCCACCGCCACTTTTGAGGTGGTTTCCGGCGTCAGGCCGACCAGCTCGCGCAGGTAGTTGGTTTGGGTCAGATCCAGTTCGGTATACCCACCGCGCGGCAGACCTTTCGGCAGCAGAATGTCGCCGTAACGGACGCGGATCAGGCGGCTAACCTGCACGCCTACCGCTTCCCAGAGACGACGCACCTCGCGGTTACGGCCTTCGGTCAGGGTCACGTTGTACCACTGGTTAATGCCTTCCCCACCGGTAAATTTGATGGTTTTGAATGCCGCAGGACCGTCTTCCAGCTGAACGCCACGCGACAGATCGCGCAGTTTATTTTCATCAACCTGGCCAAATACGCGCACCGCGTATTCACGTTCCACTTCACGGCTTGGGTGCATCAGACGGTTTGCCAGTTCACCATCAGTGGTAAACAGCAGCAGACCGCAGGTGTTCACGTCCAGACGGCCGACGGCAATCCAGCGAGCGCCACGCAGTTTAGGCAGACGGTCAAACACCGTCGGACGACCTTCCGGGTCGTTGCGGGTGCACAGCTCGCCTTCCGGCTTGTAGTAAGCCAGCACGCGGCAGATCTGTTCCGCGGACTCTTTAACGGAGATAAGATGACCGTCGATGCGGATCTTCAGCCCCGGTACGATTTCTACGCGGTCACCCAGCGTGGCGATTTTACCGTCCACACTCACGCGGCCCGCTTCAATAATGGCTTCGATTTCACGGCGTGAACCGTGGCCGGCACGCGCCAGCACTTTCTGTAACTTCTCGCTCATTGAGCTTCCTCAGGTGTCGCCTTCACAGGCGTCTGGTATACTTTCTAAAACAACGAGTTAGCTAAAAATAAACTTAACTCACTGATCTGTAACTTTTTCATGGTACACAGCATGGCAAACAATATGTCACACACGCTGTCACACACAATCATTCGTGGGCGCACATACTACACTAACTTTAGACTAAATGATTCAACAAGTTTTGTACGCTTAAGTCTCGGAACTGATAGCCGAAAGCAAGCAGAAGTGATTATGAATCAGATCCGCCCTTTCATTCCCCTTGTGCAGAATGGAACGATGAGCCTCGAAGAGTTCAAACAAAAAATGCTGGGTTACCGGAACGCCACAAAAAAGGATTTCGACGAGTACCTACTGAACTGGCTCAGAGGTGGTCTCGAAGAGGCTAAACGATTGCCAGAGTTAGGACGGTATCATAAAGAAATCACTGGTGAGCCTTTATCGCCGTCAGATACAGCAAACGAAGCGCGACGCTACGCTAACCACTATTTGGGCAAGATGTACAGTGGCGAAGATATGACAGCCCAAATGATGGTTGCAGCGCTGAAAATGAAAAAGTTAGATGTCAATGAATCCGACCTTGATCAGGTTCATCATATCGCCAGCCAGATAGATATGAATCAGGCCCTTATGTCACAGGCTTATGAAGCATTCTATTCTGGTGATTTGACACGATACCAGCAGATCATTGATTCGATGGGGTCAGCTTTACAAAATGCAGCCCCGGCGGTTATCCCCGCACCAGTGGAGCAAAATACAGCGACAATTGCAGAGACTGAACCAGCGGACCGCCCAAGTTTGTTAGAAGCGTGGAAGGACTATATAAAGGATAAAGGTCAAAAGTGGCGTAAGCAGACAGCTAACGAAAATCAGCGATTCTTTGATGTGCTCTCTCACGTTGTTGGGGACATTCCCGTCGATAAAATATCTAAACAACATATAAGGGAAGCTCTAAAGGTCGCGGAAAACCTGCCTACTCGAACTAAGCTACCTTACTCCAAAATGAGTCTTGCCGAGTGCATAGATTACGATGTCCCCGAGGATGACCTGATCGCCAGCGAGCATGTCCACAAACATTTTAAGCTCTGGCGCTCTTTGTTCAAAACGTATCTAGTCGATCAGAAAGATATTCTTACCAAGTCCCCAACCGATGGGATCACCTACGAGGTGAAGCCTAACCGTGGTGGAAGCTATACATCCAGCGAACTGGGTAGAATCAAAGAATATCTCTTCGCGCTACCGGACAGTAATTATCGAAAATGGTATTTCCTCACCCTGATTTATACAGGCGCTCGCCGTGGAGAGATAGGGGCGATCTGTAGAAACCATATAAGGAAAGATGAAGAGACCGGGCGCTGGTACATCTTTATTGAAGGTGGTAAAACCGAACACGCTCGGCGACAGGTTCCAATCCATAAAGCTATAGAGGCAGGGCTTTTGTCTTGTATAAAAAACCTCAAGGATTCCGAGCATGTATTTGGTAATCTACCGAACTATACAACAATCACATATGATTGGGTAGAGCTGCTAAGAGTCCTAGATATACCTGATTACAATGAGTTTGGATTAAAACGGCGCGTGCATTCATTGCGGCATACGTTTATAAGCTATGCGATAGCATCCGTTGGAAACTCCTCACTAGTGCAGTTTGTTGTAGGGCACAGCAGAACGCAGTCCTTAGGTATAACAGCCAGATATACGCATACCCCAGCCTTGAAAGACCTTTTATCTGTCGTAGATGCACTCTAAAGAAATGCAGAGCTAAGGCGCTCTGCATCTCTGATTTACTTAGTATGTCTATTTAGAAAACGTGAAAACTGGTTTGTAGAACCGAAATAGTTAGGATATGCTTTTTTAAGAGATTTAATATTATCTGTAGCAACCAAAACTGAAATAGTGACTTCTGGATCAGAATCGTCGATATTCAGCGCTGTTAACGCATCCTCAGCCTCACTAGTTCTATACGCTTTCACAGAAACTAAGAAACGTTTAGGTATAAACTCTCCAGACTCAGACTTAGCATTTTTCATTGATATCAGGAAGTAGCCTTTATGATTTTTAGGTAATTGCTTCTTGAGATCTTCATTGGAAGTCAAGTTCAGTGCAAATGTATATGTGCTCAACTTTCGTCTAACATTAAGTTGTATTTCTAAATCTTTCAGCTCAGCCTCATAAGCCGCAACAACGTCTTCTTTTAAAAGACAAGCTTTTTCATCGTGAGCAACCAAGCATCCGGCAAGGTAAAAGAATCTTCGCCATTCCTCGTGTCCTTCACTTGAGGTTTTAAGCTTGATATCTTCCAATGTATCAATAATTTCCAAACTAGTTGCCCAAGCATGCTGTAATTCGGTTCTCAGTTGTATTTCGATTTTAGTTTTACGCCATGGATATTTTTCATCCTCTTGATCAAAACAACTATAAGCGAGGTGTACGCCACCGTAACCGCTTTCTTTAGGTGTTAAGTAGTCATATTCCTTTATTATTTTGTGTACAGATCTACTTTTCAATAGTCGATCTTTCAAATGTCTAAGCTGGTCAATGTTTTTGACAATAGCTCTACACCCACCAATATCTTGCATTCTAGTTAATTGTATAGAATTAGAGGTTTTCCCTCCGTCAAGGCTAGGCCGCTCGAGTTTATCGATAATCGTATAAAGTCGTTTTAATCTTCTGGCGACAATAATTCTTTTTTCTCTATCAACTTTAGCCGCTGTCCTGGCAAGATGATTTTTCATAAGCATAAGCGGATAAAGATGCAGTTCGCGGAAATTCTGTATCATTGCTATGGCTTCGTCTTTTTCTTCTTGACTACAACCATTTCTAATCGCTTTAGCTGCTTTATCAATTTGTGACTTCGAGTATTTCAAAGTGCATTTTTGACTTTCGTAAACTTCATTCCCCATTTCCGCATCCCGTTAACATTATTGCTGTGCATAAACATACAAGTGCAAAAAGGACAAAAACACAAGTCATTTATGCCACTCACTATTGATTTGCTTCATAAATTTTAAGGGCTTTTGCTAACTCCAACTGAAAGGCAAATGACAAGCGGGAGCGGCTGATCTTGATACCGTCAATAATGATGTATGTAGGGTAAGCGGTCACCATGCGCCCGCCATAGGGAAAGCGTTTGGGGTGGGTAGACTTATCGTTATTCATTTATGTGTCATCCGTCTGGAAGGGAGTAATCCCGGTAACGGATGGTTGATCTAAAATCGATCAAAATCAATAACTTAACAGATCACCAAATCCAGGGGGTGTACACTGGCAAACCTTCCCCAGCGCCTTATCTTGTGTGTAAAAATATCTTAGAGCTTGGACATAGCTGCCAGGCACCACGAACCGACCCCCCAGGGGGGCTTGAACATGTTTCACAAATATCTGAACTTGGCAACACTGATCATTCATCCATCCACCCTTTACACTTCTTGACATTACAGCCCCATACCGATCCGACTCTTCAGTCCATCCCTTTGGATTCAATAAGTTAGTAAATACACAATGTGATTCTGTCCTTTTATCCTGTGGACCAGTGGCCCAGCCGGGCCACCCCGGAGGCGTCCGCCTCCCCTGTGCGCCTGTGGCGCGTTATCTTGTGGCAAGCAATACAAACCCACAGGGTTAAGAGTGGTAGCGCCACAGGCGCATACAGAGAGCGGGCCTACAGAGACCCTTTGAGGGGCGAAAGCCTTCGCCCCGATTGGAATTGAGAATAACTATCGTTTACATGTGAGATTGATTCTCATATGAAAATAAAAAAGCTGGGGGTTTTTTCTTGAGGGTAAATTGAAAATTTGCCAGGCAACACTATTACGAAACAATAATTAATTTCCCACAAATACAGTAACTTAAAGGCGCTGAGGGAGTCAAATCACCTTACCCGCTTTGTGGTGATAGTACATTAAGCAACCATCTTTTATCCACATAAACAGCCCATAAGGGCCGTTTCTCTCCCCTGCTGGGTCATTACTCTGCCATTAAACGCGATTAAACCCGATTTAATTCACTAAAAAGACACAACTTAAAATTAATAATTTTTGTCGTTTACAAGTGCCTGTTTTTGATCAAGAATTTATCACAGTTAGGATCTAGAGGGTACATAATGAATTTCGTAGAGGGTTGTAAATCAGTTCAGGAAGTGAAAGCGGTAGCGGTTGAGCTACTCAAACAGGGCAAGGGGCTGACGCTGTACCGTGACGCCTGGTTATTGGGTTATGAATTAATGCTGAGGGTGTCGGATCTGCGCTCTATCCGTTATGACGACATCAAAGGCGATCACCTTGTCCTGTCCCAACAGAAAACGGGTGAATCTGTCCGGGTGAGGCTTACCGATACCGCTAAACGCATCATAGCGGCCCGGAGAGAGGCGAACCCTGATCATGTGTACCTCTTACAGTTGAACAGCCACAGGAGCAAGGGAAAGCCTGTGAGCCGCTCCAAATTGCATGAGGAAATTAGCTACGCCGGGGAAAAGCTGGGGCTGAATCTTTCGACCCACAGCATGAGGAAGAGTAAACCAACAATTGGTTATGACAATGGGGAGGATATAGCCGTAATCAGTAAGGCATTAGGGCACAAATCGTTATCAAGTACGCTCCATTACATTGGGGCCACACAACGCAAAGTAGATGATTTCAGTGATAAATATTCAATAGAGGATCTGTTATGAAAAGTCAGGCCGTCTGTAATTCTGCCCGCAAAGCACGTCCCCAAAACATGGTCATTTTGCTGGCGGCGGTAATGATGGGGACCTTTTCCGCCGATGAGGCTAAAGCCGGGCGTATTACCATGAGTGACCCACAGGAGGAGACTACAGCGGACGGTAAGCGCGTTTGTATTTACTCCAATAGTATTTACACATTTACCACGGTTACCCGGTCCCAGAATTGCCCGTATAGCAAAACGTTTGATACAGAGGAATCAGAATGAAAAAGGAGCAAGTAAGGTTAGCTGTACAACAGGCAGAAAGAGAAGAGGCGCGGAAAGAATCCGGCAAGATAGCAGACCGCACCACACTTACCAGATAGTAAGCTGTTACAGAGTACCAAAAAGAAAAGGCTCCCACCAGGGGAGCCTTTATTGTATGGGCGGTTAGTTCGGCCCGCCCTGCATCAACATGTTAAAGTTCCGGTTGTCGTTCGCTTCCACTTCAGAACGTACCAGATCCTTAACTTGTCCATCCTGCACTTTCACATTGACGTTAACGTTAAGCGGCTGGTTTAGCCATGCTGGCGGGGCCATCAGTGCGTTACCGTAGCCACCTGTAACCGTCGCTGTGGTTGGAGGGGTGAAGGTTGGAACAGCAACACGAACAGTCTGATCGAGTGCTGCGGTCTGTGCTGCCTGCTGGTTTGCGTTCTGCTGCTTTTCGTACCAACTGCCGGAGAATGCTTCCATGATGTCAGTCCACAGCGTAGGCCGATCCTTATTCTCCTGTACCTTGCGCTTAAACGCTTCCGGGTCTGTCTGAATCTGATCAAGGCGGTCATTCAGAGTTACAGCGGCGATAATAGCCGGGAGGCCAAAGTTAACGCCACGGCCCGCGCCGATCGGCTTGGTGTTCTTTGATGGGGTTCCCGGTTTGCCCAGCTTGCCTTCTTTACCTGGCTTACCATCGCCCAGAGCTTCAGAAGCGGCTTCAATGCCACCAATAGCGGCGATCCCCTTCATGACTCCCAACAGTTTGGTAAGAGGGTTCAGCATGGTGAGAACCCACTTGAAAGCCCCGCCCAACTTGTAAACAGAGCCAGCGAACAGAGCCACCCCGGCGGCGTATGCTGCCATTTCTCCCCAGGCTTTGAGCTGATCACCACTGATCCCCATTTTAGCGGCGTAATACTCAATTACACGGAAGGTAAAGATCACAGTGTCATGCAACTCTGTAAACGCATCTGTGGCACCTTCAACAATCTTCCCGGCGATATGCCCGAACATCTCAAAGGCTCCACCAGACCCGTCAATAGCGGCGCTGATTGAGTCGAAAGCGTTGGTTAATTCGTTGCCGAAGCCAGAAGTAAAGAAAACATTCATAGCGTTCTGCATACTGGTATTGAGGCGCTGCCATGATGCCCGGTTGGACTTCATAGCCTTGTCAAGTGCTCCGCCGTTCCGGGCCGCTTCCTTCATCTGTTTAGCCACGTGTGGGAGGATGTCCTTAGAGAACAGCTTCCCGTCTTCCATCAACTTAAACAGATCTTTCTCTGTCAGGTTGGTAACGCCTTTCATGTCGTTAAGAGCCTTAACGAACAGACCCACAGAACCGGGGAGAGCTTCCGCCAACTGGCCCTTCAATTCCTCAGACATGACCTGGCCTTTAGCCATCATCTGGTTAAGGGCTTTCAAAGCACGTGATTGCTCATCTGCGGATGCACCAGTTACAAGGCCCCATTCACTGGCCCCCTCAAAGATGGATCGCATCTGGTCTTTAGGGAGTTTATCCCCAACAGAGGCCGCAAATTGTGTGTAATCCTTGCTGGTCTTAATGAGGTCGAGGCCCAAACGGTTGGACTGTTCTTTGAGATACTCAAACTCTTTAGCGGCTTTCTCTGTGGAACCGGTGATCGCTGTAAGACCAGACATAGCGGATTCAAAATCCTGTCCGGTGGTCATGATCTTGCCACTCAAAGCCACAGTTGCGGCAATGGTGATCGCCCCGCCTGCCCCCTCGATCATGGAGGTATCCAGTTTGTTTACTTTGGCGGTTACCGGGATTGTGGCTCCCCTCATGCCTACCCGCCCTTGTTGGCGCATTGTTTGCTGAAGGCGTGACACACGGGCGTTATATTCCTGCAATGCCATAGACCCGGCGTGATACTGGCGGGTAAGCTGTCCAAACTCCTGGAGGTGTCCAGCACGTTGGGCCGGGGTCACGTTGGCGTTAGCCGCTGCGGTATTAAAGCGGATGGCTTTAGCTCGGATTGTCTGGAGTTTGCGCTCCGCTGCGATCTGTGCTTTGGCTGCTTTGGCGTCTGCTGCTGCTTTGGCTTTGGCTTCTGCCAGTGCTGCTTTTGCGGCGGCGTCCTGCTGTTTGCGGCGGATCTTGGTGTAGGCGTTTTCCTCAAATTTCATCCGTAGAGGCTTCATTTTAGAGGAGACTTTATCCCACTCTTTCCCCACCTGTTTGATACGGTCAACGGTGCGCTGATAGCTTGCACGATCAACCTCAAAGGTGGTGCGGTTCGTTGTTTTCGTGATAATCACGTTTCCACTTGCCATTATTCAGCACCTTCCATGTTGGTAGCCTTGAGAGGGCGGCTTGCCTTGTTAATATCCACACGGCGTAAACCTGCTGGCAGGTCTGCGGATTTGGTGAGGAGAGACACCGGGCGACCGTTGGCGCTGTAGCCCTGATCCTTGTGACACAGAGCAATTCCCCGGCTTTTGATGGCGCGGCCCTTCTGGGCGCTGTCTGCGGCCTCTGTGGAGGCTTCCAACTGTGTAACGTACAGAGCGATAGCCTCATCCAGTGACAGATCGGCCTGTGCCTTGCGGAGTTCACGGGCGGCGGCTTCCTCTTGGGCCTGCTCTACCTGGCGGGATTTCGCCATTTCGTCAAGCTGGCGTTTCAGTAGTTCAAAGGGGTGCACTTGAGAGAGTCCTTATAATGAAAGTGATTACCACTACCCACAGGAGGAGGGAAGCGGGCTTAAAGGGGATATAGAGGAGGGAGGCGAGAAAGTTAGAGAGTCTTGTCTGACGCTTAACCAGTTTGGAACCTAAGTAATCCTTTAGGTCCCATTCCGTTGGGTTGGACATAATTACCGGGATTTAATGATTACCTGGCGGGCCTGCTGACGAGCTTCAGAAACGATCAGTCGCACACGGCGCATACTCGTCCCTTTTTTGTATACAGGGCTTTCCACGTAGCGGGCGCTGCGGAGGTTCTGTAAAACTTGGTCATACGGGAGCATTTGCTCCACCAGGTAACGGGGTGAAGGTTGGGTAAGAAGTAGGGAGACCATCTTACTGTTGATCCCCAGAAGTTCCGCCATTTTATCCACGCTCAAATTATCGGCGTCCATCTGCTGGGCCAACACTGCCTTTTCTGGCAAGGTGAGCGGGGTCTTCTGGTACTTCATAGGGTTGTGGGAGCGCTTTACTCTCAGCACATAGGCCAACGAAACGTTAAAGGCCGCGATGATGGCTTTAGCGCTGTGGCCCTGAATACAGGCCCGCTTGATCTTCAGGATTTGATCCGGGGTTAAATGGCTCTCATCCATAATCCGACGGGGCTTGTTTGTTGCTAATTTCTCCGCCAGTGCATTTACTGCGGCTTCCTCTTCAGAGGTTAAGGCGTTGAATTTAGTGGTGATAAAGTTATTCATGCGAGACTCTCCAAAGGGTTGTAAACGGCGGGTGTTTGGTGTAGAGTGTTATTGGTGGGAAATCAATTGCAGACTTTTTAGAAAGCATCACCAAACTGATCAATGGCGCTTTCTTCTGGCTCCAAATATTCAACAGGCAAGCCGTTGACCATCATCACATTAGAGCCAGCCACAAAATTAATAACAGGGTTGCGTAAATCATCGTTTGCGGCCCCCTGCTCTACTGGCACAGGGACAGAAGCGGGACGAACAGCGCCCCCGCTGTGGTCCACAGGAGAAGCTCCAGGCGACGCCGGGCGGCTTCTATGTACGCTGTCAGATCCACACTTAACAATTCCAGGCTGGTTACTTCCTGCATTCTCTACGGTCTCCACGGGTCGGGGTGCTGCGGTTGGTTTGGTTACTTCAGGTTTGGCGGCTTCAGGGGTTCCCACCATTTCCGGGGTGATCGGGCAGGTGCGCCACTCTATCGTTTCGCCCTGCTTTCTCTCCACCTTTTGGATCAGTCCGATCTCTACCATCTCGTTTACAAGTCGCTTCACAGTAGAGCGGGAGGCCCCGAGATAACGCTCCAGAGTGGCGCGGGAGAAATAGGCGATCTGCCCGTTTTTCTCAAAGCCTTGGATCAGGCTGTAAGTGATTTTCATGTTCCCGGTGAAAGTTTTTCCGGCGACCTTCTCAATATTCAGGAGGTCATTTTCCAACATTACAAAACCAGATTTATTTACTGCGGCTGCTGTCATTTTGGGAATCCTTAACAGAGATGGAATTAACGGTTTTCAGGTACTGGCTAACGGCTTTCTTAACAATGGTGTGAACGCTGCCATGTTCACGGGTGGAGGCCAACGCGAAAAGCTGCTCCATAACATAGGGATCGAAGCTGATCCCCAACTCTTTGTTTTTACTCACAGGCAAATCTCCTTTAATTCTGCGATGTCTTCAGCGGTGAGGTTGAGGCCGAACCAATCACCCCACCATGACGCCGGGGCGGTAATAGCCGGGTTGCCAATCGTCACCATTTGGGAGGGGCTAACCTGCGTCAACATTTCGTAAATGTCGCTATACAAAGTCGGGTCCAACTGGTTGATCGTCTGCTGTGCATACGCTGACAACACAGGGGAATCACTCAAATCAACATAAGGCTGATATTTGCTCATTGTTTCCTCTCCAAAAAGTAAGTTAAAAATTAATGTACGATTACGACGGGAAGCTCTCCGGTGATACGCTCAAACTGATCCGCCGCATTCAACATGATGTAGGCCATTACCTCGTCATATTCCATCGGGACGCCCTTAGCCTCAAAGAGGGATTGGAACGCCAGCACAATGGAGGCTTGCAGATCCGTAGACTTGGAAGCGAACAGCGCAACAGTTGCTTTAAGCTCTAATGCCTTCTCTGCGTCCATCTCTGTGATTTTCCCTGCGAGGCGCTGAGACTGGCGCATAACGCCGGAGGCGCTGGATTTGGTCAATTCAAGGGCCTGCGTAATCGCTTCTACTTCTCTCATACGTCCGGCGGCTTTCATTCGGCTACGGGTTTCTGTCAGGGTCTTACGGGTCAAATCACGCTGATCGACACGATCAACCATTTTTTCAACATCAAGGTAAATACTCATTGCAATCTCCTTTCGGGTTGGTTATAGTATGATGGGGAATTTTAAATATCATTAATCTCCTCATCGCAACATCTATTTTACACTATTTGACAATGATTCGCAATAACTTTCTTGTTTTATCTTGCGTTCAGTTGATTATTGTGCTAGAGGCATAGAAAGCCTCTGTAACGCCCTCAGTGAGGCGCAGGGCGTTTAGAAGGCGTTTCCCTGTCTACGTATGAGAAAGCGCCATAGCGGCGCGTTTAGGGGCTTCCTGCTGCTTGTGGTTCTGTACGCTGTACCGGGCCGGGACCCCGCCGCCCAGATGTCACCTTCACATCGTTCCGGTGTTTCCCAAAGGCAGAAAAGAAAGGCGCGTTGCGCTTTCTGTTCTGCATTGCCCAAAAGGAGGCGAACCCGTTGGGCGTAGCCTGTCCAAAGAGACAAATCACTTAACCATTAATCAATCTCTAACACTCCCTTAAAGATCTTGACCTGGCCCCTGGGGTTAGTGTTATGGGTTAGTCTTATGATTAGTATTATTGGGGTCCAATGTGAACCCCCTACCGGGTCCAGCCTGAACCCCCTACCGGGGTCAATATGACCCCCCTCCCCTGGAGTGAGCCACACAGGCGAGACTCCACACTGTGGAAAACAGGCCAACGGCCTAAAACCTGGTAAGCCCGGAAGGGCGAGAAGGTTTTAAGAACAGATTATAACGAATGAAATAATTAATTGCGCAAACAATTAGTTATTGAATGAAGTTATAATATAAGATCAATAAAACCGTAGCCCGGGGGGCGAGCGTAGCGAGGTTTTATGTAGTTATATACTCTTGTGTGCCTTTTGGGACACGTCCCTGTTCAATTATCAATCAATAATCCCTCCACCCTCTCCAACCTTCTGTAAAGCTCTCCAGCGCGTCCACCACTGCGGCAAGGTTATTTATCATCTTACCCCATTAAAACCCCGTGGAGGCTCTCCCATGGCACCTGTGGGATGCTCCCGCCCCTCTCCTGTGTGGCTCCTCCGTACCAGCCGCAAGATCTACCCACATTCTCACATAACACACCAATCAACACAATGCAATTAATTTTTATTGCAAATGATAATCATTCGTGTTAAAATAATATACATGGTGTGGGATGTGGTGAGTATGTCGAAATCGCCGTTTTTGCAGCTTACCGCCCCGCACCTGTACAGAACTTTCATTAACGTGTGCTTTAGCCAGCCCCTGTGGGTCTGTACTGAGTGAGCCGGGCGGACTTCTCCCCCGCCCCGGCCCTCACCCAAAGTGTTCTTTCAACTCCACTTGCCAGAATGCTTTGTGTGCGGTCCTCTCCTCAAGTTCCGCCGATTGTAGTTTCTCCTACGATTCAAAACGCCTCTAATCATAGGGCTTGCTCCACAGGCCCTATTCTAAAGCGTCGCTAAAAGTCTCTTAGACTGCGGCTCTTCAGAATACAAGCGATCTCCTCGATTGTAGCGACCCTCCACGGGGTCTCAGTTGGGCCGGGGGTGGTTCCCCAGTTGCAACGATAAACTATTGATTTTCTTCGATGGTTTCCGGGCGTATTTCAGGCGTCCGTTTTCCTCTGTGGCTTCTTTGCTGAACCATGAAAGCAAATCATGTAAGGCTCTGAGGCTACACAGGAAAACAAGTGATCAGACAGTAAGTTACATTGCCTTCATCCCGGTGTCTCCTTCCGGGTTCTTTTTTGTGGTTATTTGCCCATCGGCTGGCGGTTGCTCCCGTGACGCTGGCGGGTGAGTGACCACAAAAAAGAGGTTTACACCTCCCCCCACCCTGCGAGGGTGAGAGAGAGCCAGATTAGAAAGGGCGGCGAGGAAGCCGCCCTCTTCTATTCAATCCACGGCCTCCCATCTTCCAACAATTCGGATTGCCCTCTCTGGCGGTCCTTATATCCGGTGCAAAGCCGGATCACCCTGTGGACTCTCTCCACGTCTAAAACCCTCCATAAGGAAAACCTTTATGAAAACTTCCGAGCGCTACCCGGTAACGCAAGGTGACGTAATCGTGAATTACGCCTCCAGCCTGTTTGACCGCACCGAAGTAACCGCCCCAAGCCTCCCGGCTGACGTCTTCTGTGGTGACATTCTGGACAGCAAAACCTTTGCCCTGTATGACTCCGCCGCCGCTGTGGGTGAGCCAGTGATTAACCTGTCTGATATGTCCGCCGATGGGCAGAATAAGACCCTGGTTATTGTGGATCGCCACGTTGTGATCACCGATCACTTCCTCCGTGCCAAAGACGCCGCGAGCAAAAAAGCCGCACTGACCGCCCTGACAGCTTCCGGTGACGTTCGCCTGGCTATCAACGCCGATTACTTCAAAGCATAAGGAAATCACACAATGGCTATTGATTTTAAACAGTTTGAAAAGCTGGACACTGTAGCGGCGATCAAAGATCAGCCCGCAGGTAATTACCTGATCTCTGATCTGGGTATCTTCTCCGATGTTAACTCAACCACTCCAAACGCCCAGATTGTGGATATTGTGGAAACTCAGGTTAGTGAACTGGAGCAGGTTGCCCGCTATGGCACCGAAGTTAACGCGATCAAGATGGATAAAACCATCCTGCGTAACCAGGAGATCCCACACTACGCCACTGAGGCGGATGTAAAAACCGCTGACTGGCAAGGTTTGGTAAGCCCGGCTAACCCGGATCAGGCTCAGGCGATCACCTCTGTTATTGCTGATAAAGCTATCCGTATGCGTAACTATCATCTGGAAACAGTTGAAAGCACACTGGCCCGCGCCCTGTTCAAACAGTCCGCTAAAGCGGCTAAAACCCATGATGGGGATGTCGATTTTAATGCGGTATTCGGCACGGCCCCGCTGGACTTTGAACTTGACGGCTCAGCAGGCGCTAACGTCTATGCACAGCTTGCGAAGATTCGCCGAATGTTGGTTAAAGAGTACGGCGCGAGCCGCTCTTATCTGGATCGCTTCTATTGCTTCTGCTCCCCGGATCTATATGACGTCCTGGCGAGCCACCCGGAAGTAACCAGCCTGATCACCAATAAGGTGGCGGAAGCTGCGAAAGGCGCTCTGATCCCGATTGACACTGCCGGGTATGATAGCTTTTCTGTGGGCAACATCAGCTTCATTCTGGCGGACGATGACCGCTACGAAATCGCGGAAGGTTCCGGCCTGTTCGTTCCAAAGTTCAGTGCAGCAGACCGCAACCCGTTCAAACTGGTACACGGCCCAGCATCCCGTAATCAGGATATTGCCGCTAAAGGTGTGATCAGCCCTTACTACCAGAAAGTAATGACTGACCGTTACGGCATGGTGACCATTCACCAGGAGGCGAGCTTCATTCCACTGAACCTGCGCCCGAACTACACGCTGAACGTCAAGTTGAAGTAATGCAGAAAGCCCCCGGCCCTATCGGCTGGGGGTTATCTCTTCCGGTCATATTCATTTTTACTTTTACTGAGGTGTCATATGAAGGTGTCAATTAATATCCCCGGCGCTGGTCAAGTCTATGTGTCTGGCGCGGCGGAAGTCGTAAACCGTAAAGCACTGTGTAGAGAGTTGGGCCTGTGTAACGTGATCTTTAGCCGTTTGGAGAAGCAACACGGTTTTGAATACGCGCTTAACGTTATGATCGCCAAACAGCGCCTAAGAAATAAGTAACATATTGAATTTTAGAGAGGCTGACCTTAAAGGGTCAGCCTTTTTTGTTAGTATCCGACTAATCTCGGTAAGAAGTCGGCAATGCCAATGAAAACTCTTTCCCTTCCAGGCCACCAGCATACTCACAAATAAAACCGACTGCCCCAAAATCCAGTAAATCAATAATTGGATCGCGATGTTCAACAGTCAACAATCCTCGATCCTCTAAAGCATCGCGAACAGCTTTAAGGAAAACGTCGATATTTTCATGAGCAGTATCGAGCAATTCTACTGTGGTTATCTCAGTAACGTATTCGTCATCTTTGAAAATTCGCACCTTATACAACATAAGTTTCTACATCCTCATCCCTGCTAATTGTCGATTAATAATCGTACGATAACGATACAAAATCAATGCATCGAAATAGCTTAAAGTTGATACTTTAATCGTGTGATGGTGTTACACATGGAGGCAAACAGAATGGGGATAATCGGTGTCATACAGAAAGTACAACACCGATTCAAACAAAGATTCAAGCAATTGATTTTAAAGAAAAATAATAAAAGCTTGTACGCCTTCACAGGCGTCGAATCAGGTCAAAAGAGGGCTGAGCCCTGCTTTGATGGCCGCGTAGTATATCTGCTTATACCTTTACAAGAAAGGCTTTACGTCACCCACGCCTTCACGAATCACTTCCGGTGCATCTTCGGTTAAGTCGACCACGGTGGTCGGCTGCTGGCCGAGATAGCCGCCGTGAATAATCAGCTCGACCACCTTCTCCAGACGATCTTTGATCTCTTCCGGATCGGACTCGGTAAACTCGCTTCCGGGCAGCATCAGCGAGGTAGAAAGCATCGGTTCGCCGAGGGTTTCCAGCAGCGCCTGCGCAATCGGGTTCGACGGCACGCGCATGCCGATGGTTTTGCGTTTCTCCTGCAGCAGACGACGCGGTACTTCCTTCGTGCCCTTCAGGATGAAGGTGTAGTTGCCCGGCGTGTTGTTCTTAATCAGGCGAAACGCCACGTTATCAACATACGCATAGGTCGACAACTCAGAGAGATCGCGGCACATCAGGGTAAAGTTATGGCCGTCCGGCAGCTGGCGAATACGGCAAATGCGTTCCATTGCCCCTTTATCTTCAATTTTACAGCCCAGCGCGTAGCCTGAATCGGTCGGGTAGACAATCACGCCGCCTTTGCGGACGATCTCCACGGCCTGGTTGATCAGACGTGGCTGCGGGTTATCCGGATGGATATAGAAAAACTGACTCATACTTCCCTCTCTTCAATTTGCTGCGGCTGTTCCCAGAGCTGCCAGACCGGCTCAACGCCAGCGGGCAACCAGAGCTTGCGCCCCAGTTCGATCCACGCGCAGGGCTGATGGAAATCAGAGCCCTGTGACCCAAGCAGGCCGAACTGGCGGGCATAGGTCGCGAGCTGCGCGCGCTCGTTGGGCGCCTGCTGACACTGGGCGACTTCCATCGCCTCGCCACCGCATTCGGCAAAGTGTGCCAGCAGCCTTTTCAGCCATTTAGCAGAAAGATTATACCGCCCAGGATGGGCCAGCACGGCCTTACCGCCAGAATGATGAATCACATCAATAGCTTGTTTTATTGTACACCACTGTGGCGGAACGTATCCGGTTTTACCGCGCGCCAGATACTTTTTAAAGACGTCCGCCATGGTCGTCGCTTTGCCCGCGTCGACCAGAAAACGGGCGAAATGACCGCGGGTGACCGCCCCGCCGTTCGCCATCTTTTGCGCGCCTTCCAGCGCGCCCGGAATATGCGCCTTTTCCAGACGCTCGCCGATCATCTCTGCGCGCTGGTTGCGGCGCGTTTTTTGTTCTTGCAAAAATGCCGTAAGTGCCGGATGGTCTATATCGATATTCAGGCCAACAATATGAATCTCATGGTTTTCCCAGACGGTCGAGATCTCGACGCCGGACACCAGATTCAGCGCCAGCCCGCTGCGGGCGATCTCGGCGCGCGCCGCCGGAATGGCATCTGTCGTATCGTGATCGGTTATCGCCAGCGTGCCGACACGCATTTCAACGGCGCGATGAACCAGGGCTTCGGGTGTCAGCAGGCCATCAGAGGCCTGAGTATGGCTGTGTAAATCATAAATAATGGCGTAGGTGGTATCGCTCAAAGCACTTCCCATAACAGGTTGGAGACATCCGAAAACACCATGATACCGACTTAACGCGAAA
>Ga0209281_1001080_pt1 | contig 20263 bp, 15 predicted proteins | sample MedtruBG_FD_187514 | JGI IMG/M metagenome (GOLD analysis project Ga0209281, IMG submission 187514) | Root nodule microbial communities of legume samples collected from California, USA - Medicago truncatula BG (SPAdes) (version 2) | ecosystem: Host-associated > Plants > Roots > Nodule | place... | reverse complement strand
AGCGGCATTGAGCTTAACGCATAGCGTAAATAACGCTATACTCGTGCCGCTTCGTCCCCTTAGTTAAATGGATATAACGAGCCCCTCCTAAGGGCTAGTTGCAGGTTCGATTCCTGCAGGGGACACTTTTAAGACATTTCACATCACTTCAGTTCAATTCACAACACCAGCAATACCAAGCCCTTCAGCAATCACCACTATTGCACAGCTTTCAATTACCTTCATGACATTACAGCACTCTGATGGTATAAGTGATGGTATTCGACAGTTCGATATCCAGATACCATCAATTACCTCTTGAGGGGTGCCACTTATGGCTATAAATGAGCTTTCACCCAAACAGGTTGAGAATGCCAAGCCACAAGATACCGATTACAAATTAACCGATGGCGGTAGTCTGTATCTATTAGTCAAAAAGACGGGTGGCAAATACTGGCGAATGAATTATCGCTTTGCTGGTAAACAGGCGACATTAGCACTTGGCGTATATCCGGATGTTCCACTGACAACAGCACGTAAACGCAGAGATGAAGCCAGGCAGCTTCTTGCAGACGGCAGAGATCCACGTGAAGTAAAAAAAGCTGAAAGCACTGAACCAACGTCACCGAATTTCGAAGCTATAGCCCGTGAGTGGCACGGTGGAACTATGGGGCATCCTGAGTGGAAAGAGATCACCCGTAATAAGATATTGAGGGAAATGGAAAACCACATATTTCCTCTCATCGGTAACAAACCCATCGACAGCTTAAAAACAAGGGATCTGTTACCTTTGCTTATCAGCATGAACGAACAAGGCATCGGTGCTACAACGGGCAGAGTTAAGACAACGATGAGCAGCGTTTTCCGCTTTGCAGTGCAACGTGGCATTGTCGAATATAATCCAGCCCATGACCTAAAAGGTGCTTTAACGAGCCCCAAAACTAAGCATCGCCCTGCCCTTGCGTTAGATCGCCTACCAGAGCTGATGGATAAAACTGTAACGTATATGGGCAGACCACTTACCAGGCTCGCTGTGTTACTCTCGCTTCATACGTTTGTCCGTTCGAGTGAACTTCGCCATGCTCGCTGGGATGAGGTTAATTTTGAAACTGCAACATGGACCATCCCTGGGCAGCGAGAGGCCATTGAGGGTGTGAAATTCTCTGAACGCGGCGCAAAAATGGGCGGCGGACACTCTGTTCCGCTGTCCTCTCAAGCAATTGAAGTATTGAAATCGATCAAGAGCATCAGTGGCGAATACACGTTAATTTTTCCCGGTGATAGCAACCCTTATAAACCAATGAGCGAAAATACGGTTAACAAAGCACTTCGTACTATGGGCTATGATACCCAAACTGACGTTTGCCTACATGGCTTCCGGGCAATGGCTTGTTCTGCACTGACTGAATCAGGGTTATGGTCACGGGATGCTGTTGAGCGGCAAATGAGCCACCAGGAACGTAACGAAGTACGGGCGGCGTATGTTCATTTGGCGCAGCACATGCAGGAACGTCGTCGAATGATGCAATGGTGGTCAGACTATCTGGAAGCAAACGCTGATAAACATGTTGCGCCATACGACATGAAGAAATTACGTGTTGTTGGTAGTTAACCAGAAAAACTGAAGCTAGCCCAAACAGGCGAAAAACAGTAACACCTGCTGTCTGCTTCAGTTTTCATCAGGTGCGCACGAAGGTAACTTGATGGATAGCAACGTTTGGAAAGAAAATAGAATTGCGCCTTTAGAATACTGCTCATTCGAAAGAGCTGCTCAGTTGCTCAATTGCGAATGTGAGGACCTAATTCATTGGAATAAAATAGGTGCTATATCAATAGCATTTACGCCAGAAAATATGGCAGGTTCTTTTTCTGTTCAATTACGTGAACAGATAGATAGCACTGAAATAGAAAAATACAATAAATCTCAATATATCATGCACGATCTTGGAGTTTATGGCTCTCAATTTCTACGCAATTTGGGCGATGTAAATGACAAGGGCTATATTGCATCAATTGATGAATTTCGATTTCATGGAAACATTAGTGACTTATGGATTATAACCAATGGCTCAGTGGATGAAAAAAACAGCATAACAATAACAAAATCATTCAACACTGGATATAAAACGCTAAGCCCTGCAAACATTCCAAATAACATAACCTCCGCGTTATTTTTTTACCAAGGAGCGAAAGATGTCATCCTTGAGTTAAAAGATCTCCTAATTACGAGAAGCGATATCGAAAAAATATGGACATCGGCTATCTCAGGTAAGCCAATGGAGAGTTATTTTACGAGCAAGACGCGTGAAATTAAGGTTATTCCTGTCAACTCAGTTTCAATAGCACAAACTGACAGACACGAACGCAACCGACAAGAAGTTGAACAGGTTGCCATGAAAGTTCGTGAACATTATCCGGATGAATGCACTAAAAATGGGAAATTACTACTCAATAAATGGGTAAAAGCCACTCTAGCGCGTAAAAATGATTATGGCGGTTTGAAACTTAGATCCGAGAGAAAAATTTCCACAATACTTAGCGGAATAATCAAAGCAGAAAAAGCTACTGAGTAAGCTTACTCGACTGCTGAGTAAACTTACTCAGCATTTCACTCTATCCGGCTGTTATCTACCATCTGCCATATTGATTACACAAGCGACATAACATGGCAGGTGAAACCTATGATTACACAAATCTATCCTCTCTCTGGGCACGCTCGCCCACGAGCTACAGCTGACTTTTTAAAAGTTAGCACTGTTACCCTATGGCGCTGGGAAACAAACAAACCTGATTTCCCGAAATCAATTCGCCTGTCTGAACGCGTCACTGTTTACGATGCAGCTGAGATCCGCGCCTGGCTGGAAGCTAAGAAACACAACTAATCCCCTGGAGTAAAACCATGAAATTAAAAAATTCTGGCTTAACAGCCAGCGGCCAAACTCACGCTAAAAACAGTGGTGTTCTAATTATCAAACACAGTAAAGGAGCATTCGATGCGTAACATTGATCTCATCCGAGAAGTAACTCGCATCGCTGCTGGGCAATGGCCTTTTGTGCTGGCAGGCCTAAGTATCAACGTTCCAGATTCACCTCGAAGGCACTCTGCTTGCCCGGCATGTGGTGGCAAGGATCGCTTCCGTTTTGATGACGACGGGCGCGGTAGCTTTATCTGCAACCAGTGCGGCGCTGGTGATGGTTTAGACCTGATTAAGAGAGTGAATAACTGCGACACCACAGAGGCAGCAAGAATGGCTGCTGATGTGCTGGGAATTGATTTCCGGACAGCAGATCCAGACTCGACAAAAGCGAGCCAGAGACAGCGGTTACAGAAAGCAGATCGCCAACAACGTGACTTGGCTCGTCAGCAGCAGGCGTTTGCAGACGCAGCGCAGCGGCTGGCTACGTTCACCAGTCTATATACCAAAAAGCGCCAGAAAGCCGTGCTGGGTGAATCAGAATATCTGATGGCTAAAGGATTGACCGGAGTTTCGTTACCTCTCCTCAATGACGGATCACTACTCATATCGCTGGTGGATGAATCCGGCGTAGTCGTTGCCGCGCAGACCATCTCAGTTAATGGAGAAAAGCGACTGCTGACAGGTTCCGCCAAGCGAGGGGCATATCACGTCATCAATCCACAAGAGCAGCCGCAGAAAGTGATCATTGCTGAAGGACTGGCAACAGCCCTCTCCATCCACATGATGTGCCCGGATGCGCTGGCGATCTGCGCTGTTGATGTCGGCAACCTTCTCTCCGTGGGGCAGCTTATACGGCATCGTTACCCACAAGCGCAAATCATCATTGGCGCTGATAACGATCGTTTAGACAACAAACCAAACACAGGAGCCGATACCGCCGATCTGGTAGCTAATACCGTTGATGGCTGGGTATCCCTGCCGCCAACCGACAATAAAGCTGACTGGAACGACTACTACCAGCAATACGGGCTAGAAATAGCCACTCGTGCATTTTATGAATCTATGTACAAGCCACAAGGGGAAAGCATGAACCCGCAATCACCGGTAATTGATAATGTCGAAATTGCGGTAAAAGATAGTGATCCACTGAAACCTCGTTTAGAGAATCGTAAAGATGGTGTTTTCTGGGTTACCTCGAAAGTGGACAAAGAAAGCGGCGAGATTATAAACAATGAAAGCTGGTTGGCCTCACCAATAAGCGTTATTGGCACTGGACGAGACGATAAGGACCAGTATCTGATATTGCGCTGGCAGGCCTTTGGCATGGACGTACCGACAACAGCAGCCATTCCCTTAGCGGATATTGGAGAACGCGAAGGTTGGCGCACTCTGAAAGCGGGCGGAGTTACCGTCACCGCTAAAAACAGCATGAGGGCAATTCTCGCCGACTGGTTACAGCGCAGCGGCCCACATGAGCTATGGTATATTGCCCATGCGACCGGATGGCAGTGCGGGGCATACATCATGCCGGACGGGGAAATCATTGGCACACCTGTGCGACCAGTTTTGTTCAGCGGTCGTAGCTCTGCCGCTGCTGGATATACTATACAGGGCACTACTAATAGTTGGCGTAACAACGTTGCACGGCTGGTATACGGCAATTATTCCATGATGACGGCCACCGCCGCCGCACTGGCAGCACCTTTAATTGGGCTGGTTGGCGCTGATGGTTTCGGTATTCACTTCTACGAGCAATCAAGCGCAGGCAAGACTACTACGGCGAACGTGGCGAGCAGCTTATACGGCAATCCAGACTTATTACGCCTGACGTGGTACGGCACAGCCTTGGGGCTAGCAAACGAGGCTGCCGCGCACAATGACGGACTAATGCCACTGGATGAAGTCGGACAGGGGGCAGATCCGGTAAGCGTGTCACAGTCAGCCTATGCGCTATTTAATGGCGTAGGTAAATTGCAGGGAGCTAAGGAAGGCGGTAATCGGGATTTAAAGCGCTGGCGTACTGTAGCAATCAGTACCGGTGAAATGGACTTAGAAACTTTCATTGCGTCTGCCGGGCGAAAGACGAAAGCCGGTCAATTAGTACGTCTGCTCAATATCCCGTTAAGTAAGGCAGATCGCTTCCATGATTATAAGAATGGCAAACGACACGCTGATGCACTGAAAAACGCCTACCAACATCACCATGGCGCAGCAGGAAGAGAGTGGCTCAAGTGGCTGGCAGACCACCAGCAGCAGGCCATTGAAACTGTGCACGAATGTGAAGCCCGCTGGCGTAGTTTTATCCCGGCCGATTATGGTGAGCAGGTTCACCGTGTGGCCGCACGTTTTGCCATTCTAGAAGCATCATTGCTGCTGGGCAGAGTTGTCACCGAATGGGCCGAACAACCATGTATGGATGCAATACAACATAGTTACAACGCATGGCTACGCGAGTTCGGCACTGGCAACAAAGAACACCAGCAAATCATTGAACAGACTGAATCATATCTTAATGCGCATGGCCTGAGCCGCTTCGCGCCGCTTGGTTATGATCCGCGAGATTTACCAATCCGTGATTTGGCCGGATATAGAAAAAAAGGGATCCGCGAAAGCGACCCGATAAAATTTTATACCTTCCCAGCAACCTTCGAACACGAGATAGCTAGTGGATTCAATCCCAAGCAGTTTGCCGAAGTTCTGAAGGGAGCTGGGATGCTCATTCCGCCGACAAGCGGCAGAGGTTACCAAGGACGAGTTCGTGAAGATGGCAGGCAGATACGAGTGTATGTGCTCACTTTTCAGCCAGAAGGGAAAAGCAGCCAGACAGAAGAATAATGATCTTCACATACGTAGCTTTGGCGTTATCTTTGTTGTCTTGATCATAAATAAATCTGATTTATAAGGGATTTCTTTCTGCTTCTTAGACAACATTGAGACAGCATTTAGCTGTTATGAGACAACACAGAATAAGCACGATTTTTCGCATGACTGACAGCGAGGCAACATTTATTCCCCATGGGACAACACAAATCACCAATGTTGTCTCTGCAAAACTCAGGTGTGGCAAGCCCTACAGCGGCGTAAGACATCAGAGATAACAGAGACAACACTGTTTCCGCTTACTATGAAAACGCGGTTTCACGGAGCCCTTATGCCATCTGGGCGGCGATAAATGAGGCTTTATATAATTCGACCAACGCGCCACCAAGAGCACTATTCAGCCCATAAAATCGCCAGTAGCTTAATTTGGATACTTCCTCCCAAGCGCGATCGTCAAGCCTGTTCGGATTCACCTTCATCCCTTTATAGCTACGGCCCTCACGTGCAGCCATTTTCATCGTGAATGCTATTTGAGCAATGGTACCGTTTTTACAGAAATCTTCTGCTGTTAATCTGGAACCTACATATTGCACGAAGGCATCGGAGATCTGCTGCTGTATAAAGTCCATTTTAGCCGGACATACTTTAGCCGGTGATGCGGGCTTCTGCTGCGCCGTTACTTTGTACTCAGCGAACCCCTTCTGAACCTGAAATGTTTCCCCCTCAGCCAGAGCGCTAGTGCTGACGCTAAATCCAATCAGTAGCGCCACTAAAATAATTTTTTTCAAACGTTAGTCCTCATTAATACATTTGATACAGGAATCATGGACTGAACATACATCTCAATTAACTTTGAATAATCAAGTATCGATAAATATCTATACCCCCCAACCATATTACTCGCCTTATTAATTAAACTTTTACGAACAACAGAATTATTTCCTTTCCATGGTGAATACTTTATATAACATTCAACATACTGAGCATGAACTCTGTAATTGCCAGCGTCTAACAGAATGAATTTAATTTCTAAAAACATCATATCGTTTATTTCGATCGATAACATTATTTTGATAGACATCAACTATTAAATTCAAAATATCGATCGGTTAAATAAATCATAAAAACGATCAATATCAGTAATTTGATCGCTTAAAACTATCAATAAAGATCAATATATCTGACATATTCGACCCAAAAATGAAGCTATAGATTGCATGGTATGAGTTTTTGGGAGTCGCGGAATCGGCCATTTAGGCGAGGAGGATATCCATTTGAGTTTTTTGAGGATACCTTGGCTACTGTAGGAAGGTCAGTGAAAATCCAGCGTTGTACCACTGGGGGTGTATTAGCAATGCCCCGATGCTGGATCTTCATCATTTAATCAGAAATAACAAACTCGATTTCCTTAAAATCCTATCTGCGCCCACTTACCTTCCCAGCCCTTAATGCGCTTTACTGAAATGGAGTGATGAGTTGACTCATCGTTTTGAGCACGATGCCCGCCATGCTTTTCCAGATAGACCTGATGAGCTTCATAGATATCATTCCTGATCCAAGATAATGGCGCGATATAGAAAATATTTGGTTCTCGGCCAAGATCGATAAACACCCAGAATTCATTGTCATTTTTATCCAATGCACATGAGGCACCGTAGTTCGTGGTGGTTTGCCAGGTTCCTGATGTTTTTGCTCTGGTGGTCAATTTGTATGTTTTACCGTTCGGAGCATCAAATTTGATAAAAGACTTGTTGCCCTCTTTCTGGACGGCGACGTTCCTGGCTCCAAGGCTCATTAGTTTCTCAAATACCTTTAACTGCCCTAATTCTGCTGTCGTCATACTGCCCCCGGAGTGATTAATAATATTTTCAATAACCACATCAAATTTGAAGTGAATGCACCGCCCCGAACAGCAACTACGGGGATTTTAGATACTTAATCTGCTCATCTGTAACACACAATGAAAAGTAGTAAAGCTGTGTTTTGCAGCTCACTAAAAAAAAGCATCATTGGTGACGCAGTGAAATTAACCGGGCTGTCTGCAACCAGGTCAGCCTGGCTTGCAGCTGTGGGATGAACTCGTTGAACCAGTATAGCGAAGCAACATATCCCGAAGACATTCCACCACGACTAAAGCGCTCAACAAAGAAATCGTTGTCACCAACACGGTTAACCAACGATTTTCCGGTTAATGCCTGAAACGCTGCCGAAATAATACTCGCTAAATCATCTGTATCGTCTGGTAGGCTCACTAGGCATAAGGCTTGTCGCATCTCTAGCCACAAGAAGAGGTCGCCTCGCAATCCCCACTGAGTGGGGGAAGGTTCAAATAGATCGGATACAGTGGCCCACTCACTCCCCACAAGGCTATCTTCTACTTGAGCAGTACGGCAAATAAGCGGGAAAAATGTTTGCCTGAAAAATGCGGGATTAACTTCAAACGAAAAGCCTTGTGCTGCGCCAAAGTTAATGATTTCTGCGGCACTTATAGCTTGCCCAGTTAATGCAAAAAAGAGGTGGTGTAGTCTGTGTTCAAGCTCATCCACTTTATCTGGGCGAACTTCCACACCTAAAGCAACTATCAGCTTATCGACCAAAATCTGATTTCCGTCATACGCATCAAATAACTGTGGTTCAGTGGCCACCACTTTTCTGATGATTTGAGCGATCGCCACTTTTTGTGGGAAAAGAAGGTACTCCAGATCAGGTCGTTTGTGCTTTTCAATCACGATGTCATAAGCCGTCTGCCGCTTGGTGTGCGTTGTTGCACTTCGGTCAGCACCAAGTGATAACAATTCGCCAATAACCGACAAATTTACCCCATGCCATGCAGCCTGATGCAGCGGTGTATATCCTTTCGGTTCGCTGGGGAGATTAATCAGATGAGGATAATCCCGAAGAATTGGTAACAGCGCATCCCATTCCCCCTGGAAGGCGAGCCTCAACACCTTATCATTAATTGACATCATGCTTACCCTTCTTATTCAGGCTGTTCAGTATCCCAGCGTAAAAAAATACGCTTTAGCTTATCCACCGTATGACGCCATTTTGGCGTGGTAGGCTTACACACTGTGTTCTGATTGCCAAAGAAACCGACCTCATTCACCGCCTGTTGTTCACTGCGAGTATCCAGCCATTTCACGGGGACAAAGTATTCCGATTTGTCGGGGTCGTCAGCATTTTCGCGATACCAGTCGCCAAACTTGAGTACGTCCATCGCCAGCTTTTCACCGCTATCAGTATCGACCGTAAAACTACTGGCAGGCTCAACGGCACTCTGTACTATGCCGACACCAACATAACCTGTTGCCGGGATTTTTACCCACACACGATTGCCAGGCTGCAACTGCTTTAATGTCTGGCTATACCAACTTCCGCCACCCGCACTGATAAACCCGTAGCGTCGTGCTTCTTCCCAAACCCGGCTTTGTGGATCACCAAACGAAACGTAAAACTCACCGTTCCAGGGTTCTTTTGCACTAGCGCCGGTGGCAGTAGCTTGTGCGGCATTGGTTTGTGTCTCACTCGGGTCGATAAGCCAGGCGCGACTTAGGAACTGCTCGTCTCCGTGCTGGAACACCCTGAAGAAAAGCACGTTAATCGAGATTCCGTATTTACTCAGATAGTCGACGATGCGTTCAGTGGAGGGGTCCAGTTCTGCTGCGACGATGATTATCTGGTGTGACTTGTTAATAGCGTCATCTTCGAGTTCAACGTTAAAGCGTTGTCTGAATGCGTCGCCAAGATTGCCACCAGAGAATTTTTCATAGATCTGCGAGAGGCGATCGGCGGTTAAGTCATCCACCCAAGAGGCGTAATCCAGTGCCTGCGCGACTACCTCACGCGGCGTTCGGTCACGTTTAAGTTCAATCAGGATCAACGAGGCATCCGGCGCGATAGCCAACAGGTCGATACGCCCGCTGTCGAGCGTATTGACCTCCTCACCAATAATCATCCACTGATCGGATAGTATGGACGGATCTTGAATAATCATCTTCTGCAGCAGCTTTTCACTGACGAGCTTACTGATGGTTAGCGGCTGAGGATTATCTCCTACCCTCCAGATGGCATGATGAACCGTCATTCGTATTACCTCGCTAAATCTGAATTTCAAATCAATATTTTGTGTAAGTCATTTCTATATAAGAGAAATATTATATTAATGAGTTTCATTTTATCTCGTGACGATTAAAACAAATAAAATCTTAACATTATGCATGGCACTTGCTCTCGATAAAATCGAAGACTGATCTAAATATTTCAAAACTCTCTACAGGCAATGTAGGCACCATTGCTTTAGCAAACTCAGCTTTATCACCCACAAACTCGATAATTTCACTACCAGCTGAGAAAGTCCGTTTGGTGAACCATTTATCAAGCATGTCTTCTTTGTAAAACAGTAGTTCTATAGATAAGTGGGAACCTCCGCGCCCACCCCAAGCTTGATTTTTTTCGTCAATAACTTGTTTTTTAATGCCATTATCCTTTGGAACAGGAAGCAACAAAGCGTAATGACATTCATATTTTAATTTTTTAGCTAATCCAGAATATGGATCCATAACAATGTCCAGACCTTTAAGACCTTTCCAATCGTTATATGCATCGTCAAAATCAAATAAGGCAAACATTTTTCTGCCAGGGAAGTTTAGCTTCAACTCATCACGGGAGAATAAATTTCTCAAGAAAGTACGATCGAAAGCATTTTGAATTCCAAACGGACAATTCCGTCTAGGATTTAGCTTACCCCATGCGATATTGAGAATTATTTCATCAGTAACCCCTTCAGTAAAAAGTACATTTCCAGATGATGTTTCGAGAAATTGATTTAATGCCAGCCTAGCTTCGGTTTCTGAAAAAGAGATAATCCCGGCAGATAAGTCTCGGATGACTTGGTTTTTATCATGCTTACAAAACTTCATTTTGTGGCTCTCAGAATATATCACGGAAATATATTTTTGCTCTAATGAAGCTATAGTTGAAGCACTATGAGTAGTCACTAAAATGTGGTTTTTACACAACGCAACCGTGTTAATTTCTTTAACTTGATTAATAAATTGATGCTGCCATTCTGGATGCAAAAAAGCATCAGGCTCATCAAGCAATGTCACACAATTTTTATTTTTGAAAAACTCTGAGACTGAATAAACATAAACCGACTGAAATTGCCCATCACTAAAGGAACTAATATCACCTTCAACATCTGAATCCAATCGTAAGGGTACAGTTATATCAGAAAGCATTCCTAAAACCTTTAGGTTATCAAACTGCTGAAAAAGCACATCCCAGCGTTTTTCAAATTTTTCTTGTAATTTATTTATGGATATATAGAGTATGTAATGATCTTCACTTTGAAAGTATCCTTCATTAACGGATATTTGATCAGTATTATCCCATATGCATTGCGTTAAAGAATCAAGAAATCCTTTAGTAATGCCGACCGCTTTCCAATATCGATCCGTTTCATCGTTAAGCTGAATATTAAAATCTCTTTTACCCTTAGCATAATCCGGGCGATCTAACTTTAATCTAATGACAGGCTCAGTAACTTCTTTGGTGCCGGGTTTTGTTAGACCCAACTTGCTAACTGAAAGTTTATTTAGAATATAATTTCTAGCCGGATTATCTTGATGCTGAGATATAATAAGAGTTAGAAGCAGACTTTTGTAATCTGGTCCAATCCCAATAAATTTACGTGAATCGGATAAATCAGCACCTTTAATTTTTCTCTGAAATAATGTTTTGTAATTACCAAGTAAGCTAGATACAGTAGTATTATGCCCGGTATAATATACAAGTATATTGTCAGGGAAAGGGATTTTTCCTAATTTTCGTTGTCCATCCTCGTCATTGATGAACAATTGATCCTTTGCCCATTCAACTTTGGTAACAACCCCATCAATTTCGTAAAATATACTATACTCAAAACTAATTTCGTTGTTCTCTTGACCAAACTGATCAATATGACGAAAGATCTCAATGATAGCTTCAAAAAAATTAGATTTCCCGCTTGCATTTTTGCCAACAAAGACATCGATGCCATTGTTATCATCAAAATCCATCTGGAAGTCATGAATGTTTTTGTATCGCGAAATGTAAATTGATTTTATGCGCACCTAACACTCCTTGGTATTCTATTAATTATGCAATAATGACTACATTAGTTATCAAAATGAAATACAATAGAATCAGTTAAATTCTTTTTAATATCGTCGCTTTTTACAACTAGATCTTTAAGAGTGCTGATAAACACTAAAATACTTTCCGTAACTGATATTATCTTCTTTTTTTCATTATAAGGAGGCAAGGCAACAGGCAACAGGGAAACTTGATTTCGTGTAACATTTTTCATTGATGCACTAGTACCACCAGCTACTATTCCGTAATACTCACGTGAAAGCATGGAATTATTCACAATATTGATATAGTTCACATCTATCAAATCGGGAAATTGGAAACGTATAATTTTATCACTAAGCATTAAATGCTTAGGCACCGTTTGAGGTACAACCACTGAGCGGGCAACCAACTCGGAGGTATTTGCTCTTGATAAAAGGAAATCATTCCCTTTAACTTCATATTCCTGTTTAGGCTCCAATTTTTCCGGTAGCGCCTTGTTTTCCTCAGCATTGAACTCTCCCCAAGTAACAGCGCTGATTTTCAAGACCCCCCAGTCATCGCCATTTCTTGGATGTGACTCGCATTGCGGGCTCCACCCGGCCTCTGAACCAAGTGCCAAATCACCTAAACGACACCATTCCCATCCCACTGGCAAATCAAACGTTTTTTCCTCATTACTCACAGGAGGCAACAGCTTTTGTTTTTTAATTTTACCTTCTTTCACCAGTTGAGCTTTTTCCTGCTCAATACGTTTAAGCAGTTCAGTTGCTGGTTCATCGTTAGGATCCTGCGGCACCAGTTTACCCATCACAGCCAGTTGCAGAATGGTTTGCTTAAGCGCGTCGATACTCGCTTCGGTGGTAAACAGAGTGTCGAAATGCTGGCTGATTCGCGCCCAGTTTTCGGCGAGTTCTTCTGCGTTTTGGCTATCGGTTAGCGTTGCCAGAAGGGTTTCCACCAGTTGCTGATGTGCATCCAGACTGGTCAGAGATTGCTGTTCCAGTTGGTCGCAAAGGGACATGAGTTCATTAACTTTAGCAACGATGCGGTATTGTTCTGTAATCGGTGGAATTGGGGTGATAGATGTTTTTATAAGACCAACATTTAGTGTTGGCTGTGCTAATGTTCGTGTATCGCCTTTAAAGCTGGCTTGCATTAATTTACTTTGTAAGAGAAGTAAAATAAATTCCTTTGATAAATTCGACACAGGAACAATTCTGCATAACGCACGTGCAATATTTGCTCCTTTCCAACTATCAGGCGCGACTCCTAGTTTTCCGATTGAACCTACCACTGCCATAAGAATTTCGCCGCCATTCAGACGAGTACGCTCATATTTTGCAGCAACTAAGTGACTGATGGTTTTTTCTGGTAACATCGGCGGGTTGATCATGGCTATGTCACCGATTCGTACAAATGGCACCCCTCCCACTTCTGGTTCACCAGGGACTAACACTCCATAAGATATTGGATATTGTTGGTTGATAATCTCATCGAAGCACCGCCACTCCCAACCTGCCGGCAATTCAAATGGCTTCTCATCATCGCTGATCTCAGGCAGTGGTTTTTGCTTTTTAATTTTACCCTGCTTCACCAGCTCCGCTTTCTCGGCAGCAATACGCTTCAGTAACTCAGACGCCGGTTCATCATTCGGGTCTTGCGGCACAAGTTTGCCACGCACCGCCAGTTCCAGAATCAACTCACGCAGCTTCTTAATACCATAGAGGTCGATTTTGCCATTACTGCCACGCCCAGCCGTAGAGCGGGTTTGCAGCGCAGAGGACCAGATATCGATATGGTCGGTGATCAGCTTCTCGGCGGTCATCAGTTCGCCCCCTTGTTACCTGCCAGTGCGGCACCGAGGATATCGCGCAGCTGGTTGCGCAGTTCTCTGATTTCATTCTGCTGCGTCTGGTACTGTGCCAGTAGTTCATCCGGGTCGTGGCTGATGGTTTCCCCCTGGTACGGGTTCTTGATATCAAGGTTAAAGTTGCGGGCAATGATGTCGCCGATGCTGACTTTCCACGCCTGATTGTTCTCTTCGCGGCTGGCAAAACCGTCGGCTTCATTGCCCCACCAGTCGATTTCAGTCTGGAACTCTTCAAACTTCATCGGTTTGGTTTTACTGTAGTTCTTCACGCCATCCGGATACGGGTGCTCATAGAACCACACCTCTTTAGTTGGCTGGCCTTTGGTGAAGAACAGAATATTGGTTTTGATGCCGGTGTAAGGGTTAAACACGCCGTTTGGTAAACGCACGATGGTGTGCAGGTTGCACTCTTCAGTCAGCAGCTTCTTGATTTTGGTTTTTACGCCCTCACCAAACAGCGTACCATCCGGCAGCACCACTGCCGCGCGGCCTTTATCGGCCAGTACTTCGATAATCAGTTGCAGGAACAGATCGGCGGTTTCACGAGTCTGCATCTCTGCCGGGAAGTTTTTCTCAATGCCGTCTTCTTCGGTGCCGCCAAACGGTGGGTTGGTGACGATCACGTCCAGCTGTTCATCCCATGACGACAGCGGTTTATTCAGCGTGTTGTCATGGCGGATTTGTACCGGCACTTCGATGCCGTGCAGCAGCATATTGGTGGTACATAGCAGGTGCGGCAGCTGCTTTTTCTCCACGCCATAGATCTGCTGCTGCAGGGTTTTATGGTCTTCGGTGGTTTTAACGTAATGCTCTTTCACATGGTCAAACGCACAGGCGAGGAAACCGCCGGTTCCGCAGGCAGGATCCATAATCGACTCGCCGAGCTTCGGATCTATACGGTTGACCATAAAACGCGTCACGGCACGCGGGGTATAGAACTCACCCGCATTACCGGCGCTTTGCAGATCACGCAGGATCTGCTCGTAGATATCGCCAAACAGATGACGTTCCTGGCTGCTGCTGAAGTCGATTTCGTTGAGCTTGTTGATCACCTGGCGCAGCAACGTGCCGTTTTTCATGTAGTTGTAAGCATCGCTGAACGCCTGTTTGACCACATAACCACGAGGGTTAGTGTCGATTGGTGCGGTCATATTTTTCAGTTTTGGAAACAGGTCGTCGTTAACGAATTCCAGCAAAGCATCGCCGGTAATCCCTTCGCTGTTCGCCGCCCAGGTGCGCCACAGATAGCGTTCCGGGATGGGCAGGGTGTAGTTATCCTGTTCCAGCTCAAGTTCTTCTTCCTGAGTATCAAAAATCTTCAAGAACAGCAGCCACGAAAGCTGACCCAGACGCTGGGCATCGCCGTCCACACCTGCATCTTTACGCATAATGTCCTGAAGGGATTTAATCACTGAACTAATCGACATGTTGTTATTCCATACTTAAAAAAGGATGCCACCGGCAGCAAAGGCGACCAGTGGCAATAAATTTATGTTGTATCAGGCGAAGCGCGGGGGTAGCTGGTAGATTTCGTTTTCCAGTTCGTTCACTGCCTGCTCATAGGCCTGTTTGTCACCAAAGCGGGTTTTGATGATTTCAATCGGGCGACCCAGTGCATCGAACGGTTTCAGTTTCAATACCTGAACATCTTCGATTTCCCTCACGCCTTCATCAGCGTATTTATCCAGCAGCGTGTTGAGCACCTGCTGAGCGGGTTCGGCATATTTAGTGAAGTAATTACGCTTACGCACGTTGGCAGCACGCTCATGGCGCGTCAACGGCGGCTGACCGTACACTACGTGGCAGAGCAGATCAAACGGATCGAGATCTTTCCCGACTTCTTCAGCCAGCACATCCCACAGAATACCCAGTTGCTCCAACTCTTCAATGATGACCTGCTTGCGTGGAGCTTCCTGCCATTTGCGCACGAAGCTATCCAGAGACGCGTAATCGCTGTCTTTGAGCATCGTTTTGCGGGTGTAATCCTGGAAGGATTCGGTCACCAGTTTACCGTCGGTATCGTAGTACTGAACGCGCTTAGCCAGCACTTTAACGTCCACACCGTTCACATAGAATTTGCGGACTTTGTTTTCGTCGTCGTGGAATTCGCCATTTCCGGCGAATTTATCGCTGTTCACTTTGTATTCAGCTTTCTCTTCCCGCGCTTCATTGACGACATTATCATCGCCATCTGCGTTATCTTCCGCATCGAGTTGGTCATTAAAATCAGACGTAGGGTCCGAAATATCGTCAGGTTTTACCACCAGTACTTTTTCTGGCAAGCCGTCAAAGCGTGGGTCGGCAAACAGCTCTGTCGCTTTTTTGAAGTCGAGAATGGTGAACCACAGCTTGCCGTGCTTTTCATTGATACGCGTGCCGCGCCCGATGATTTGTTTGAACTTGGTCATCGACTGAATGTTCTGGTCTAACACCACCAATTTACAGGTTTGCGCATCGACTCCGGTACTCATCAGCTCAGAGGTTGTAGCGATAACCGGGTAGGCTTTTTTGGGGTCAATGAAGTTATCCAGCTGCGCCTTGCCAATATCGTCATCGCCTGTGATTTTCATCACGTACTTTTCGTTCTTTAGCACCTGTTCTGGATTGAGCACAACCAGGGCCTGGCGCATACGGGCTGCATGGTCGATGTCGTTGCAGAAGACGATGGTTTTATCCATCGGGTTGGTACGTTTCAAATAGTCGGTGATAGTTTGTGCCACCAGCATGGTGCGTTCATCAATCACCATCGTGCGGTCAAAATCTTTCAGGTTGTAGATTCGGTCTTCAATCTCTTCGCCATATTTATCTAACTGACCCTTAACCGGTCGCCAGCCCTGCACATCAACGTCTATATCGACGCGCACCACTTTGTACGGGGCCAGAAAGCCATCTTCAATGCCTTCTTTCAGGGAATAGGTATAAACCGGATCACCAAAGTAATCGGTACTAGAGACTTCTTCGGTTTCTTTCGGCGTTGCCGTCAGGCCAATCTGGGTGGCACTGCCAAAATATTCCAGGATCTCCCGCCAGGCAGAATCTTCAGAGGCACTGCCACGATGGCATTCGTCGATGACTATCAGGTCAAAGAAATCCGGTGCAACCTGCTTATAGGCTTTTTGATGTTCTTCTGGCCCGGTGATCGCCTGATACAGCGCCAGATGCACTTCATAAGCAGGGTCAACGTTGCGCCCGGTCACTTTGGTCATCGCCGAACCAAATGGCTTGAAGTCATTGCGCTTGGTCTGATCGACGAGAATATTTCGGTCTGCAAGGAATAGAATGCGTTTTTTGTTTTTCGCTTTCCACAGCCGCCAGATTATCTGGAATGCGGTGTAGGTTTTCCCCGTACCGGTTGCCATCACCAGTAGAATGCGGTTCTTACCCGCTGATACAGCATCTACCGTTCGGTTGATCGCCTGCATCTGATAATAACGAGGGGATTTCCCGCTGGCGTCATCGTAGTAATCCTGGCTGATGACGGGCAGCTGTTCCTGAGTAAACCCTTTCCAGAGACAATATTTCTGCCAGAGCTGTTCAGGGGTCGGGAAATCACTAAGAGTGATTTCTGATTCAAGCTGCTGCGGGTTAGTTTTATCGTGGAAAACAAAACCGTCGCCATTGGTCGCAAACACAAAGGGAACATCAAGCAGGCTGGCGTAGTCCAGACCTTGCTGCATCCCTTTGCTGATGGCGTGCTGATTGGCTTTGGCTTCTATCACCGCCAGCGGCAAATTCGGCTTGTGGTAAAGCACAATGTCGGCGGATTTAACTTTAATACGCGAGGCCAGTTTGCCGCGAACCACAATCTTACCATCGCGGAGTTTCACTTCCTGACGGACCTGCGACATCATGTCCCAGCCAGCATCTTTAACCGCTGGCAGGATGATTTTGGTAATGATGTCCGTTTCGGTCAGATGAGATTTGTTTACGCCAGCCATAGCAGAGCACTCCACGATATTGGGTTAGCTCTGATTTTACACAGATTAGTGCGTTACGTAATGACCTGCAACGAGGTTTTGGGCAACGACTGGAAAACCATTATTCGTTAGAAGCAATTCTACTGTTAACCGACTCATGTAACCGAATAAACAAATCCACACAGCGCCTGGAGAACTCACCATTGTTCATTTCAAGCCATGCACGATTACTCGAGAGCCAATCCCGGTATTCAATGGGGTCAAGGTCATCCGACAAATATCCATTAAAGCTGCGCCACCATGGCCACCATGCACTCGCTTTCGCCCCTGTTGGGAAATCTATTTTGAGTCGTTGCGCAGCCAGCAAGGCTGATTCGGTAGCATTAGAAGCATCATCCAGCTTGATACCGTAACTCCAATCCTGATAACTCCCTTTGGCAGGTTCGATACAGTAGTGCCAGCCAATGGCCTCTGGTGGTCGCAATCCAATCCCGTAATCTGGATATAATTTTCGACATACCTCCCAATCTGCTGGTGGTATCAAAGCCGAAGTCGCTTTTTTAGTCAGCGTTTGATAAATGCTATTTTGCAGGCTTAGTAGACTTAACGTGGTATCCAGCGTTGATTCGTCAGCAAAGATCTTGTCTAGCAAAACATCCACAACCTTCCCCTCCCTGCAATTCAGCACATTCACCGAAATAAAACGCTGCAAATCGAATAGAAAAACTCGCAAGCGGTAAGGTATATCATCATTTTTGCACAGTCCCTCAAGCCAAACGACGAGGCTTTGATATGACAGCAGAACAAGCTCACCAGACTGAAGCGCGGCGTCACATTGGTGCACATCAATACTTAACGGAGTTGGCTTGCTCCCTTCAGGAGTTAGGTAAATAAGCAGCGTTTCGTTTAGTACGCTGCGGCGCTTCCTTAGCTCGTGGAGGTAGTCCAAAACCTGATTGGGTTGATCGGCGGCACTGGGTTTGTTCTCTATACCAAGTGTCCATCGACCCCCTTGTACGACGATATCAATTCGACGTTTAGTACCCAGGGCATCAGTCTGCTGTTCACACTCAACAAACCGACAAGATGTTGCATCCCATAAGCTTTTCCCAATCAAATCCAGAAAGGTGCTGAGAAAGAGAGCTTGCTGACCATGAACACCGCGCACGTCGAGCAAGTCAGCCAGGATGCGTGAAAGACCATTTTCGTCAGCAGTGATATACCGAAAGACATTAAACTCAACAGCATCTTTTTTGTTGCGATTTTGGTACGTCTGTCGGGCTTCGTTGAGCCACTCTGTCATTTGGTCCAGCCAATGATTACTAGTCATATCACTCCATCACACGCAGCTTTCATGCTCGGGGCGGCTATATTAACAGCTCAATGCCTCATACAGCATAGTGTCGGCTATATGATGTCTTGCCATTCCTGGATTACATTCCTGCTTTGCCCAAAATCATCATTCTGACGGCCATTGATGGTATTTTTGCTGGTACAAGACATTTTCGATAAAAATAAAACCATCAATATCATAAAATTAGACAGTTATTCGATTCCTGCAGGGCACCATTGAGACTTTTCGTTATATCTACCAAATCCTACTTAGCCTGAAATCAGCCGTTACTCCTCTTTTCTCGACTTAGCAATCTCAACGAGTCCAACCCCTGTTGAACGTTATTTACTCCGTGTTCAAAAAATTATCCTCTTCCACCCGAGTAAAAACCTAAATGTCTTTGAACCTGTGCCTGAGACAACGGCATCCGGTCATTCTTGTTATCGGCCTGGTAAGCCGCCGCTGCGTTTGTGAAATTACTGTTTAGGGTAACGAGGCTGCTGACGCAATACATCCCCTGTGCTGGCTTTTATGTTGCCGGTAGCGGTGACAGAAATGCAGCAAGCCAAATCTGTAAAAGATCAGGCCGGTGTAACACCCGCCCTTCAACCATGAACTCGGTAATGTATGGCTGACGAGATTTCAGCCAGTAGACTGGTAGCGTTATTTTATTCACATTGATCTTTGCGCGATCCGAAATGGGCTGCGGCTCTATTCCGTTGCTATAATTGCCCATCAAAACACGTTTCAGAGGCAATTCAGACTTTTTCTGTGCGCCGCTTGTATGCAAAAAACTGGATTGTGACGCGAGCCTGATAAAATATCAGACAAGACAATCTCAAAACGATAAATAAAGACAATCAAGCGAAAATTCGGGAAATAATCATTGAGCCTCAATGACTATATTTACCGTTAAGAATACATAATCATTCCCGATATCAATTCATCTTTACGTGACAGATGCATTCGAGAAGGTTCATCCCTCCCGGAAATGCAGGTCCGTGCCAGTTTTACGGACAGTAAACTGCGCACCAAACTTGTATCTCTTTGAGTTATCTATACAATGTTATCTCTGCTGGACATCAATAGACCACCACCTCGCGTGTACCTCGTCAACATCGCCGCTGATTCAATCATGCTGACGGCAATTCCAGTACTGTTCCTCGCAATATCATCCTCAACGGAGACACCTTGAAAATTTTACTCTTACTCAGCCTCATCACCCTCATAAGCTCACCGTCGTTTGCCGCCACCGCTATTCGGCTCTCCTGTTCTTTACGGAGCAGTGTGACCATCTCTCACTTTAAAT
>Ga0209281_1001078_pt1 | contig 20282 bp, 11 predicted proteins | sample MedtruBG_FD_187514 | JGI IMG/M metagenome (GOLD analysis project Ga0209281, IMG submission 187514) | Root nodule microbial communities of legume samples collected from California, USA - Medicago truncatula BG (SPAdes) (version 2) | ecosystem: Host-associated > Plants > Roots > Nodule | place... | reverse complement strand
GACCAAGCAATATAACCTCTATTCCAAGGTAGACACCGAGGCTGGCCGCTATCTCGGCTTCGAGCGCTGGTGGGGCGGGCATGTGAGGCTGAATGCAGAGGAGATGCAGTTCATCGTCGATGAGCTCTTCGTCGGCAACAAGCTTGCGGCGGGCGAGATCCAGACCTCCGACGGCACCACCATCGACATGCGCAACATCCGCTCGCCGATCGTCGTCTTCTGCTCAAAGGGCGACAACATCACTCCACCGGCGCAGGCGCTCGACTGGATTCTGGATCTTTACGACAGCGTCGACGAGATCCGTGCACACGGCCAGACCATCGTCTACACGGTGCACGAGAAGATCGGGCACCTCGGCATCTTTGTTTCCGCCGGTGTGGCCCGCAAGGAACACGACGAGTTCGCCTCGAATATCGACCTGATCGACGTGCTGCCGCCCGGCCTTTACGAAGCGGTGCTGGAGCCAGTGGGGCCGGCTGTCGAGAATCCGGACTTGGTCAGCGGCGAATGGATTATGCGCTGCGAGGCGCGCACGCTCGACGACATCCGTGCCTTCGGCGGCAACGATCTTGAGGACGACCGCCGCTTCGCTGCGGCCGCCCGAGTCTCGGAGATCAATCTGGCGCTGTACCGAACCTACCTGCAGCCTTGGATCAAGGGGATGGTGACGCCACCGATGGCGGAGGCGATGCGGAGCATCCACCCGTTGCGCTTGCAATATGAAGTGTTCGGTCCTGGCAATCCCGTCATGGCTTGGGTCCAGGCGGCCGCCGGGCTCGTCCGCGACGCGCGTCAACCGGCGGCGCCTGACAACCCGCTCCTCGCGCTACAAGAGAACATGTCCCGGCAGGTCGTCGACGGGCTGGAAGCTTGGCGACAGATGGTCGAACATCTTTCGGAACAGACGTTCCGCGCGGTCTATGGCGCGCCCGCCTTGCAAGCCGCGCTCGGTATCGACACGAAGACCGAGCGCCGTCCACGCAAGGCGGCAAAGAACCTGCTGCACCACGCGCTGCTGGAAAACAGGATCGCGGCGCTCAAAGCTGACATGGCCAAGGGCGGGCTTCGGGAGGCACTCGCCCGGGCGCTGCTCTTTGTCGGCATGGCGCGCGGCAGAGTCGATGAGCGCGGTTTCGAAACGGTCCGTCGACTTCGGCGCGCTCATCCCTCCGCCAAGCAATTGACGCTTGCCGAGTTCAAGGCACTGATGCGCACGCAGTATTTCATGTTGCTGGTCGACGAGGAGGCGGCGCTTGCGGCCATTCCAAAATTGCTGCCGGAGAAAATCGAGGAACGCCGCGCTGCCTTTGCCGCGCTACGAGAGGTCCTGGAGGCTCCCGGGCTGCTGACTGGCATTGCCGCCGAGCGGCTGCAAAGCGTGACAGCGCTTTTTGGCCTGAGCGGCGAAGCGCCGGTCCCTCTCATGGTGCGCAAGGCCGCACGTGATCGCAACGCATCCTGACTGGAGAGGGAGCTCCGAGTGTCCGAGGTGACCACGCTGGCGACCCAGCCGTCCAAATATGACCGCCTGATTGCGGCCGCACGAGCCGAGGCGCCCGCGGTCACCATCGTGGCGCATCCTTGCGATGAAACTTCGCTGAGTGGCGCCATAGAAGCCGCCGAGATGGGGCTAATCACGCCTATACTGGTCGGGCCGGAAGCCAAGATCCGCAATGTCGCGGCGGAACACCGGCTCGATCTTGGGCGGCGAGAGATCGTCGATGTCCCGCACAGCCATGCCGCGGCCGCCAAGGCGGTCGCATTGATCCGCGAGGGCAGGGGCGAACTCCTGATGAAGGGCAGCCTTCATACCGACGAACTGATGCACGAGGTCGCCGCCTCTGCCACGGGCCTTCGGACCGAGCGGCGGATCAGCCACGTCTTCGTGATGGACGTGCCCGGCCACGCCGACACGCTGTTCATCACGGACGCGGCGATCAACATCTTTCCTGACCTCGAAGCCAAGCGCGACATCGTGCAGAACGCGATCGATCTCTGGGTCACGATCGGTCTCGGCGAGCCCCGTGTTGCCATTCTTTCGGCGGTCGAGACGGTGACGGCCAAAATTCCTTCGACGATCGAAGCCGCCGCGCTTTGCAAGATGGCCGAACGCGGCCAGATCACGGGCGGCCTGCTTGAAGGACCACTGGCCTTCGACAACGCGATTGATCCGGGAGCCGCGCGCATCAAGGGAATCAATTCGCCGGTTGCCGGCCACGCCCACATCCTCGTGGTGCCGGATCTCGAAGCCGGGAACATGCTGGCCAAGAACCTGACTTTTCTTACCCATGCTGATGCAGCCGGCATCGTCCTTGGCGCCCGTGTGCCGATCGTGCTCACCTCACGGGCGGATTCGGTGCGCACGCGCCTTGCATCATGCGCTGTCGCTGCGCTCTGCTCCGCGCGGCGACGGGCCGCGCAAGTGGCAGCGGTGTAGCCATGGACGCGCTCCTTGTCGTCAACGCCGGCTCATCGAGCCTCAAGTTCCAGGTTTTCGGCATCGCCGGCATGGACCTGACGCATCAGATTCGCGGGAAAGTCGACGGCATCGGGACCCGGCCGCGTCTGCAGGCGACGGCGGCCGACGGCACCCAACTCATCGACCAGACCTATGACGCGAAGGCAGTTCGCGATCTTCCGGCCGCCATTACCGAGGCTAGACACTGGCTCCTAACGCTGGAGGGCTTCGAGTTGCAGGCAGTCGGTCACCGGGTCGTGCACGGCGGTCCCGACTACAAGCGGCCCGTGCTGATCGATGCGGACGTGCTCGACCGCCTCGCAGGCTACCAGGACCTCGCACCTCTGCATCAGCCGAACAACCTTGCGCCGATTCGTCTGGCGATGGAGATCAATCCGGATGTGCCACAGGTCGCCTGCTTCGATACTGCCTTTCATCGTGGCCACGCCAGGCACACCGATTGCTATGCCCTGCCGCGAAGCTTCTATGATGAGGGTGTCCGGCGCTACGGCTTTCACGGACTTTCGTATGAATATATCGCCGAGCGGCTCCGAGACGTGGCGTCGAGAGCGGCCAAGGGGCGCGTCGTCGTCGCTCATCTCGGCAGCGGTGCTTCGATGTGCGCGTTGCGCGACGGCCGCAGCATCGAGAGCACAATGGGCTTCACCGCCCTCGACGGGTTGCCGATGGGGACGCGGCCGGGCCAGCTCGATCCGGGCGTCGTCCTCTACCTGATCCTCCAGAAGGGCATGAAGGCGCAAGCCGTCTCGGATCTCCTCTATCATGACGCCGGGCTCAAAGGGTTGTCGGGCCTCTCGAACGACATGCGCGATCTTCTGGCGAGTGACGACCCACATGCCGCGCTCGCCGTTGCTCATTTCGTTTACCGGTGTGTGCTCAATGCGGGCATGCTCGCGGCGGCACTGGGAGGAATCGATGCCTTCGTCTTTACCGCGGGCGTCGGCGAGAACTCGCCCTCGATCCGCGCACGTATCGTCGAAGGCCTCGCGTGGCTCGGGGCAGAGCTCGATCCGGCGGCAAACGAGGCTGGCGCTGCGTTGATCTCAACGGCCGAGAGCCGGGTTGCCGTTCATGTCCTTCAAACCGACGAAGAGCTGATGATCGCGCGCCATACCTTGGCGCTCATCAGCGCTCCCAACGCCTGACTGGAGACTGCCGCATGTCCATTCCAACCGTCAAGGCCAAGCTTCTCGAAGGTCGTAAGGGTCTGATCGTCGGCATTGCCAACGATCGCTCTATTGCCTGGGGTTGTGCCCGCGCGTTTCGTGCCTTGGGCGCGGAACTCGCGGTGACCTATCTCAACGACAAGGCAAAGCCACATGTCGAGCCGCTGGCACGCGAGCTCGACGCCCCGATCTTCCTGCCGCTCGACATGGCGGTGCCTGGACAGATCGAGGCGGTCTTCGAGCGCATCGGCGAAACCTGGGGAGAGCTCGACTTCCTCGTCCACTCGATCGCCTTCTCCCCGAGGGACACCCTCGGCGGGCGTGTGACCGATGCGCCGCGCGAGGGGTTTCTGACTACGATGGAGATTTCCTGCTGGTCCTTCATCCGTATGGCGCAACTCGCGGAGCCGCTGATGAAGAACGGTGGGACGCTTTTCACAATGACCTATTACGGGTCACAGGTGGTGGTGGAGAACTACAACATCATGGGGGTCGCCAAGGCAGCGCTCGAAAGCGCCGTGCGCTACATGGCCGCCGAGCTTGGCTCCAAGGGCATTCGCGTCCACGCCATATCGCCGGGGGCGCTTGCCACCCGAGCCGCTTCCGGTATCCCGGAATTCGACGCGCTGCTTGAAAAGACGAAGCTGAAGGCACCGGCCAACGAGCTCGTCGACATTGATGACGTCGGCATGGCGACCGCGTTTCTCGCCCACGACGCGGCGCGACTCATAACCGGCCAGGTGCTTTACGTCGACGGCGGCTACCACATCGTCGACTAGCGCGGGATAGGAGCTGTCAATATCAGGCAGGCGGCCACACGCCTCGTTTCGATCGGTAGCGCGCAGGCCGGCGTTCGACACAACATGAGCCTCAAACAGGCCTTTGTGAGACGGGCGCCCTCAAACATTCTGCTTTGATGGGGGGAGCAACGATGATGGCGGAGGCGCACTGCGTTGTTCGCATACGAGGCCGCGCGGCGATACGTTCTTCATCGACGGCGGCTACCACCCTATAGAACAGCTTTCCCGCATCGACTAACTTTCCCACGGGACTGCGAGGCGCGCCACGCTCAACCCCATCGCGAGCGCGCTGATCACGAAGATCCCTGCCCCCGAGGCCTGCATGGCCTCGAGCGTCTGCCCCCGGTTGAGCAGAACAAGCATCTCGAATACGTAGAGACCCGGAATCATGATGACGACCGGCGCGGTAACAATCGCCATGAGCTCTGCGTCCAACCGCCGGCTCACAAGAATGGCGATGATTCCTATCAACAACGCGGCGATGAACGCCGCCGGCGCCAACAGCATTCCCATGTCGATCAGGACGAGGCGCACGCTATTCGCCGCCAGCGCCACGATGCCCGCGACAACCAACGAAAGTGGCGTGCTGTTGAACAGCATGGCGAAGCCGCAGCCGGCAACGAAGCTCGCGACGGCGCGCAACGAAAGGCGCAACGGATAGGCAAGCTCGGCCGGCGCCGAGCGTGGCAACAGCTCGATGGCCGCAACAGTCACCACGATGCTCAGCCCCGAAGCGACGATGAACAGGATCAGCGCGCCATATGCCAGCCGGCTCAAGGCGGCCACCGTCTGATGCTGTAACAGATCGAACAGTCCTGCAATCAGCGAAACGCCGGGGATGAGAAATAGTATGGTGGAGATGAAGCCCGCAGCATAGTGCGAGAACGCAAACCCTGCACGGCGCGCCAGCGCTGCCACCAGAACGTAAGTTCCTGCAGCGGTTATGGCAGCCAGTGCCGCCGTGCCGAAGTGTGTCAATTGGCGGCGGGTCAACCACCAGCGCAATCCTTGACCTATGCCGCCACCGATCGCGGCGCTGGCCATTTCCGGCAGGGCCGCTCCGTTGAGGAACGCAAAGCCTCCGCTGGCCAGGCCGATCGCGATCGCCATCTGCCAGCCGGTATATTGAGGCGCCCGCGCTTCGATTTCAGCAAGTTCTTTCGCTATCCGGTGTGGCGGTGCCGTTGGCTCTAACGCGTTCGCAAGCCGCTCCAACTCACCGATGCGCCTGAAGTCGATTCCGGGCGGACCGACCTCGCGCATCGCTACGAACTGTTCGCTGCCGTGGTAAACACTGAGGGTGACGGACTCGAGCGTGAGACTCACCGATGGCGTTTCCAGGTTGAGGCGGTGCGCCATCGCCCCCACCAGTTCGCGGGTACGGATCGCGGTGCCCCCGGAACGAAGCATCATAACGGCAAACCGCAGCAGCATGTTGATCGAGTCGTCCGACACGCCGGAGTCAGGTCTTTTATTATCTGCAGACTGCGTCACACTCCACCCTTTCAGGTATTCTAACGCCAAGAATTATTCGATGCGATCACCGATAATCTGCACCTTGCTCTGCGGTTCACCGACACCTTCCGGCCGTGCTTCTCCCGATGATCGATGAGGTAAAGCGTCGTCTTAACTGGAAGAGCTCTCAGCGGCGGGACCAGGCCAGGTCCACTGCGTAGGCCGTGCCGCGCTGCTGAGCGTTCTGCCGGAGACCCCTCGAACTCATTCGTTTGGTGGGACGACGAACGGACTGAACAGTTCCGGGCGCAGCGATGCGAGGCTCATCAGCGCTCCGCCGGCCTGGCAGTTGCCGATCACGCAAGGCTTGCGTGGTCGGCTCGCCGCTCGATGGGGACGAAGGATCGCTTCAGCGTGTCGACAACGCCGCCCCCGGGCGGGATTATCTGGGCGAGCACAGTTGACCGGTCTATCGAGCGTGCGACCGTCGAGGACAGTTCCGCGTCCTAGTTCAGCACGTGCGGAGCGGTCTGCGCGCTGTATTCTCGGTACTGTTCACCGCGCTGGCGCATCACGTCGAGAAGCAGGATAGAACGCTGCCAGGCATCGAGCGCATAGGCGAGGCGTCTGCGAATGATGAGATGGTCGGCTGAGGCATTCGGTCTACTCCTCGGCTTGAACGGAGGGCGGTCCCAGTCTCTGATCGCACATACACCAACACTGCCTTTTGAGCATTGATCTCCGTCAAATCCAAGCGGACCGGGTGCGCTTCCGGGCGGACTGAACTAGGCGAGGCTTGATGGACATACCCGATCCGCATGGCAGCACTCTGCTGTGTCAGACGCTGGGCGAGTTTGTCGGGGAGCATCTGGCAACGCGCTGATATCGACGAAATCAGCGCCGGACGAGCTTCTCGATTCGCCGGAGCAAGTGTCGATATATTGACTCCGGTCAATGCCGACCGGTCCCTTTTGCCTTATCGTCACACGAGGAAGTCGGCGTTCAGCATCTTTCCGCTGCAATTCGCTTTTCGGAATGGCAGCACAGGACGGAGGGGTTCACAATCAGGCGGATCTCCATGGGCCACGCTTGAGATCGTCGCGGAGCTTGCTTGAGTACGGCTCAACTCAGCTTCGCAGCGGTCCAAGGCGCTACAGCATCTTTCGCGCGTCTTATAGGCGCGGTGCCGTAGTGGCGGAGACGTCTGTACCGGAGTTCGATCGATATGCTTGTCAAGGATGTGATGACGACAAAGGTTGTCAAACTGTCGCCTGACAACAGCGTTAGACAGGCAGCCAAGCTGATGTTCGACCACCACGTAAGCGGCGTCCCGGTCGTTGACGACGATGGGCGCTTGCTCGGCGTCATCAGTGAGGGCGACCTGATCCGGCGGACGGAACTCTGCAGTGGAGCATCCGTGTTGATGGCGGACATGGCGATCGATCCCGATGACAGGGCGAACGCCTTCATCAGGCGATGCTCGTGGCGCGTCGGCGACGTCATGACGGCCAACCCCGTAACCATTGAGGAGGAAGCGCCCCTTGCGCGCGTTGCAGGGCTCATGCAGGAACGCGGTATCAAGCGCATCCCCGTAATGCGCGATGGGGAACTGGTCGGCATCGTCAGCCGCGCCGACCTGCTGCAGGCAATTTTTTCAACGAAGCCAGACGAAACAGCAGCGGGCGACGAAGCCATTCGACGCAGCATCCTTGTTCGCCTCGGCGAAAACACGGGTCTGGAAGAACTGGACGTGACTGTCACGGTCACCGAGGGGATCGTGCACTTTTGGGGCCAAGTCGAGACGGCCGCTTGTCGCAGGGCCGCGCGGATCGTGGCTGAGAGTGTCCACGGGGTCAGGGGCATCGTGGAGCATTTTCCAGATCCCTACACTCAATAGCGCTGCCGTTCACAACGCAAACTCTCGGCACCCCCCTGAGAGGTGTCTCTGAAGCCGTATGAGATGGAGGGGAATGCAAATGGCACAGGCAATGAAGGCGGCTGTCGTACGCCAGTTCCGCGCTCCGCTGACCATAGAGGAGATGGAAGTCCCAACGCCTGGCGCGGGGCAGGTCCTGGTAAAATATGAAGCGACGGGCGTGTGCCATACCGATTTGCATGCGGCAAACGGCGATTGGCCCGTTAAGCCGGCCCCGCCCTTTATTCCAGGGCATGAGGGTGTTGGCTTCGTCTCAGCCGTGGGCGCCGGCGTGAGGAGAGTGAAAGAAGGTGACAAGGTTGGGGTGCCATGGCTCCACACCGCTTGCGGTTACTGTACCTATTGCCGGACCGGTTGGGAAACGCTGTGCGCTTCGCAATCGAACACCGGGTACTCAGTGAACGGCACCTTCGCGGAGTTCGGACTGGCAGATCCCGAGTTCGTCGGAAAGATTCCTGATGGGTTGGAATTCGGAGCCGCCGCGCCCGTTCTCTGCGCGGGAGTGACCGTCTACAAGGGGCTGAAGGAAACGGAAGTCCGTCCCGGTGAATGGGTGGCCATCTCGGGCGTCGGGGGTCTCGGCCACATGGCGGTGCAATATGCCAAGGCAATGGGAATGCACGTAGTGGCCGCCGACATATTCGAAGACAAGCTGGCGCTGGCTAAGCAACTTGGCGCCGACATCGCAATAAACGGCAAGTCAGAAGATGCAATCGAGCAGGTACAGAAGGCCACGAGCGGCGGCGTTCACGGAGTGCTCGTGACCGCTGTCTCTCCCGCCGCCATGGAACAGGCCTTTGGTTTCCTGCGATCGAAAGGTACGATGGTCTTGGTCGGCCTTCCCCCCGGAATGATGTCCTTGCCGGTTTTCGAGACCGTCCTGAAACGCATAACCGTGCGTGGATCAATCGTGGGCACCCGTCAAGACCTTGAGGAATCGCTCGTGTTCGCGGCGGAAGGCAAGGTAAAGCCTTATTTCTCGTGGGAGAGCCTCGAGAACATCAACGACATCTTTCATCGCATGGAAGCGGGCAAGATCGACGGTCGCATAGTCGTGCGATTGCAATAGCTTGCATCACAGCAAGCCGGAGAGATTTCAGTAATGTCATTATGATCGGGAGGTGCAGATGACTTCGCTTGAAACGGCAGCGATGAACGAGACAACATCAGGCAAGTCACATGTAGCAGCCGTGCTGTCATCCGCGGAACTCAGCTTGATGGACGCCTACTGGCGAGCTTCCAACTATCTCTCAGTCGGCCAGATATATCTGCTCGACAATCCGCTATTGCGGGAATCCCTGAAGCGCGAGCATATCAAGCCGCGACTGCTCGGCCACTGGGGGACGTCGCCCGGTCTCAACATGCTCTATGTGCATCTGAACCGGGTCATCAAACGCGACGATCTCAACATGATCTACGTCATCGGCCCCGGCCACGGCGGACCGTCATTGGTGGCGCACGCTTATCTCGAAGGCACCTATAGTGAGTTCTATCCGAATATCAGCGAGGATACGGAAGGGATGAAGCGGCTGTTCAAGCAGTTCAGCTTCCCCGGCGGCATACCGAGCCATGTCGCGCCCGAGACACCCGGCAGCATCCACGAGGGCGGCGAACTCGGATACGCGCTCAGCCATGCCTATGGCGCGGCATTCGACAATCCCGATCTGATCATCGCCTGTGTCGTTGGCGACGGGGAGGCCGAGACCGGTCCGCTCGCGACCGGCTGGCAAAGCAACAAATTCCTCAATCCTGCCCGCGACGGCTGTGTGCTGCCGATCCTTCACCTGAACGGCTATAAGATTGCCAACCCCTGCTTCCTCGCCCGCATTCCCGAGGAGGAATTGCGCAAGTTCTTCGAGGGGATGGGATACAGGCCATATTTTGTCGAGGGCCGTGATCCCGAGGATGTTCACCAGAAGCTCGCAGGCGTGCTCGACACTGTGGTCGGCAAGATCAAGGAAATCTGGGCCGATGCCCGCACGAACGGCAATCTCAAGCGCCCGGCATGGCCGATGATTGTCTTTCGGACGCCAAAGGGCTGGACGTGCCCGCCGGAGATCGATGGCAAGAAATGCGAGGACTACTGGCGATCGCATCAGGTGCCCATGGGCGAGATGGACAAGCCGGAGCATATCCGCATTCTCGAACAATGGATGAAAAGCTATCGGCCCGAGGAGCTTTTCGACGAGACCGGTCGGCTCACGACTGAAATTGCATCGCTCGCTCCGGCGGGCCACCGCCGGATGAGCGACAACCCCCACGCCAACGGCGGGTTGCTTTTGCGTGATTTGAAGATGCCGAATTTCAGGGACTACGCCGTGGAGGTAACCAGCCCTGGCGCGACTATGGCCGAGTCAGCCCGCGCCATGGGCAAGTTCCTGCGCGACGTGATGAAGGCGAACCTGGAGAGCAAGAACTTCCGGCTGTTCAGTCCGGACGAGAACAACTCCAACCGCTGGCAGGATGTGCTTGAGGTAACCGATCGCTGCTACATGGCGGATATCTATCCGGAGGACGACCATCTCTCGCCGGACGGCCGCATCATGGAAGTACTGAGCGAGCACCAGTGCCAGGGATGGCTGGAAGGCTACCTGCTGACAGGCCGCCACGGCTTCTTCTCCTGCTACGAAGCCTTCATCCACATCATCGACTCAATGTTCAACCAGCATGCCAAGTGGCTCAAGGTGTGTGGCGAAATCCCGTGGCGCAGACCCATCGGCTCACTGAACTATTTCCTCAGTTCGCATGTCTGGCGACAGGATCACAACGGCTTCAGCCATCAGGACCCTGGCTTCATCGACCATGTCGTCAATAAAAAGGCGGACGTGATCCGCGTCTACCTGCCGCCGGACGCCAACACCCTGCTGTGCGTCACGGACCACTGCCTGCGCAGTCGCGACTACGTCAACGTGGTCGTCGCCGGAAAACAGCCTGCGCCGCAATGGCTGACGATGAGCGAGGCCGTTAGGCACTGCGCCATGGGCCTCAGCATCTGGGATTGGGCGAGCAGCGACAAGGGCAGCGAGCCCGATGTCGTTATGGCCTGTTGCGGCGACGTCCCGACCCTCGAAACACTTGCGGCGGTGCAACTGCTCCGCGAACACCTGCCCGAGCTGAAGGTGCGGGTGATCAATGTCGTCAACCTGATGAAGCTGCAACCTGCGGAGGAGCATCCGCATGGGCTATCGGACCGTGATTTCGACGCCTTCTTCACAAGGGACAAGCCGATCATCTTCGCCTTCCACGGTTATCCGTGGCTGATCCATCGGTTCACCTATCGCAGAAAAAATCACGGCAACCTGCACGTGCGCGGTTACAAGGAGGAAGGCACGACGACCACCCCGTTCGACATGGTGGTCCTGAACGAGCTCGACCGGTTCCACCTCGTCGAGGATGTCATCGATCGGCTGCCGCAACTCGGTGCCCGTGCCGCCTATTTCAAGCAGGCAATTCACGAGAAGCTAATCGAGCATCGCGAATATATCGAAAAGCATGGCGACGACATGCTTGCGATCAGCGGATGGAAGTGGGGCGTGAAAGACACGACAGCAGTGTCCCGGAAAACCTCTACGGAAGGGGACAACGTCTGAGCCGGGAGGGCTGGACGTGAACGTATTCGTGATCAGGCATGGGGAGACCGAGTGGAGTCTGAGCGGGCAACACACGGGCACAACAGACGTCCCCTTGACCGACAACGGACGACGACAGGCGGAAAGGATGCGGCCGGTGTTGGCTCGGCACACGTTCGCGCTCGTTCTCGTAAGCCCGCTGCAGCGGGCACGGGAGACTTGTGACTTGGTGGGTCTCGGCGCCGCCGCCCTCGGCGACCGAAGCTTGATGGAGTGGAACTACGGCGAATACGAGGGGCATACACCCCAGCAAATCCAGGCGAAGAGGCCGGGCTGGTTGATTTTCCGGGATGGTTGCCCCGGCGGCGAGACGCCCAGTCAGGTGGGTGCTCGTGTGGATCAGGTCGTGACGCGCGTCCGGGCTGCGAAGGGCGACGTTGCGCTATTTGCGCATGGGCACGTGCTGCGCGTGCTTGCAGCGCGATGGATCGGCCTGCCACCACGCGCAGGGCAGCATTTTCTCCTGAATACCGGCACGTTAAGCGTCCTCACCTACTACCACGAGGTACCCGCAGTGAGAGTATGGAACGGACACGTCGCTGGCTAGAGCAATTCCGGGAAACGTGTGCGGCATTTTATTAGTTGCATGATCACAAAGGGTTAAATCATTTCACCGTTTCGGTGCGACATGAAATGATCTAGCCCGCGGAGGCTCCGGCGGCGGTTACCGTGATGGTCCTGCTTTCGAAGTCCATGTCGTCGGTTGAGCTGGGAAACGTCAATGTCAAAAACAAATCAAGGCCGCAGACCGCCCGAGGTGACGAGACACGACAGCTCGCCTGAGCTGGCGGATACAGGCCCAGCCGTCGCCCTGCTTTCCAACGGCCGTTACAGCGTCATGGTTACTGATGCAGGCGCGGGTTGTGCCATCTGGCGGAGCCTTGACGTCACGCGGTGGCGCGAAGATGTCACGCGAGATTGCTGGGGGCAGGTTTGCTACGTCCGCGACCAGGCGGACAAAACGGTGTGGTCTATCGGCAAGCAACCCGTTTTCCAGCCTGCAAACAGCTACGCGCACTCTTTTCACGGAGACCGGGCCGAGTTCTCCTGTCGTTCCGAAGACATTGAAATCTCCTGGAAAGTCTGCGTCGCGCAGGATGCCGACGCGGAAGTGCGTGAGCTTACCGTCGTCAACCATGGCGGACGAGAGCGGACCCTCGATCTTACCAGCTATTCCGAGGTCTGCCTGAACGATCGCCGCGCGGACAGGGCGCATCCGGCCTTTGCCAAGCTCTTCGTGGAGACGCAGCACGATGACGCGACCGGTGCTTTGTTTGCGCGACGCCGGCCGCGCGATGCGGCAGAGCCACCCGTCTGGGCCGTCCATGTTTCATCATCAGATCAACAGATCCGGGCAGAAGTCGCCCATGAGACCGATCGGCTCAAATTCCTCGGAAGGGGCCGCACGACGGCTGACCCCGCGATGCTGGACCCAGGTGCCATGCTTTCCAAGTCGACCGGGCCGGTGCTCGATGCGATCTTCTGCCTGCAAAGGATTGTCCATCTGAAACCCAAAGCCAAGGTGCGCGCCGCCTTTGTCACGGGAGCGACGGACAATCAACAGGCGGCCCAGGAAATCGCCGAACGCTACTCGACAATCGAGGGGGCGGACCGCGCCTTCTCCGAAGCGCTGGAGGCGTATCAAGGCGAGCTTCAGGGCTCGAACTTAACCCCCGGCGACGTGTCGCTGTTCAACCAGCTTGCCGGGAGCATCCTGTTTGCAAATCCGGCCATGCGATTGGCCAGGGCACTGAAGAAAAATCCACTGGATAGGGGAGCGCTTTGGTCCCACGGAATTTCCGGTGATCTTCCAATCATGCTGGTTCGCGTGAATGGCGAAGGGGATGCCGCGCTCATTCGCGAAGTGAGGATGGCGCACGACTTCGCCCGCCGCCGAGGTCTGCTGTTCGATCTTGCCTTATATGACAGGCGTGGCGCGAGTAGTGCCGAGCGGCTTGCCAAAGATCTGCGAGCCGGCCCGCAAACCGGAATGCTGGGCAAACCAGGCGGAATCTTTGTCCTTTCTGCAGCGACGGTCCCGAGCGATCACCTGGATGCAATCACGGCCGCAGCGCGGATCGTCTTGCCGGATGGCGGCAGGCCTCTCGCAAGCCTATTCGACCGGCAATCCCCCGCCGCATCACTTCCTGCACGTATTCTGGCCGCTCAAACGGGCGAAGAGCCCCCGGAGCCGGCTTCGACCACATCCACTAAAGATTTGCTATATTGGAACGGATTCGGGGGGTTCACCCCCTCGGGACGCGAATATGTCGTCATGGTGGACGGCGTTAAGTCGCGAGCACCGGCCTTGCCGCCCGCACCTTGGAGCAATGTTTTGGCCAACCCGGACTTCGGCTGCCTGACGACTGAGGCGGGGCTCGGCTACACCTGGTGGGGCAACAGCCAAATGAACCGGTTGACGCCGTGGTCGAACGACCCCGTTTCGGATACGCCAGGCGAGGTCATCTACTTGAGGGACGAGGAGAGCGGCGACGTCTGGACTCCGACGCCTCTGCCACTTGGACATGGAACGTTCGTGACTGTTCGTCACGGCCAGGGCTATAGTCGCTATGTAAGCCGTAGCCGGCGCCTGAACCACGAATTGACGGTGCATGTTCCGCCGGAAGATCCGGTCAAGGTGATGTATTTGAGGCTGAGCAATGACGACGCGCGAACTCGCCATCTGACTGCAACGTATTTCGCCGAATGGGTGTTGGGAACCCAGCGTGACGACACGGCAATGCAAATCGTCTGCGAACGCGATGCGAAATCGAATGCGATCATGGCACGGAACTCATGGGCCGGCGTTTTCGCGAAAAGGCTGGCGTTTGCGGCCGCCAGCCAGCCTCCGAGGTCGACGACATCCGACCGCGCGGAATTTCTTGGGAAACACGGTTCAGTGTCCTCGCCAGCGGCCCTAGGGCGAACCGATTTGGCAGAAAGCTTCGGTCCCTTGCAGGACCCCTGTGCCGCGCTGATGGTAGAGATCTCCCTGGCACCCGGCGAGAGCAAGGAGGTTATCTTTGTTCTGGGGCAGGCCCGCAGCCACGAGCAGGTCCGCAGACTTGTGCGCGATTATGCCGACCCGGAACGTGCGAGCGAAAGCTTCGCGGCCATATGCTGCCAATGGAACGATTTGCTGGATACGGTTCAGGTCTCGACACCGGACGTCGGCATGAATCTGATGATGAATCGCTGGCTGCTGTATCAGGTCCTGGCTTGTCGCGTCTGGGGGCGGTCTGGCTTTTATCAGTCCGGGGGCGCATTCGGTTTCAGGGACCAGCTTCAGGATGTGATGGCGTTGGTCCACAGCGCGCCGGATGAGACACGCGCACACATTCTGCGAGCAGCCGCGCGTCAATTCACGGAAGGAGACGTTCAACATTGGTGGCACCCGCCGTCCGGCGTCGGCGTGCGCACACGGATCACCGACGACCTCTATTTTCTGCCTTTCGTCGTCCACCACTACGTTTCGGCGACTGGCGACGTTGACCTTCTTAATGAGCAGGTGCCTTTCATCACGTCACCCGTTCTCAAGGAGGGCCAGGAGGAGGACTTCGGCAAACCGGACGTCAGCGAACGGACCGATACCCTCTACGAACACTGTATCCGTGCATTGGAATACGGTTTCCGGCTCGGTCAGCACGGTTTGCCGCTCATGGGAACGGGCGACTGGAACGACGGCATGAACAAGGTCGGCGCCGAGGGCCGAGGTGAAAGTGTTTGGAACGGCTGGTTCTTCCTGACGGTGCTGAAATCATTTGCGACGATCGCGTCATCGCGTGGAGACGAAAGCCGCGAAACTTGGTGCTGCGAACGTGCTGAAGGATTGCGCGCGGCCTTGGAAGAACACGCCTGGGACGGCTCCTGGTACCGCCGCGCCTATTTTGACGACGGCACGCCGCTCGGCTCCTCTTCGAACGACGAGTGCCAGATCGATGCCCTTCCGCAGGCCTGGGCCGTCATCTCTGGCGAAGCCGACGATGAACGCGCGTCAAGGGCGATGAGCGCGGCCTATCAAAGACTCGTGCGCCGGCGGGACAAGCTGATCCAGTTGTTCGATCCGCCATTCGACAAGGGTTCGCTGCAGCCGGGCTACATCAAGGGCTATGTTCCCGGCATACGAGAAAATGGCGGGCAATATACCCATGCGGCTGCCTGGGTCGTGTTGGCCACTGCGCTGCAAGGCGACGGCGATCGGGCGCTGGAGCTTTGGAACCTGCTGAATCCGATCAATCACGCGACGACGAAGCAGGACGCTCAGCATTACAGGGTCGAGCCATATGTCGTCAGCGCCGATGTCTACGGCGCACCGCCAAATACCGGCCGCGGTGGCTGGACATGGTATACGGGAGCAGCTGGCTGGTTGTACCGCGTCGCGCTCGAGGCGATCCTTGGTTTTCGCCGACAGGCCCAGTTTCTTTTGATCGAACCATGTGTACCGACCGACTGGCCGGAGTTCGAAATCAAATACAGGCACGGATCATCGACATACCGCATCCACGTGGACAACACGGCCGGCGTCTGTCGCGGGGTACGTTCGATTCTCCTTGATGACACACCGCTGGCGGACACAAAGATACCGTTAGCAGATGATGGTCGTTTCCACGACGTCCGAGTGATCCTTGGCTAAAAACTATGTCACAGATGCTATCGATCGCCCCGAAACTCACTCGCATGCCGACCGACCAGGACCTCGGCCGGCTCCAGTTCACGACGCTGCTCTATTACCTCCATTGCACCAACCCGGACAACGGGCTCGTTCGCGACAAGACCGAGCCCAACGCTCCGGCGAGCATAGCCGCGATCGGCATGGCGCTCGCGGCGCTTCCCGTGGTCGTCGAGCGCGGCGTCCTGATCCGCGAGTTTGCGGCCAAGATCGCCCGAAAGAAGCTGGCATTCCTGCTGGCCTGCCCACAGGGACCGGAGCCCGACGCGTCTGGCTATAAGGGCTTCTTCTATCATTTCCTCGACATCGAGACCGGCCGGCGGGTCTGGCAGTGCGAGCTGTCGACGATCGATTCGGCCTTCCTGTTTGCCGGAGCCTTGACCGTAGCCGCCTATTTCGACGGCGACAGCGCCGACGAAGTCGAGGTTAGGCAGCTTGCCAACACGCTCTACGAACGGGCCGACTGGAACTGGGCCTGTGACCATGGGCCTACCTTGACCCACGGCTGGCGACCGGAAAGCGGCTTCATTCCCTATCGCTGGCGTGGTTACGACGAGGGGCTTCTGCTCTACATTCTCGGATTGGGATCAAGGACCCATCCGCTGCCTCCGGACGCCTATTCCGCCTATACCGAGAGCTACGAATGGAGAAACATCTACGGACGCGAACTGCTTTATTCGGGGCCACTCTTCACCCACCAGCTCTCGCATATGTGGATTGATTTTCGCGGGATCCGCGATGAATTCATGCGCGATCACAACAGCGACTACTTCCAGAACAGCCGCCATGCGACCTACGTCCAGCAGCAATACGCCATCCGCAACCCGTTGAACTTTGCCGGTTACGGCGAGCATTGCTGGGGCTTCACCGCGAGCGACGGTCCCGGCTGCATCAAGAGAACAGTGGATGGCGTGGAAAGGGAATTCTACGACTATACCGCGCGCGGCGCGCCCTTTGGACCGGACGATGGCACCGTGTCCCCCTGGGTGGTTGTGGGGTCCCTGCCGTTCGCTCCGGAGATCGTCATTCCGACTGTCTGGAACTTTGCACAGATGCAACTGGGGATGACACGCCTCTACGGCTTCAAGCCATCCTTCAACCAGACCTTTGCGGTTGAAGGCAGCGAAACGGGATGGTGGGTGACTCCTTATCACTTCGGCATCGACCAGGGTCCCGTCGTTCTCATGATCGAAAACTACAGGACCGGCCTCTTGTGGAACGTCATGCGTCGGTGCGAGCCCTTGGTGGTCGGACTGAGGCGCGCCGGGTTCACGGGCGGATGGTTATGACGCAGCTGAAACTCCGGTGGCACGCACGACATGGATTTGCGGTATGGGCTTTGGACACACGGGGGTAAGCTCGTGCGAAATTTGCCCATTGCACTGAACCTCCTGCAGGAAAGGAATCGGCCATGAGCAAGCGCTTGTTCTCTCGTCAGCGTGACGGGCTTACCAGACGAGATCTCCTGTTAATGGCGGGAGCCACCGCCACGCTCGCAAGCTACAGCCACGCTGCCAAAAGCGCTTCTGGCGGACTCACCATCGTAATCGATGATGTGAAACACGGCGAGGACGTCTTTGCATACATCAGCAGAAAGAAAGGCGGTTTCGATCAAGCTGCTTATCAGCAGGTTATCGGCGCTGCGAATGATTTCAAAGAGGGAGATCAAGCGATTGGAGTGGGAGCAGCGGATGAGGCAAGTCGAAGAAAGGCTCGCGCTCTTCTTTCAAATACCAAGATCAAGGATCTTTACCAGCGCCCGCTGTTTGAGGACGACCTCCAGAAACTGATCTGGCAGACCACCGACCAAGCCCAGTACGAACATGTCAAAGACTGGACGATGGGCCAGTTGACGAAATTTCTCATCACCGAAACAGAAGAAAAAATCAAAGCTATTATGGATGGCCTGACGAGCGACACAATAGGCCTGCTTCCGAAACTGATGAGCAATGAGGAGCTGATCTCCCTAAGTCGGAAAATCTTCAATGTGATGCCCGGCACCAAGATGGGTTCAAAGGGATATATGGGCGCCCGTATCCAACCGAATTCTCCCACCGACCATCCCGATGACATCGCCTGGCAGGTTTTCGATGCCTTCTCGTACGCGACGGGCGACATTGTCATCGGCACCAACCCGGTGGACAGCACTGTAAGCAGCGTGGCCGCGGTTGAACGTGCGCTCAAGGACATCGTGGATACGTTCAGGCTGGCGGATGTGATCCCATGGTGCGTGCTCGCGCACATCGATGTTCAGGCCGAAACCGGCGCGAATTTTCCGGGAACAGTTTCCACAATGTTCCAGAGCCTTGCCGGAACAGATGACTGCAACAAGATCTTCGACATCACGAACGAGAAAATCCTGAAATACGCCCGCGCGAAGAAGGGCGAGAGATATGGCCTTTACTTCGAAACCGGACAGGGATCGGAGTTCACCAACGGTGCGGCGAACGGCGTCGACATGATGGTGCTTGAGTCGCGGAAGTATGGCTTCAGCAGGGCGGTCGGAATCGAACTCGCGAAGGTGCAGCCCGAAGGCGCATGGCTGCATGTCAACGATGTCGCCGGCTTCATAGGACCGGAAGTATTCAAGAGCCGGGAACAACTGGTGCGGTGCTGTCTCGAGGACATGGTGATGGGCAAGCTCCATGGCCTCACCATCGGCCTCGATATCTGCACGACCCTGCACATGACGGTCAGCCTCGACGACCTGGATTGGTGCCAGGACCAGATCATGCCGGCTAATCCCGCTTATCTGATTGCGCTGCCTACCAAGAACGATCCGATGCTGAGCTATCTCACCACATCCTTCCAGGATCACGTCCGATTGCGCGACAAGTTTGGTTTCAAGGTCAATGACTCGATGTGGGACTTTTACAAACGAATCGGCATCGTGAGTAGAGACGGGAACTATACCGCGAACTACGCAGATCCTCTCTGGGTCTACTACCAGTACCGGCTCGCCAAGGGGGATGGACGGTCCAAGGACGCGATCTACGCCGAGGGCCGCCAGAAGATGAGGGAAGTTGAGGAGAGAGGTGTCGACCTAGCCGCAGGCCACGGGCCTAATTTATGGGATCTCAATCCGACGCTCGCAGCCAAGGTGAAGGGTCTCTACGACGACGCGAAGCAATCTCTTTGGGCGGAACTTACTCCCGAGTTCATTTCCGCCATACCAGATGTCGTGCCGGTCCGCACCTTGTCCAAGGACCGCAACGATTACATAGCCCACCCCAATACGGGTGAAATGCTCAGCCCGGAAGGAATCCGGGAAATCGAAAGAATAAGGGATTCCTGGGGAGACGACTTGCCGAAGGGCCAGGTTGTTATCTCGGATGGATTGAACGCCAAAGCCATCATGGACGACGGGCATCTTGCACCCTACCTTGCGGAGATGCGCAGGTTGCTTGCCGGGGCCGGTGTCACCGTGGGCGACAAGAACATCATGGTCACCAGCGGACGGGTGCGCGCCGGCTACCGCATCGGCGAAATGCTGTTCGAAAACGCGGATCCAAACAGCTTCAGGGGAATTCTCCATGTTATCGGCGAACGACCCGGGACGATGCACCATGCTTATTCTGTCTATATTACCGTTGCCAAAGGAAAGCGCTGGTCCGAGAAGGGTATCGACCACAATAATACGAAGCTTGTGAGCAATGTCGCCGATACGGCTCTGCGGCCGAAGGAAGCCGCCAGAGAGACTTTGACTATCATAAGGGAAATTGTAGGCAAAGAGGTGAACGGCAGCCGCCGTTACGGCTAGGAGAAATCGTGCCCAGGGCAGCAGATCGACCCGGCGGTGAACGATGCCCTGGTGTTTCGACTCCGACGGTCGTCATTCTGTTGGGGTGCTCGGCGGCACTCTCTCCAACAGCCTGATCCGCCTCTTGTTGGGGCGGTCAGCCTCAGCATGATCAAGACTTGCTGATGATTTGGATGCGCCGGGTACGGCGTCGGAACCCGCTGACCGAGCTTCATGAATACGGCGCTCGACATGAGTATGCGACCGGGTCGCACTACCTTTGGGAAGATTACTACGCTCCATCTTCCGGAATCGTTACACCCGCCTCGCGCAAACCTTCGATGAAATGCTGCTGGTCTTCAGGACGACGAATCCGCAAGGCGATCTCCTTTCGGATGTTTTCGAGGAA
>Ga0209281_1001077_pt1 | contig 20286 bp, 21 predicted proteins | sample MedtruBG_FD_187514 | JGI IMG/M metagenome (GOLD analysis project Ga0209281, IMG submission 187514) | Root nodule microbial communities of legume samples collected from California, USA - Medicago truncatula BG (SPAdes) (version 2) | ecosystem: Host-associated > Plants > Roots > Nodule | place... | reverse complement strand
TGTTTATTGATCCTTCAGCATCTGTTGTATCAGGTTGTCCACCTGGAATAGTAGCTATAGCGTGAGCATCTTGCATGTCTCTTAAAGTAGTAAGTGCTTTAACCATTTGAGGGCTGTTTAATTGTGGCTTACCACTTGCATCTGTATAGTCAGATTTTTGTTGTGCTAACATAAGACTTGTTTGCCAAGTAGCACTTGTATCAGCTGTACCGAAGTTTTTACCAGTTGCAGCATAATATTTTTCTCCTGCTTTTTTGAAATCATCCCAAGTTACTATAGATTTATAATCAATTCCTGCTTTTTCTAAAAGTTCAGTGTTGTAGTACGCAACAGTTGCACCAACATGGTAATCAAATCCATATACATGGTTATCTTTACTATAAAGCGCAACACGCGATTGAACTACCTTGTCCTTATAAGGAGCATACACATCATCAAGTGGCTCTAATTGAGGTTCTCCCTTTAAGAAGTTAGGGAATTTACCTAATTCTATATCTACCATGTCAGGGGCACCTTGTCCGGACAAGAGAGCCGATTGTAATTTATTATGCATGTCATCGTAAGGAAGAACTGTAAATTTAATATCAAGTTTCTTATCAGGATTTTTTGTATTCCATTTATCTAGCATCTTTTGGAAGAATTGAGCATGCATATCAACAAATGTCCACATTTCTAATTGATCACCTGAAGCTGATGCAGTTGATTTATCCTTTCCGCTTTCGCTAGTACTAGTAGCAGAACTATTACTACTACCGCATCCAATCAACATTGATGCTGCAAGAGATGTTGTAACAACAGCAGTTGCAAGTTTTTTTAATATTTTTACACTTTTCATATTATTTACCTCCCATTTTTTTATAAATGAAGTTAATATATTAGTGAACATTATTCTCCTTGTGAAAGTTAAAGTAACATATCCCGAAAGAATAATGACCCAAACAAATGTATTATTTATTAGTTCTTTTTTATACGTTTACTTTAAACATATATTGACATAAGGTTCAAATACATCTCACATTATGACAGATTTATTTTATATAATACTAAAATATATTGTGATAACTGTTTATTTTATAAATCTCATTTCTTTCTTTAATCTAATTTTTATATGTATAATTCTGTAATATTATATAAGCTTTATTATCAGTAACCCTTTTCATTAATGTTATTTTTGTATTTGGGTTTGTCCTTATATCTTTATTATATACTTATATCTTTTAAAGTCAATACTTTTATATTATAATTGACTAAATTATTTTAATCTTTTTTAAACTATAGTATATTTATTGTTTTAGAAAACCTTGAAGTTAAGCATTTCAAATGATATACTAAATCTAAACTTATCTAAAATAAATACCTCACAAAATTACGATAATTGATTTGTCAGTTATTTTCGAAATAGAAAACTATTACATAATTAAGGAGACTGATTAATATGAAGATATTTTCACCCAATTTTCATCGTGAAGGCCCTGGTGTAGATAAAAATGAACCAGAAAAAAAAGGTACTTCACTATTTTTACATCTATTGTTAAATAAATTTTGGGACATACTTAAACTTAATATGATTTTTATCCTATATTCTCTCCCTTTAGTTACTATAGCTCCAGCTTTTGGAGCAATGACTTCTATAACCATGTCAATGGTCCAAAACAAGCATGTCTTTATTTTTTCTGATTTCCATGAAGCATTTAAACTTAATTGGAAGCAATCATTAGCTTGTGGGATTATAAGTACTATAATGCTTGTATTACTTAGTACCTCTATATTGTTTTATTTTAAACTATCACAAAATAATGCTAACTTTTATATAATTCTATTCCTATGTATTTTTATTACAGTATTATTTTTACTTGCTTCATTATATATTTACCCTTTACTTACTGCTGTATCTCTTTCACTAAAGGATATTTTTAAAAATTCATTATTACTAAGCATCGTTTGTTTTAAAAATACATTAATTGGTGCGTTAGCTTGCGGAATAATACTTGGACTTAATGTTTTCTTCTTCCCTCTAACAGTTCCTATATCCCTATTTATTACATTTAGCCTTTTATCTTTCATTTCAAGTTTCACAACTTGGGGAGGCATAAAAAAATATATCATTAAATAAATTTAACACATCTGCATACTTGTACACACATGTATGCACTTCTTGTAAAAATGGTACTCTTCTTTATTTATTCAGTTTTGTAAAAACGCTGGATGCATAAGAGAGTACCATTTTTTATATTAAGTATATCTTAAAGTACAAAATCAACTATAATCTTTATTATAACTTTATCAAAGATTGATTAAAAGTTCTACTGGGCAATGATCTGATCCCTCAATATTCATATGAACTTTAGCATTTTCTAATTTATCCTTTAAAGATTCTGAAATTAAAAAATAGTCTATTCTCCATCCTGCATTGTTTGCCCTTGCATTAAACCTATAAGACCACCAGGAATATACCCCTTCTGTATCAGGATAGACATATCTATATGTATCAACAAAACCTGAATCTAATAATTTAGTAATTTTATCTCTTTCTTCATCTGTAAACCCTGCATTTTTTCTATTAACTTTTGGATTCTTCAGATCTATTTCCTTATGCGCAACATTTAAGTCTCCACATATTATCACAGGCTTGCTTTCTTCAAGTTCTTTTAGATATCCTCTAAAAACATCCTCCCATACCATTCTATAATCAAGTCTTTCTAAACCTTGTTTGGAATTTGGAGTATAGACATTCACTAAATAAAATTCATCAAATTCTAGTGTAAGAACTCTCCCCTCATTATCATGCTCCTCTATTCCAATGCCTCTCTTAACAACTAAAGGTTCTTCTTTCGTGAACACAGCTGTGCCTGAATATCCTTTTTTCTCTGCGTAATTCCAATAGCTGTAATATCCTTCTAACACCAAATCTATTTGCCCTTCTTGAAGTTTACTTTCTTGTATACAAAATATGTCTGCATCTACTTCTTTAAAATAATCTAGAAAGCCTTTTTTAACACAAGCTCTTAATCCATTAACATTCCACGAAATTAACTTTTTCACGTTTACATCCTCCTGCTCTAGCAAAATTGTTTTTCATTAATAATAATTATTATATATCATTATCATTCCTTAATCTATAAATACTTAAATTATACATTAATCGTATTGTTTAAGGATAATAAAAAAATTCACCAATATGCTGGTGAACTTTTTTTATTTTATCTAGTCCTAGATTTACTTTTGGCTTTTGATTTAGCTTTTAGGCTGCTTTTACCTCTAGTATTCCCAGTTTTATTTTTATCTTTTTGAGATTTATCTTTGACACCATTAAACGACTTATCGCTATTACCTTTATGAATTGTGTTTTTACTTTTATTTCTTCTTTCCTTACTTTCTTTGTTCTTGGCATATGTATTATTGTTATGCTTAGAACCACTACTTTTATCTCTAATAAGACATTTTGGTCCATTACCAATCAAATCCGTTCTTCCCGCTTGTATTAACGCTTCATAAACCAGTGTATAATATTTAGGATTTTTAAATTGAAGTAGTGCTCTTTGCATAGCTTTTTCATGTTTAGTTTTTGGAACGTAAACTTCCTTCATAGTCATCGGATCTAATCCTGTATAATACATTGTTGTCGCTGGTGTACCTGGTGTAGGATAAAAATCTTGAACTTGCTCTGGTTGATAATTTATATCCCTTAAATATTCTGCAAGTTCAATTGCAGATTCTAAGGTACTACCTGGGTGAGACGACATTAAATAAGGGATTATGTACTGTTTTTTTCCAAGTTTCTTTGTTATCTTTTCGAATTTTTCTACAAACCTATCATAAGTTTCTCCCGCCGGCTTACCCATATATTTTAATACATCTTTCGAAATATGTTCTGGCGCAACTTTTAATTTTCCACTCACATGGTGTTCAACTAACTCCTTAAAGAAAGTATCGTCTTTATCAGCCATTATATAATCATATCTAAGACCTGAACGAACAAATGCTTTTTTAACTTTAGGAACTTTTCTTATTGATCTAAGTAAATCTAAATATTCTGTATGATCTACATCCATGTTTTTACAAACACCTGGAGATAAACATTCTTTACCTTTACATGCTCCAAAAGCCAATTGTTTTGTGCAAGCTGGTTTTCTAAAGTTTGCAGTAGGTCCTCCAACATCATGTATATATCCTTTAAAGTCTGGAAGCCTTGTAATATCTTCAACTTCCTGCAATATAGATTCTTTACTTCTACTTTGAACAACTCTTCCTTGATGAAAAGTTATAGCACAAAATTTACAATCTCCAAAACAACCTCTTGAACTTACTGTACTAAATTTAACTTCCTCAATTGCCGCAATACCTCCCTTTCCTTCATAGATAGGGTGATACTCCCTCATATACGGAAGGCCATATACTTCATCTAACTCTTCTCGATTTAAGGGCGCTTCTGGAATATTTTGTACCACGTACTTATTTCCATGTTTTTGTACAATAATATGTCCTCTTACTGAATCTTGTTCTTCATATTGAATCCTGCTAGCCTCTGCGTGCTTATATCTATCAGTACAAACTTCTTTATACGAAGGTATTTCTATATAATCTTGAACATCTTCTAAAGTCTCTGTCATATAACAAGTTCCTCTAAGATAAGTTATATCCTTTGCTGAAACATTATTTTTTAAACTTTCCGCAACTGCGACTATTTGCTTCTCTCCCATACCATAGATTAATAGATCAGCAGTGCTATCAATAAGAATTGATTTTCTAACTTTATCGCTCCAATAATCATAGTGTGCAAACCTTCTTAAACTTGCTTCTATGCCTCCAATTACAATATCTACATCTTTATACGCTTCTCTTATTTTATTGCAATATACAATTGTTGCCCTATCAGGTCTAAGACCCATTTGTCCGCCTGGAGAATAAAAATCTTTTTCTCTTAACTTTTTACTTACAGTGTAGTGATTAACCATGGAATCCATGTTTCCACCATTAACTAAAAACGCATACTTTGGTCTCCCAAACTTTTGAAAATCATAAATAGTTTTCCAATCTGGTTGCGCTATTATCCCTACCTTATAACCATGCGCCTCAAGTACTCGCGAAATAATTGCAGTTCCAAAACTATGATGATCTATATATGCATCAGCTGTAACAATTATAAAATCTAATTCATCCCAGCCTCTTTCTCTCATATCTTTTTTGCTTATTGGCAAAAACCTCTTTTCAGTTGTCATCTTTCCACCTACTTATTTTTCTTGTAGTTTTGCATATAAAATTAATATGCTGTTAAATTTCTCTTTGCATATTATAGCATAAAGAGACCCGATTCTGTATCAATCTAAGAATTTTTCTTTATAAATATATTATCAGCCTGTTTTAGTAATTATAATTCTTATTCTTCTTCATTTATTTTTCTCTCATATGTAACACTTTTTAATTATGTTTAATATATTATTACTATAACAAATGATTAAGATATACAAAGGAGAAATGATATATGAGAAATTGTTGTTGTAGAAGACGTTGCTGCAATAGATGTTGCAATAATTGTTGTTGTAATAATTTTGGTGGATTTGGATTTAATAACGGATTTAATAATGGCTTTGGCTTTAATAACGGTTTTCCTTTATGGCCACTATTATTCTTCCTATAAAATAAATAACTACTCCTGTTGGTCTATCCTCTCACCAGTAGCATTAAAGTGAAATTCCTGTAATTTTCTTATATTTAGAAATAATATAAAATATAAAGAAGACCTAAAAGATAAGCATCTTTTAGGCCTTTTTTTATTTATCTATTTCTAATTAATTTTTAAATGAATGTATAGGTGCAGGAATTCTACCACCTCTTTGAGCAAATAATTCTGAAGTTTTACCATTTACTTTCATAACAGGGGCTCTACCTAACAAGCCACCAAACTCAACCATATCTCCTACTTTACATCCTGGTGCTGGTATAATTCTAACAGCTGTCGTCTTGTTATTAATCACTCCAATTGCTGCTTCATCAGCAATCATACCTGCAATTGTAGATGCTGGAGTATCTCCCGGAATTGCAATCATATCAAGACCAACCGAACATACACATGTCATACCTTCTAATTTTTCTAAATTTAATGATCCACTTATAACAGCATCAATCATACCCGCATCTTCAGATACCGGAATAAAAGCTCCACTTAAACCACCAACGTGGCTACATGCCATAACTCCACCTTTTTTAACAGCATCATTAAGCATAGCTAAGGCTGCTATAGTACCGTGTGTTCCAACTTGCTCTAAACCTATTTCTTCCAAAATTTCCGCAACAGAATCTCCAACTGCTGGTGTTGGTGCTAAAGATAAATCAACGATACCAAAAGGAACATCTAATCTTCTTGATGCTTCTTTAGCAACTAATTCACCCATTCTTGTAACTTTAAATGCAGTTTGCTTAATTGTCTCGGCAACTACATCAAAGGATTCACCTCTTACTTTTTCAAGAGCTCTCTTAACAACTCCTGGTCCGCTAACTCCAACATTTATAATTCTTTCAGCTTCTCCAACTCCATGAAAAGCTCCTGCCATGAACGGATTATCTTCAACCGCATTTGCAAATACAACTAATTTTGCGCATCCAAATCCTTTTGCATTCTTAGTAAGTTCTGCTGTTCTTTTTATAACTTCTGCCATATCTCTTACAGCATTCATATTTATTCCAGATTTTGTACAACCTACATTAACAGATGCACAAACTTTTTTTGTTACTGCCAATGCTTCTGGAATTGAACTGATTAGGATTTTATCTCCCTTAGTGCAACCTTTTTGAACTAACGCTGAGAATCCACCTAAGAAATCTATTCCTAAAGTTTCTGCTGCTCTATCTAAAGTTCTTGCAAATTCAACATAACTAGTTTCATTTGTAGCTCCTGCAATTATTGACATAGGAGTTATCGAAACTCTTTTATTTACTATAGGAATACCAAATTCTGTTTCAATTTGCCTTCCAACTTCTACCAAATGCTCTGCTGATTTTGTAATCTTATCATAAATCTTAATTCTTGCTTTATCTCCATCTGGATCTATACAATCAAGTAATGATATCCCCATAGTTATTGTTCTTACATCCAGTTTTTCTTCTTCAATCATTTTTATCGTTTCAAGTATATTATTAGTATTCATAAGCCCCTCCTAAATTATAGTGAATGCATTGACTTAAATATTTCTTCTCTTTGAATCTTTACTTCTACCCCAAGTCTTTCACCTTCAGCTGTAAGTCCTGCACGCACTTCCTCAAAAGTTGCATTCATATCTTTACAGTCTAATACCATTATCATAGTAAAGAAGCCTTGCATTATAGTCTGATTAACATCCAATATGTTAATACTATATTCTAACATCTTTTGACTTACCCCTGCTATAATACCAACTTTATCTTGCCCAATTACTGTTAATATTGCTTTCATGCTTATCTACTCCATTCATTAAGTTTAATTTTAAGATCCTTTCTAAGACATATCTAAAAATAATAAATCACTATACGTAGATGCTTTATCATTCTATATTTTATGCCTAAAAATATTATCCAATTCACATTGAATTGGATAATATTTAGAAAGTATCATTGTTTCTATCTTTATTCTATAATTTATATTATATTTTGTCAATTTTCACAGAACATTTTGTAATATTTTTTTCTTTTTGTTCGGATTACTTCCTTAAATTCTTTAATATTTTCAGCATATTATTTGGCTTATAGGTATAATCAACACATATTCTATTTAATTGTGTTGATTTATCACTCCTGTCAGCATACCCCCTTTCAGTTGTAAATCCCATAGAATATCCCGCCTCTACAACTGCTTTTTGCGTATCTTTGTTATATTTCCCTTCAGGGTATGCTATCGCTATAATAGGTTTATTAGTTATCTTTTCTAAAGCATCCCTTGATTCCTTTAGTTCTTTAACTTGATTTTCGTATGACAAAGTTGAAAGTTTTACGTGCGAAACTGTATGAGATTCTATATCTATACCATAATCACTCATTTCTATTATTTCATTGGTAGTTAAATATAATTCTCTATTTATATAACTTGATATAACAAATATCGTTGCATTCATATTAAATTCCTTTAGTATAGGAAATGCATTTGTGTAATTATCCCTGTAGCCATCATCAAAGGTTATTACTAGACTCTTTTCTGGAATTGGCTTGTCCTTATAAAGGTAATCATTTAACTGAGCCATGGTTAAAGTCATATATCCATTATCCTTGATAGTTTGAAGCTGTTGTCTAAACTTATCTTTTGAAATAATAATAGAGCTTTTTCCTGAAGGATCATTATTTATTGAATGATAACAAATTACCGGAACGCCTCTATTATCATTTATGAGCGTGACATCGTCAAAATTATCATCTTTCTTTCCTTGTATAGATTCATCTTCCTTAATTGAGACATTCTTTTCATCCTTATTATTGATCTCATTATTTATTTCGCTGACTACAACTTCTGAATAGGATTTAACCGCTAGCTTAAAACTTACAATTACAACTGTGCTAACAATAGCTAAACATAACATTAATCTTGTTAACACTACAAAGGTATGATTCCTTCTTTTTCTTCTTTTCTTTTTAATATTTCTTTGAGTTTTTTCCATATGTAGCTCCTTTTATTTTAGAGAAATAATATTATTAATTTACAAACCATTTAATCTTTGACAATAGTTATGATTTGACTTTATAATTTTACCATATTATTACAGACAAATCTTTTTATAAAACGTTAAATTATTCTTAAACTTTTCTTAAAGGATAATTTAGTCAATTCATTAATTTAAAGCGGTCTTCATATTTTATTATATAAAATAAAGGAAGTAAGCATTCCCAGCTTACCTCCTTAAAAATTAACATTTTAATTATTATTATCTTTTGCACTTAATTTTGTAGCACTTAAGTGTTCAGCAGATATTCTTTCTTTATTCTTGGATTTTTTATAATCATTTGAAAAATATATTCTTAAACTTTCATCATTGCTTTCAGCGTTTACCTGATACATTACACTTTGAACATACCCATGGATGAAATCATCTTTACTAAAAAACAAATTTATTTCGGTTCCTACTTTAGTAATGACATTAATGATATCTTTCAAATCCTTAGATTCTTTTGTAAAAACTACATCACCACTATCCAAGAGACAAAACTCAACTTTCATAGCTTTCACCCCTTCCTCTAATGAAATTATATATAAATAACCCATACCTTTCAATGTTGAAAAATAAATGATTAGGATTATTTATTTCGATTAAGCTATAAAAATCATAATAAATTTTATCTATACTTTAATTAATGTAATATTTTACTCAAATACAATCCTTACTTCTATTTACCTCTATTCTATTTAAGTATTTCTAGGTAGAATAGCACCTACTATTTTGTAAGTGCTGTAGTTATTCTGTTGACCTTATTTTTAAAAACAATTTACATCTTACCACCATATATACTTCCTACTATACTTCTGATGATATCTTTAGCTACCTTCTCTTATCATCATTATAGTCCCTATATTAATAAGTACTCTATGTTATTTATTCCAACTATTTTTGCATATCTTATATACTTCATACATTTCTTCCTCTGTACATTTTTCAAATGCACCATAGTTCCAATCCCATCTTCCATAAGGTTCTCTATAGCTTCCACGATATCTTATCTTAGGATGTTCCATTACATTTAAATTAGGATCTGTTCCTTTTATTAAGGAAATTAAATCATTCTTATCTAAATCAAGTTTCAAATTCATATCCCCTTAGATTCTATTAGTAAATTATATTCCAATTTAAATATTATATTCATCAACAGAATTAAATGTTTAAATTAAATTCGTTTGGAATTACATCCCAACCTATGGAATTAAAAGCTACATCAGTATCATGATTATATTTCTGAGTAAAAATAAAGCCCGTTTTAATTCCAACTTCTCTCAGCTTTTTTAAAGAACGATCCAACATACTTTTTTTAATCTCATTTACTCTATATTCCTCATATATTGCAATATGATATATAAATCCTCTTACACCATCATTCCCACATAATAAAGCTCCTATAACTTTTCCTTCCCCATTACACGCTACAGAACTAGCTTCTGGGTTTTTCCTTAAATATTCAATTAAATCATTTTTCGTAACAGAACTTTCTAGAAATGAAGACCCAAAGATATCACTCCACAATTTAAGTACTTGATCTATATCTAACTCTTTCATCGCTTGAACCACAATCATATTATCCATTTATAATGTATCCTCCACACAATTCTTTAGTATTTAATTATATATTAACACTCTACTATTTTAATAGATATATAAATCTAGAGACATTATTTTAAATCATTTTATTTCTTCTAGATTCTAATAATACAATTTCATTATATAACTATCACTTACTCTAAACGCCTTGTATTATAACCATATGCAAAAAGTGGTGTAAAAGTAATCCGATTACATTACTAGGGGCACTCTCACACTGCATTATTAATCGAATTATGCTTTACACCACTATTAGCTTGAGAAAGATTAGGTAGTCAAGAAATACAAACAACATTAATTCTATATTTATTTCCGAAAAAATCTAGTTGTTTCAAATAAACTAGATAATTTATATTAGAACGATTTTGCTTTCATGAATATGTTAACCAGTTAATATTAACAGTTTGACTACACTTCATATTTTAATCCCACTCAATTGTTAATATTTCTAACTCACCTTCCTTAAGTGAAACTTTATATCCATCAGTTATTAACCAAGTAGCTAAATCTGTAACCATGTTTTTTCTAATTTCATCTCTTTTACTAATAGCGAATACAGCTGAAACCTTATTTACGCCTGCTTTCTTTCCTTGTTCTATGTTTCTCAATATTATGTTCTTATTTTCGTTTAACTTCTCTTCATATTCATTCACAATATTTCCTCCCTTTAATTTTACATACAATTTCAAAACATCTATCTTTGGGTAACAGTTATAGTATTAAATAGTAATACTATTATAAATTTATGATACGAAACTCTAAGATATTCTCCATTTTATGGTTCTCTAATAAAAAATGTTACACAATAAAAGGTTATATTAAAAGCAAATTACTTTTAATACAACCTCTTTCTAAATAATATATATTTCTTGTATGGCCATTTAATAAATAACTAATTTATAAAAACTTATCTTTATAAATATATAAAATATACCTATTTAGTTTCAACTTCTGAAGTCACATCTATTCCTCTATGTTCAACAGCTGTAGAAAATACTATTTGAGTTTCTGTATTCCCAAACTTTTGTAACTCTCCAATAAAAGCATCTAATTCTAAAGTAGTATGATACGCTACTTTTATGAGCATAGAATATTTTCCTGTTACACAATTGCATTCAAGAACGTTAGGGCAGCTAGCTATAAAAGGATAAAATTCCGGTTTTTGCTTTGGCGACATTTCTAGATTAATAAATGCCTTAATATTATATCCAAGCTTCAAAGGATCAACATGTGCAGAATACCCAGTTATAACACCTGCTTGTTCTAACTTTTCGATACGAGCAGATACCGCTGGCGTTGACAAAAATACCTCCTCAGCTAAATGCTTTAGTGGATATCGTGCATTTTTTTGTAAAAGTTCAATAATCTTAAAATCAATCTTGTCCATTTTAATACCTCTATTCCATTTAAAATAATTATATTACTAAATAATAAAAAAGAACATATCAAATAATCCTTTGTTATTGATACGCTCCTTTGCGTTAATTTATTAAATTACCTTTATAAAAAACTATTTTTACATTTAACATTTAAATTAATTATATTTCTATGTATAATTATTCATTTCACACAATAATCCTATTTATATTTTAAAGTTATAATCAAAATTTTACAAGAGTTTTTTGCTATTTAAATTTAAAAAATTAACTACAATTATACTTAAACTCAATATAACAATAACAATATTTAAGTTTTTCTCCTTAGTGAATCAGCATCAATTGCAATTTTATAAATATATCTTATCATTTCTTAATTATTATATATAAATATATATTTATATTCTTTAAAGCTCGAATATTAAGTAATTTTTCCACAGTTATATTCGCTTTTTCATTTTTTATTTCCTGCTTTATAAAATTAAGCATCTTTATATCCGAAATAATTTTAATTAAGTATATTATACTCTTTTTTAGTTTTTTTTCACAATTCTTTTTCTAATATTTACATTGAGATTAAAGCATGATAATCTTCATTTCAAGAGGACAAATAAAAAATAAATATTTAATTTTTTTGATTTAAAATCTATTTCTTTTATATATATGAGAGTTAATTACCAATCAATTTTAAAATCTAAACAAAATGAAAGTGGGGAATTCTAAATGAAAATTCGAATGGAATCAGATTCAATAGGAAGTATGGAAGTGCCAGCAGAAGCTTATTATGGTGTACAATCTTTGAGAGCTAATAATAATTTTCATATAACAGGAAAAACTTTGCATAAGGATTTCATAATAAGTCTTGCTGAAATAAAAAAAGCAGCTGCAATTACTAATAGAGATGCAGGTCTTTTAACTACTACTATTGCTAATGCTATAATAAATGCTTGTAATGAAATTATTTGTGGAAAATTACTTGAGGAATTTATAGTTGATCCTATTCAAGGCGGCGCAGGCACTTCTGCAAATATGAATGCTAACGAAGTAATAGCTAATCGTGCTATTGAATTACTTGGCTCATTCAAAGGTAACTATGATGTTGTTCATCCAAATGATCATGTTAATATGGCTCAATCAACCAACGATGTATTCCCAACTGCCGGAAAACTAACAGTTTTAAAAATGCTTCCAAGAACAATTTCAGAGCTTCATAGTTTATATAATGCACTCAAAATAAAGTCATTAGAATTTGATAATATAATAAAAATGGGACGTACTCAACTTCAAGATGCAGTTCCTATGAGACTCGGACAATCATTTCATGCTTTTGCATCAATGGTAATGCGTGATATCAAACGTTTAGAGGAAGCTCAAAAAGAAATGTTAACTGTAAATATCGGAGCTACTGCTATCGGAACCTCTATTAATGTAAGTACTGAATATTTCGAAAATATCATCCCAAATCTAAGAAAAGTCACTGGATTTAAAATAGATCAAGCCAAAGATTTAATTGATGCTACTCAAAATCTCGATAGCTTTGTAAGTATTTCAAATGCCTTAAAGACATGTGCTGTTAATCTTTCTAAAATGGCAAACGACCTTAGATTATTGTCCAGTGGACCTAAAACTGGATTTGCCGAAATAAACTTACCTCCAATGCAAAATGGTTCATCAATTATGCCAGGTAAAGTGAATCCTGTTATTTTAGAAGTGGTTTCTCAAGTTGCATTTAACATTATCGGTAACGATTTTACTATAACTATGGCTGCTGAAGGTGGGCAATTAGAATTAAATGCATTCGAACCAGTTCTTTTCTATAACTTATTCGAATCTATCGAAACACTTCAACATGCTACTAGAACTTTAGTAAATAACTGTGTTTTAGGAATAACTGCAAATGAAGATAGATGTAAGGAACTTTTAGATAATAGTGTTGGAATCGTAACAGCTCTTTGTCCTTATATTGGGTATAAAAAATCTTCGCAAATTGCAAAGAAATCATTAGAATCTGGGATTCCTGTAAAGGAACTTGTATTAAATGAAGGATTACTATCTTTAGCGGAGTTAGATAGGATTCTAGACCCAATTTCAATGACAGAATTAAATCCATCATTGAGCGCAGAAGAAAAAATCGACAAAGCTATTTAGATTCATAAATCATATTTTTACTTTAATATTTATTTCACTTTAGAAAGAGGCAGCATTTTTATAAATATAATAAAAAATACCGCTGCCTTTTTAGTTTTTGTATAATTTTAGCTAAGAATTTATTTATGTATACTTTTATAAAAGATGCATAATTTTTAATTATTTGCTTATACTTATAATGAACATGATCTTAATAAATTGTTGTATTAACCTAAAGAGGCAACATATGCCATATATGCTGCCTCTTTATTATTATTCTTGTTATAAGCCTAATAATTTTTCAAATGATCTTTAAACATAAAAACTCAACTTATACAATATTCATTATTTATATAAGTAATAGGTATTTTTTCATACCCCTCAAAATTCTTATTATTTTGACTACTAGATAAATTCATATAATCTCTATCTAAATTATTACTTAACTCTCGAGATATCATATTTCCACACAAAGGATTTTCCTTGTTAGATTCAAAATAAAAGGCTCCAAACATAGAAGAAAAATCATCTTCTATTTCATATCCTTTAGGCAATTCCCTCTTCATTTTATTCAGCAACTCATATAAGTCATATCCTTCAACTTCCAAAGTCAGACCTTGTGAAGAAAAAGAAAGTGAATTGCTATAATAATTTTTTCGCCTTTCAATATGCAGCAAAAACTCTTCTACATAATGGTTATTGTTATAAACTAGCAATAAAGGAATCTTAATATCTATAGAGTATTGCACCAATTCATTATCCTTTAATTCAAATACGTGTTCAGCTCCTTCAAATCCCTTAGTATAAAACTCAAAATTGAAACTATCATTTTCAAAAATGTAATTCCTTACTTTAAGCTGAAAACCACCTTTTGAAAAGTATACCTCTGCTTGTTCACACCCAAAATCATCAATATACAAAGCAGAATATTTTAACTTGACCATATAGTATATATACCCCTCCTATATTTAATTTTTTTCATTCTCATTTCCTCTCAAATTCAAAAGACTAAACCATCATACCATAATTATCCATAGACTTCAAAGGTTATTTTCGTTGTAAAATGAAAGTTATATTTTGGGGTTCAAAAAATGATAATTCATACTTTTTAGCAAGCTCCCGAATTAAATCATTTACATATTCAGCTTTGCTTATTACACAAGACATTATTATATGGCCCTCAGATTTATCAAAAGCAATACTCCATGGGCATAAATCTAAGTTATTTATTTCCTCTTCGCCAACATCATCTATTTCCGGATGTTTTGATGTTAATTCTTCATAGAAATCTTGTATTCTTTGCGTAGGCGCAATTAACGAAGTATCTCCTTCACATAATTTCTTATATAGCTTCTCTGCCTCTTCTTTATTCTTAATACTTTTGCTATGCCACACTGCACAATCCCAGCTCATTATTTACCCCCTGAAAATCATATTTGATAGTCTTATATATAGAATTTATGCTTAATATCTTTTTTATAACAATTTATTATATTCTTATTATAAGATATTATTTTTATTTTTTGAAATAATATTGATTAATATTTTTCTTTTTAATTTCATTAAATATAAATATCGTTGCACCACCTATCAATACACCGATAATCCCACCCACAAAAACATCAGACGGGTAATGTACATACAAATATAATCTAGAAAATCCAATAAGCGTTCCTAAAATAAAAGCACAAATTCCTGCTTTTTTGTTCATATAAAATATAATGACTGCTGACGCAAATGAGCTCATTGTATGCCCTGATGGAAATGAGAAATCCTTTGGTGGACTTATCAAAAGCATATCCAGTATTGGCCTCGCATCAAATGGGCGGGCTCTAGCCACCAAAGGTTTTAAACTGAAATTTCCTACAATTAAACATAATAATAATGAAAATATAATCATATATCCATATTTTCTATACTTATTACTTGCAAGAAGCATAAGTCCAACAATAGACCATATTGTTAATTTATTTCCCAAACTTGTTATTAAAGGCATTGCTATATCTAAAACTGGGTTTCTCATATGTAATTGTATAAATTGCAGAATAGTATTATCTATATTTTGAATAATATTCATATAATCACATTTTTTCCTTTCTGTTTAACGATAGAATGATATTTAATTTATCGTATATAAACTAAATATCATTTCTATTTAATATAAATTATTATTTATCTATAGTCATTTTTCATATTTAAAAGTATAATTATTATGTATTTAACTATTTCATTATATTATATTTATAGAAAGAAGGTAACTATTTATGTACAAATTTAAAGATGAATATAGAACTGGAATTGATTTTATTGATGAACAACATAAAGTACTCTTTGAGATCGCTGATAAAACTTATAATCTATTAAAAAATGATTTTGCACTTGATAAGTACGATAGAATAGTTGGACTAATAGAGGAATTACAAGATTATACTGCATTCCATTTCAACGCAGAAGAAGAATATATGAAAAAAATAAATTATAAGAGAATGTTTACTCAAAAAGTTGCTCATGATGCTTTTATTAAAAGAATTAATGATGTAGATTTTTCAAAGATAGATGAAGATCAAGAGGAATATATAACTAAAATACTTCAACTTTTAAATGATTGGCTAACTGAACATATATTAGAAAATGATATGCTTATCGGAAAATAAGTTTTCAAATAATTCATAATGCTGATAAATTATTTAAAAACTCTATTAGATAAAAAGTTATAGTTATAATACTTATTTCAAGCATTACAACTATAACTTTTTTATTTACTTATTATCACATGTATCAGCTGAGCATACTCTATCTCTTCCAGTTTGCTTTGCTTTATATAAAGATTCATCTGCCTGTTTTAGTAACATTTCAATGTTATCAGTTAATTCCGGGTAAGCAGACACTCCTACTGAAACAGTAATTCTTATTTTTCTACCATCACCTATTTCAAAATCATGATTCTTTACTTCATTACATATTCTTTTTCCTATTTCTATCGCACGCCCTTTAGAACAATCAATTAGTAAAACACAAAATTCTTCTCCTCCAACTCTTGACACGGCATCAAATACTCTACAAGTATTTTTTAAAATAACAGCCAATTCTCTTAATACTATATCTCCAACTGCATGGCCGTATGTATCATTAACATACTTAAAATGATCTATGTCAACCATTAAACAAGATAATTTTTCATTCTTTTCATTTGCATTTACAACACTTTTATTAAATATCAAATCAAATTGCCTCGTATTATTTAATCCAGTCAAAAAATCTTTAGTAGCCTCATTTTTATATCTCCTATACAATTCATTTGATGACCTAACATATTTTAATAAATAATAAGCTAATATGGCTGCAATTGTCGATATAATAAAATACTCCAAAAGTATCTTAAATACATCGCCGACATCAAATAACAAGTAAAAATATGTACTAATTATGGAAAACATATTAATTAGATATATAGTTAACCACTTTTTAACCATATTTAACTTCATTTTACCAATCACAGAATATGACAATAGTAATATTAAAATTTGAAAACCAGCAACTATTGATGATTGGTTGATCCCAAAATATAAAGTCCTAAATAAAACTATAATTATTCCTGTAATTAATGACGGTAGAAGTCCACCAATATAATATATCAACATCATTGCTATAATTCTTAAATCTACCAAAGTTTTTGTACTTTCAATATTTATTGCATAAATCATCATTCCTATTGCGAGAATTCCACCGCCTAAACCAAGAAAAATTTTTGTAAAAACTTTTGAACTGCATTCAAAAGGCGTATCCTTTGATAAATGTCCACCTAAAAATATTGCTGAAATCAAGAGAAGTATATTAATAAAAAAATTATTCATTATCCTCACCCCCAATTTTGTTTCCTTAACCAAAAATACAAATAATGATTATTATTTAAAATTTATTATTACAATTATACCACAAACTACCTTTTATGACAAATAGTTTGTTTTTAAACAAAAACCCAATGCAAAGCTAACTTCTAACCTTGCATCGGGTTTTTACTATGTAGTAATCCTCATTATTTCTATACTTTCTGTATACTTATATAGTATAAAAACATATTATATATAAAGAAGAAAAACAAAACTCTTATGTCTTTATTAAGTACCTATAATTATAATTTATCCTTTTATCTATCATTATTTTAAAAGTATTTTATTTACTAGTTCAATTAATTCATCAATAATCTTATCTTTTTTTATAAAATAAGTAGCCCCCAAGGCTTCACAAACACCTAGCTCATTAGAAAAATTGTTTTCCCCACCATCTGAAAGAACAATAGCATTTATATGTCTATATTCTTCTCTTAATTCTACTACAAGTTCTAAACCCGTTTTTTGTGGCATATATATATCCGTAATTATCAAATCAATATTGCGTGATTCTTTATATATCTCTACCCCTTCTTCACCATTTGATGCTTCAATTACATTATAATTTGCATTTTCTAAGATAACCTTTATAAATTTTCTAACGCTTGGCATATCCTCAACCAATAATATATTTTTTTGCTTCTCGTTCATTACTCTTCAACCTTCCTTTTTCCAATTTTATTATGCAAAATCAATAGTTAATACAATAATATATTTTTCAAACTGTTACCTGTTTCATATATAAATAAAAAAGACCAATCAAAACTAATCAATTTCTAATTAGTTTAAATTGGTCGGTTGCACAACTAGCTCTAAATCCTTAAAGTGCCCAAATATAAAGAATTTTTCATAGCTTCCAATCTTGATATTGTTATTCGAAATTTATGTACATATTATCATAATTATGTAAAAGAATCAATATTAAACATATAATTTGCTAACTATAAATTACCACAATTTTATATTTCAACTCTTGTTATTTCAAAACCTAGTTCTGTAGCAACTTTAATAAACCCATCAGGTAAATCATTTATACTTTTCAAATACTGTTTCTTTAATCTAATTATTATTTTGTCTTTCGTTTTCTTCCTTTTTCTTTACTTTGCTTAAAGTAATCTTTATTGTATATTCCATATCTTCTGTACCTCATCCCAAAATGTTTACTAAAATGAATAGTGGATTTTTATATAAGTATTATCAATTATTTTGTATTTAAATTTCGCTTTGATGCTATTAATAGTTGAGATTTTTTCCAAATAATATATATCCGCCAAAGTTAAATCTCCTAATTCTGAAACAAATTCAAACTCTGAATTTATTTTTAAATTATCATTTATAACTTCTATAATTTTATTTCTTGTATTCATAGCACATCCACCTCTCATATAAATAATTTAGGAAATTATGTTTTTACTTAATTTATAAATAAAAAAACCAAACAAAACTAACTCTAAAAAATTAATTAGTTTTGATTGGTAGGTTGCATCATTAACTCTGAATTCCCAAGATGCCCAAATAAAGAGAATTCTTCATAGTTCCCAATTCTTATATACTTATGTAACTTTATGTCTTTATATGTATATATTATCACGATAATATAAGAAAAATCAACATAAAACGCAATGTTTATCTAATAATATTATTAATTTTATCCAGTAATTTTATCAGCTTATAGTATCAACCTTTTTTCTACAAAACTCTTAGGACAAATTGTCCAAAGCCTTCCTCCGAAGTTTTGTTACTTTCTTTATTTTTCATGTTTATTTTTTCTTAAGCAATACATCTCCACGCGTTCAGTTGTCAGCATCTTTTTATATATAAAAAAATACACACATCCATAGATATTAAAATCTATTAGATGTGTGTATTTAAAACAGTTTATTCTAGTTATCTAAAATCTGTAAAATGTTCCCTCATAAAAAACACCCCCAACCTCTCCCACCCCTCTCCACCCTCGTCTTTCCTTCTCTCACGCCTCCTCCCAACCTTTTTCTCATAATAAAGTTCCCCAAAAATATCAGGCATAAATCCTCTCTCCAATTCCCTCTTTTCTTTCTCCAATTTTATCTCAATATTATGATGTACACGCATAACTTCCGTCCAATTTATTGCGTTTTTTCTCTCACTGATTCTATCTTTTCTCTTCTATTTTTCTCTCTCTTCTCCATCATTAAATCTATCATCTTATCTCTCTTAACTCTAATGATTTCAACGGCTTCGCTTCGGTCTTCTCTCTCTCTTCTCTCGCTTTCTAATCTATTATTTGAAGAGGCACAAGAGTAAAAGCATGAATAGATACAGGCATAAATCCTGCAACTTTTTCATGCTTTATAGATGGAAATATTATTTAATTTTCTGCTTGATTTGGACAATAAAAAGCCCCGCATTTAGTTCGTAAGAACTCCCTGCGGGGCGTGTTCCCTATCTATTTTTCCCGAACTTTATTATGAGTTTGGGGAGGTTTATTATTAGATGGGGAACTTTATTTTAACTATACATAAAATCAATTACTTAGTAAGAGCTTCTTGAACTGCAACTGCAACTGCAACAGTCATACCAACCATTGGGTTGTTACCTGCTCCGATTAATCCCATCATTTCTACGTGAGCTGGAACTGATGATGAA
>Ga0209281_1001076_pt1 | contig 20308 bp, 12 predicted proteins | sample MedtruBG_FD_187514 | JGI IMG/M metagenome (GOLD analysis project Ga0209281, IMG submission 187514) | Root nodule microbial communities of legume samples collected from California, USA - Medicago truncatula BG (SPAdes) (version 2) | ecosystem: Host-associated > Plants > Roots > Nodule | place... | reverse complement strand
ATTAATATGGCGGAATAGCTCAGCTGGCTAGAGCACTCGGTTCATACCCGAGGTGTCGTAGGTTCAAGTCCTATTTCCGCTACCAATATGTGCCGAAGTGGCGGAACTGGCAGACGCACAGGACTTAAAATCCTGCGGTGGTTAAACACCGTACCGGTTCGATTCCGGTCTTCGGCACCATATATATGATAAAAAGAATATCGCGGGGTGGAGCAGTTGGTAGCTCGTCGGGCTCATAACCCGAAGGTCGTAGGTTCAAGTCCTGCCTCCGCAACCATTAATATGGCGGAATAGCTCAGCTGGCTAGAGCACTCGGTTCATACCCGAGGTGTCGTAGGTTCAAGTCCTATTTCCGCTACCAATATGTGCCGAAGTGGCGGAACTGGCAGACGCACAGGACTTAAAATCCTGCGGTAGTTAAACACCGTACCGGTTCGATTCCGGTCTTCGGCACCATATATATGATAAAAAGAATATCGCGGGGTGGAGCAGTTGGTAGCTCGTCGGGCTCATAACCCGAAGGTCGTAGGTTCGAGTCCTGCCTCCGCAACCAAATATAATTAATAAATTACATTTGATGTAAATGTCGTAAGTTCTTTTATGAAAAAGAAATAAATATAGTATGCCGAAGTGGCGGAACTGGCAGACGCACAGGACTTAAAATCCTGCGGTGGTTAGACACCGTACCGGTTCGATTCCGGTCTTCGGCACCAAAGACTTAAGCTATAATTAGCTTAAGTCTTTTTGCATTAAGAATATATAAAGTAAATATTAGATTTATAATTGACATTAAAAGTTAGAATTAAAATATTATTAATTGCTACTAATATGATATACGTATCGGTAGAATTGATTTTAAATAACCATATGTAAAGGCGTAGCGTAAATATTTAGATAAATTATTTACGCTACGTCTTTATTGGTTTTGAAAAGATGCAATCAGCGAAAGCTAAAAAACAAGATAAAAATAAGATCTATTCACATTTATATAATTTTATGAAAAAATAATTAGTTATAAATTTCTAATAAAATAATATTAACGACAAATTAATTATCACAATTAAAAGTGTCATAGCCTAGCTCAACATATTGATTTAACATGGATTTAAAAGGATTTTAATGAATTCTATAATAAATAGAATAATACACCAAATTATTAAATCTTAGAGAATTTTAGATGAAGTTGTCCTACGAAAATTTGATTGTAGAAACAGCTTATGACATTTATCGTAAAATCGAGATGTTATAATCTAATTACATTATTTGGAAATGAGGCGAGCTAATGTGCAATATGGATTAGGTATGAACAAATACGAAGAAGTAAAAGAAATGACCAATATAAAAAGAAAAGCTTGGTTAAGAACGTCTGTGGCGAAATTAGGAGTCATTTTAATTATAGGTATTTTACTTGGAAGAGTAAATTTGTTATTGAATCAGTCGGATAGTCGGGGAATAGCTCCCATCGGTATAGCATATTTAATAGCTGTTATTACAAGAGAAAATAAAAAGAAGAGTTTAGTTGCGGCAATAGGAATAGCTATAGGTTACTTAACAATTAATGATTTATTAACTGATGGATATATTTATTTAGTATCTGTAATTTTAATAACAATGTATTATATTTTTATAGCGCCAGTTAAAAGAAGGCAAAAAGAGTTGGCAAGCTTCATAATAGTATTTGGAAGTTTCTTCTTTTATGGGCTTTTCGTAAATAAATATGAATTAGGAGTAGACATAACTTTATGCTTGATACAGACATTAATTGTCATTCCTATATATTATGTTATAAAATATGCTTTAGATTCTTTAGAGGAAGTTAATACTAATTACTTTTTTTCTTCTGAGGAGATAGTTAGTATAGGTATATTTATGTGTTTGATAGTTGCTGGAATAGGAAATATCAATTTTATGGATTATTCAGTGAGAAATATATGTGCATTAACATTAGTCTTAGCGATTGCATATGTAGGTGGTGCCGCATATGGAGCGATGATTGGAGTTGCAATGGGAATAATGATAGGTGTAGCATCCAATGACATGATGTATAGTGTAGCTTTTTTTGGAGTTGGGGGGCTTATAGTCGGAGTATTTAAGGATACAGGGAAAATATTTTCAATACTTTCAGGTATAATAATTTATACTGCATTGGCTCTATATTCTAATGCAGTAACATTGAAATTAGGGATTGAGGTTTTAAGTAGTTCTATTCTATTTTTATGTATTCCCAAACCTGTGTATAAAAGTATTGAAGTTGAGATAAATCCGTACAAGAAGAAAGCATCTTTAGGAGAAATTCAATTGGATGCTATAAAGGAGGAATTTACTTTTAAATTAAAAGAACTAACAAATGTATTAGTTACAATTTCAAAATGTTTAAGAAGTGATAGTGAAAATGAAAAACTGCTAATTAAATCAAAAGGAAGTGCTTTAGTAGAAAATTTAGCTGACAGGAGCTGCTCAAATTGTGAAAATAAATCTTTGTGCTGGGAGAGAGATTTTCACCAAACATTTAATTCCTTTCAGCAGCTAATACAAAGTTATGAGGAGGGAAAATTAGCTATACCCGCAGATTTGCAAAAAAAATGTGTTAAGAATTTTACTTTGCTACGGAACACAGAGGGAATAGTAAGTAATTACAATGTAAACGAAGCTATAAAGGAGAGATTAGTAGAGGGAAAGAATATCTTGTCAACGCATATATCAAATATATCGTGCACCTTAGATAGTCTTCTAAGTGATTTTAAAAGAGAAGTTAGCATTGACTCTGACTTGGAAAGAATAGTAAAACGTGTATTAAATAAGAATACGATTCAATATAATGATGTTTTTTGTTATGTGGATAAAAATGGTAGAGTTAAAATTAGATTGAGTATAAATAATTATGAAAAAAGTAATTATTGTGAAAAAAATATTCTTTCTTTATTGGGCAATGCAATGAGAATGAAGTTATATATCGGAGATAATGGATGTAATATTAATCCTAAGACGAATGAGTGTACAATTGTTATAGAGGAAAAACCGAAATATTCTATGGTTTCATATGGTGCTATAGAACCTAAAAAAGGGGAAACTCAAATAGGAGATAGTTATAGTTTTGGAAAAACTACAAATGGAAATTATATGACTGTATTAAGTGATGGAATGGGATCAGGTCCAGAAGCAAGGGAAGAAAGTAAATCGACTGTTGATTTAGTGGAAAGACTTATGGAAGCAGGATTTAATGAGGATGTAACTGTAAATACGGTTAACTCTATTGTGGGAATGAGATTTGCAGAAGGGGAGAAATATTCTACATTGGATTTGAATAAAGTTAATTTATATGATGGTGAAACAGTATTTGTTAAGATTGGTGCCGCACCTAGCTTTATAAAGAGGGGGCGTGAGGTGAAAACAATTAACTCGAAAAACTTGCCATTTGGGCTTGTAGACGAAGTTGATGTAGAAATCATTAAAGAAACATTAAAACCTGGGGACATTTTAGTAAATTTAAGTGATGGAGTTTTAGATATTGATAAATTAAATTCTGGAAGATCTAACTGGATAGAGGAATTCTTAAAGAATATTAATGCGGATCCGAGGGAACTTTCTGAAAAGATATTAGAACAAGCAAGGAAGTTGAGTAAAGGGATTATTAAAGATGATATGACAGTAGTGGTTTCAAAAGTTTATTTAGATAGCTGAGGAGGTGTGCTTAGTTAATTATTTTCTCAGATACTTAAGTATTATTAATAGCTGTTTCGAAACTATATATAAAATAGTTTTGGAACGGCTATTAATAATTTTACTTGGATAAATATTATTAATATTTACATATAGAATATATATGCGTAAAATATATTATACAGCATTACGTTTAACTATAACTATATCACAAAAAGTAGGAGTGTTAATTTTTGTATAAAAAAGTACTATCTTATATAAGAGATAATAATTTAATTAAACAGGGAGATAAAGTTCTAATAGCTCTTTCAGGAGGACCTGATTCTGTATGCCTCTTGAATATATTATTTGAATTAAAAGAAGAATTAGGAATAGAAATAGCTGCAGCGCATCTAAATCATCTTTTAAGAGGTGCCGATTCATATAAGGATGAAGAATATGTAATGAATATATGTAGGGACATGGGAATAAGATATTTTATAAAACGTGTAGATATAAATAAATATGCTAAGGAGTATAAGATATCTTCTGAGATGGCGGGCAGAAGTGTTAGATATGATTTTTTTGATGATATTTTAAAGAAGGAAGAATTTAATAAAATTGCGACTGCACATAATGCCAATGATCAAGCAGAAACGATTTTGTTTAGGATTATGAGAGGAACTGGTCTTGAAGGGCTTGTAGGAATTAAAGCGTTTAGAGATAAAAAGATAATAAGGCCTATTTTATGCCTTGGAAGAGATGAAATTGAGAAATATATAGAATTTAAAGAATTAAAACCTAGAATCGACAAAACTAATTTTGAAAGAGTATATAATAGAAACAAAATAAGATTAGATATATTGCCGTACATGAAGGCTAATTTTAATGAAGATATAGTACAGACTCTGAATAGAATGTCTGTGCTTTTGCAAAAAGACAATGAATTTCTTGAAAATTTATCTTTAGACTTATACAATAAATATTGTATAGAATATGATGATTATTTTATAATAAAAAAGGAGATATTTAGAGAAGAAGAAGCCGTGCTTAATAGAGCACTAAGACATGCCATAACTAAGTATTCAAAATCCAACTATGATTTTGAAATGAAGCATATATATATGATTATTGATTTAGCAAAAAAGGAATCTGGGAAGCTATCAGAATTACCAAATCAAATTTATGTTGAAAATATTTACGGAGATATATACATAAAGAGAAAAAAAGATAAACTATATACAATTGATGTGGGAAAAGATATAAATCTTAACAAAGATAATGTATATAACAATACAATTGTATTTTGTAATTATTACATTAAGTTTTTAGTGATGAATAATTACAAAGAAAATAGTATAAATTTAAATGAAAGTAATTTAATAAAATATTTTGATTTTGATAAGATTGATAAGATTATTTCGGTAAGAAATAGAAGGAATGGAGATAAAATTGTTCCGTTAGGTATGAATGGAAGCAAAAAATTGAAAGATATTTTCATTGATATGAAAGTTCCGAAAGAAGAAAGAGACACTATCCCAATTTTGTGTTTTGATGAAAGAATTGCGTGGATTATTGGGGTTAGAAATTCGGAAGAATACAAAGTTACTAAACAAAGTAAAAATATATTAAAAGTAGTCATTGAGAGAAAGGAATATTAAGCATGAAACAAGATATACAAGAGATATTATTTTCAGAAGAGAGGTTAACAAAGAGAATTAAAGAACTTGCTGATAAAATAAGTAATGATTATAAAGGAAAGAATTTAGTTGTAGTTGGAATATTAAAAGGGTCTGTTTTGTTTGCGGCAGAGTTGATTAAGAATATATCTATTCACTGTGAAATAGATTTTATGGCTGTATCAAGCTATGGAAATTCTACAGAGACATCTGGTGTTGTAAGAATTTTGAAAGATTTAGATAGTAATATTGAAGGAAAAGATATATTAGTAGTTGAAGATATTGTTGATACAGGAGTTACTTTAACATATTTATTAAAATATTTAGAAGCTAGAAAGGCAAATAGCATAGAAATAGTTGCTTTACTAAACAAACAGGCAAGAAGAGTTTCGGATTTAGATGTTAGGTATATTGGGTTTGAGGTACCCGATGGGTTCATAGTTGGATATGGAATAGATTATGCTGAAAAATATAGGAACCTACCGTTTATAGGCATATTAAAACCTGAAGTATATGAAAAATAGGGGTTGCAATTTTCGTTGTAATAAAAATATTCGTATGGTAAAATTTTAAATATGATGAGAGAGGGGGGCCTTGAATGAAAAAATATTCAAGCGCAGCTGTATGGATTGTGTGTTCTGTTATGCTAGTCTTAGCAGCAGTTACTATGTGGCAGACGGGAAAAGGGTCAAGTGATATGGCATATAGTGCATTCATACAAAAGTGGAATGCAAATGAAATAGAGAGCGTTATAATTAAAGAAGATAGTATGACAATAGAAGGTAAGACAACTGATAATAAGACTTTTGTTACGTATGCTCCAGGTGAACTTGTTAGTTCATTAATAGAGAATCAACCTAAATCAGATGTTAAAGTGGTTTTTGAAAAACCATCCAATAATGCAACGTGGATTGCAACATTGCTTCCATTTGTGTTGATGGCAGTATTTATATTTATATTCTTATTTATATTTACACAACAATCTCAAAGTGGAGGTGGAGGTAGAGGTGTTATGAATTTTGGTAAAAGTAAAGCCAAAATGGTAACTCCAGATACTCAAACTGTAACCTTTGAAGATATAGCAGGTGCAGATGAAGAAAAAGCAGAACTTGAAGAAATTGTTGATTTTCTAAAGTTACCAGCGAGATATATACAAATGGGTGCTAGAATACCTAAAGGTGTATTATTAGTTGGGCCTCCTGGAACAGGAAAAACTTTACTTGCAAAAGCGATTGCAGGTGAAGCGGGAGTGCCGTTTTTCAGCATATCAGGTTCAGATTTTGTTGAGATGTTTGTTGGTGTCGGTGCATCAAGAGTTAGAAGCTTATTTGAAGAAGCTAAGAAAAATTCGCCTTGTATTGTTTTTATAGATGAAATTGATGCTGTTGGAAGACAAAGAGGTGCTGGATTAGGTGGAGGTCATGATGAAAGGGAACAAACGCTAAATCAACTTCTTGTTGAAATGGATGGTTTTGGTGTGAATGAAGGCATAATTATGATTGCAGCAACAAACAGGCCAGATATATTAGACCCAGCGTTATTAAGACCAGGAAGATTTGATAGACAAATAATAGTTGGAGCGCCAGATGTAAAAGGCAGAGAGGAAATTCTAAAAGTACACACAAAAAAGAAACCTCTTAAAGATGATGTTAAATTAGATGTGCTTGCAAAGAGAACACCAGGATTTTCAGGAGCAGATTTAGAGAATTTAACAAATGAAGCAGCTTTACTAGCGGTTAGAAGAGAGAAAAAGCAAATTTCAATGTATGAAATGGAAGAGGCTATAACTAAGGTAATTGCAGGACCAGAAAAGAAAAGCAGGGTAATAACTGAGCATGATAGAAAATTGACAGCTTACCACGAAGCAGGTCATGCAGTTGTTATGAGATTGCTTCCAAATTGTGATCCAGTTCATGAAATAAGCGTGATTCCGAGGGGAAGAGCTGGTGGATATACTATGCATCTTCCTAAAGAGGATACTTCATACACTTCAAAATCTAAATTAGAAGATGAAATGGTCGGGCTTTTAGGTGGAAGAGTTGCTGAAAAATTAATTATGAGAGATATAAGCACTGGTGCCAAGAATGATATTGATAGAGCAAGTCATATAGCTAGAAGCATGGTTATGGATTATGGTATGAGTGAAGTAATTGGAACAATATCATATAATACGTCTGGTCATGATGAAGTGTTCCTTGGAAGAGATTTAGGTAAAGGCAGAGATTTTAGTGAAGAAATTGGTTCTAAAATAGATAAAGAGATTAAAAGATTTATTGATGAGGCATATGACAAAGCTAATAAACTGTTAAAAGAAAATATAAACATACTACATGCTGTAGCACAAGCTTTAATTGAAAAAGAGAAGCTAGATGCAGAAGAATTTGAAAAGATCTTTATAAATAATTAATGAGTAAAAGCTATTTCGATGTAAAACACTTTGAAATAGCTTTTCTTTTTTTAAAGAAAAAGGTAAATTTATTGAATTAATTAATTCTAAATTATTTGTGAAATAAGCAGTTTGAATAATTTATACTTGCTATACTCAAAATAGGAATAAATATTAGCGATAAAGCGAATATTTTAGGTGAGTTTTTATGAATTGTTCGAAAAAACTTTTATTGAATAAATCGAAGTGATATAATGTATATACAATATATCGATTATGGTTAATATTAGGAGGATACTTAAATGAAGAGTGACATTCAAATTGCACAGGAAGCAAAGATGGAACCAATAAAAAGCATAGCTGAAAAATTAGGTCTTTGCGAAGATGACATTGAATACTATGGAAAATATAAATGTAAGATATCTTTAGATATGTATGATAAAGTAAAAAAAAATAAAGACGGAAAATTAGTTTTGGTAACAGCGATAAATCCAACTCCAGCTGGAGAAGGAAAATCAACAGTTACTGTTGGATTAGGTCAGGCGCTAAATAAAATTGGTAAGAAGGCTGTAATAGCTTTAAGAGAACCATCCCTAGGACCGGTTTTTGGGGTTAAAGGCGGAGCGGCAGGTGGAGGATATGCTCAAGTAGTTCCGATGGAAGATATTAATCTACATTTTACTGGTGATATGCATGCTATTACGTCTGCTAATAATTTATTATCAGCTGCTATAGATAATCATATACACCAAGGAAATCTTTTAAAGATTGATTCTAGAAGGATAGTTTTTAAAAGAGTTATTGATATGAATGATAGGGCTTTGAGACATATCGTTGTTGGAATGGGCGGAAAGGTTAATGGATTTGTTAGAGAAGATGGGTTTAATATAACTGTTGCATCTGAAATAATGGCTATTTTATGTCTAGCTAGTGATTTAGAAGATTTAAAAGAAAGAATGGGTAATATAGTTGTTGCTTATGATTTAGACGGTGAACCAGTGTATGCAAAACAGTTGGAGATTCAAGGTGCTATGGCTTTGCTCATGAAGGATGCAATTAAACCTAATCTAGTTCAAACGTTAGAAAATACTCCAGCATTAATACATGGTGGTCCATTTGCCAATATTGCCCATGGATGTAATTCAATAATGGCAACAAAGTTAGCATTAAAACTTGGAGAGATTGCAGTAACTGAGGCAGGATTTGGAGCAGATTTAGGAGCTGAGAAGTTCTTTGACATAAAGTGTAGATATGGAGAGCTAAAGCCAGAGTGTGTTGTAATAGTAGCGACAATTAGAGCATTAAAACATCATGGCGGAGTATCTAAGACTGAATTGAATAATCCAAATGTTTCAGCTTTATCAGACGGAATAGCTAATCTAGAAAAACAAATAGAGAATATAAAAAAATTTAACGTAACACCAGTTGTAGCTATAAATAAATTTGTAACAGATAGTTTAGAGGAAGTAGAATTTATTAAAAACTTCTGTGATAATATGGGAGTTAAAGTAGCGCTATGTGATGTATGGGCTAAAGGTGGAGAAGGTGGAATTGAACTAGGAAATATAGTGTTAGATATATTAGATAAGAACAATTCAAATTTTTCACCAATATATAATAAAGAAGATTCTATTGAAGAAAAAATACAGACTATTGCCAGGGAAATTTATGGAGCTGACAAAGTAAATTACACACCAGCTGCTAAAAAACAAATTTCTGAACTAGAAAAGTTTGGATTAGATAAATTACCTATATGTATGGCAAAAACTCAGTACTCTTTATCAGATAATCCAAGTCTTTTAGCGAGACCAAAGGGATTTGATATAACTGTAAAGGAAGTTAGAGTATCTAATGGTGCAGGATTTATAGTTGTTCAAACTGGAGATATAATGACAATGCCAGGTCTTCCTAAAGTTCCAGCAGCAAACAAAATGGATGTCTTAAAGAGTGGAGAAATAATAGGATTATTTTAACTCGTAAAAATATTTATTAAAATAATAATATAAGAAAATCATGGTATTACATTAAAATGATCGTTAAACCCTTGACAAATAAATTAGAATTGTTAAAATTATATTGTTATTTTTAAGTGAATTTCTAAATTAAGGCAGCTCTTCGGGCTGCTTTTAATTTAACTGTATTAAGGTGGTGCTTTCTATGATTTTACTTGTTGATGCAGGTAATACCAATATTGTTTTGGGAGTACATGATGGAGAAAAGTATATAGCTAGTTGGCGTATTTCAAGTGAAGGAAATAAAACTTCAGATGAGTATGGTATACAGGTTATGCAATTATTTAGCCTAAGCAATATCAATCCTAAAGATATTGCTGGTGTTATAGTCTCTTCTGTTGTTCCTAATATAATGCATTCTTTGGAAAATATGTTAAGAAAATGCTTTTGCCATGAACCTATAATAGTTGGACCAGGAGTAAAGACGGGAATAAATATTAAATACGATAACCCAAGAGAAGTTGGGGCTGATAGAATAGTAAATGCTGTTGCAGCATATGAAATCTATAAAAGACCAGTTATAATAATTGATTTTGGAACAGCTACGACATTTTGCGCGGTTAGGGCAAATGGAGATTATCTTGGAGGATGTATATGTCCTGGAATAAGAATTTCAGCAGATGCTTTATTTGAAAGGGCAGCTAAGCTTCCAAGAGTAGAATTAGAAGTGCCTAAGAATATGATTTGCAAAAATACTGTGTCAAGTATGCAAGCAGGTATTTTATTCGGTTATATTGGGCAAGTTGAATATATAGTCAAAAAGATGAAACAAGAAATGAAAAATTCTAAATATAAGGAAGAACCATTTGTATTAGCAACAGGTGGGTTAGCTAATTTAATAGCTAAAGAGACTGATGTTATAGACAAAGTTGATTCGGATTTAACTTTAGAAGGATTAAAAATATTATATGAAAAAAATAAGGAAATAGAAAATTTTCAAAGCTAAAATAATAGGCAGTCCGAAAATATAGAAGGTGAGGAGTACATTCTAAATGAAGATAGGGAAGTTAACCTTTGAGAATAATATATTCTTAGCACCCATGGCAGGTGTAACAGATATATCTTTTAGAGGACTATGCAAAGAAATGGGATGTGGGTTAGTTTATACTGAAATGGTTAGTGCTAAAGCATTATACTATGGAAGTGAGAATACACAAGCCTTGCTTAGAACTGCAGATGAAGAAAGACCTGTGGCGGCTCAGATATTTGGGAGAGATCCGGAGATTATGGCAAATATTTGTGAGGAACATCTTAATAATAGAGATGATATTTGTATTATAGATATAAACATGGGATGTCCTGCTCCTAAAATAGTTAAAAATGGAGAAGGGTCTGCATTAATGAAAGAACCAGAACTCGCCTTTAATATTGTAAAGGCGATAAAGAAGGTTTCATCAAAACCAGTTACTGTTAAGTTCAGAAAAGGATTTGATGATGATAACATTAATGCAGCAGAATTTGCAAGGGGTATGGAACAAGCAGGAGTTGATGCAATCGCTATCCATGGACGAACTAGAAAACAAATGTATCAAGGGGTTGCAGATTGGGATATAATAAAAAAAGTTAAAGACAGTGTTTCAATACCTGTAATAGGAAATGGAGATGTGTTTTCTCCAGAAGATGCTTTAAAGATGAAAGAAATAACTAACTGTGATGGTATAATGATAGCTAGAGGAAGTCAAGGAAATCCATGGATATTCAAGCAAGTCAGCAGCATACTAAAAAATGAACCCGTTAAAGAAATATCACATAGAGAAAGAGTTGAAATGTGCCTTAGGCACTATGAATTAGCACTTAAATACGATGGTGAATTTAAAGCTATAAGAGAGATGAGAAAACATGCATCATGGTATATTAAAGGGTTGCCAAGATGCACAGATATTAGAAATGAAATTAATACAATAAATGATAGTAGCAAAGTAATAGAAATTTTAAAGAAATATAAAGAAGAAGTATAATTTAATAATTAAAATCATATTATTAATACTCGCAGAAATTTATTATTTATATGTATTAAAAAATAATATTGTAGATATTATAAGAATAACAACAAATTTCTAACTTAAATCAAATAATATTTTAGTAATAAATTAAACCTAATACTAGGAATTGCTTTCAGTTAGGATTTATTGACATATCAAATATGCTGATTTATAATTAGTTAAATGATTTTGAGGCTAAAAAGATATTATGATGATTTAGGTTAGTTTGATAAATTTTCTTTTATTAGCAGTATAATATCTTGAGGATAAAGTGTATAATAAGAAAACTTAAGTAATGTTAGTTTAAATCAAACTTAACAATTATTAATTAAATAATTATAGAAGGTTTTAAAGGGGAGTAAAGTATATGAGCCAATCAAAACAATATGTAATGACTTATGAAGGTGTAAAAAAGTTAGAAAGTGAACTTGAATATTTAAAGACAGTAAAAAGAAAAGAAATAACTGAAAAAATTAAAATTGCTCTAGGATATGGAGATTTGAGTGAAAACTCAGAATATGATGAAGCTAAAAACGACCAAGCATTTACAGAAGGAAGAATAATTCAATTAGAAAACATGTTAAAAAATGCTGTAGTTGTTGATGAATCAGAAATTCCAAATGATATAGTTTCAGTTGGATCAAAAGTTAAAGTTAAAGATTATGAATTTGATGAAGAAGTGGAATATTCAATAGTAGGTTCAGCAGAAGCAGACCCTATTAATTTTAAAATATCAAATGAATCACCAGTTGGAAAAGCTTTAGTTGGTAAAAAAGTTGGTGATATAGTGGAAGTAACGGTTCCTGATGGAGTGAATAAATTTGAAATCTTAGGAATAAGTAGAAGTTAATTGGAGGTACATTATGTCAACAGAAGAAATGAGCATGCAAGAATTAGAATCTCAATATAATGAACAAGAAGGATTGAGAAGAGATAAGCTTGCAGAGCTACAAAATGCTGGAAAAGATCCTTTTGATGTTTATAAAGTTAGCAGAACGCATACATCAGAAGAGGTTAAGGCAAATTATGATGAGCTAGAAGGTAAAGAAGTAACAGTAGCAGGAAGAATAATGTCTAAGAGAGGCCAAGGTAAGGTTGTGTTCTCAGACATACATGATAAAGATGGAAAGATTCAACTATTCTTAAAGATAGATAAGGTTGGAGAGGAAAATCTAAAGCAATATAAAACTCTTGATTTAGGTGACTGGGTTGCTGCGACAGGTGAAGTGTTTACAACAAAAACAGGTGAAGTATCGGTAAATGTAAATACTTTTGAATTAACTTGTAAGTCTCTAAAGCCGCTTCCAGAGAAATGGCATGGATTAAAAGATCCGGATTTAAGATATAGACAAAGAGAAGTTGATATAATTACAAATTCGGGAGTAAAGGATACTTTTATTAAGAGAAGTAGAATTATTTCAGCAATGAGAGAGTTCTTAGATACTAGAAGTTTTATAGAAGTAGAAACGCCAATACTTGGTGCTATAGCTGGTGGTGCGGCAGCAAAACCATTTATTACGCATCACAATACTTTAGATATGGATATGTTCTTAAGAATAGCACCAGAATTATATCTTAAGAGATTAATTGTTGCTGGATTTGAAAAAGTATATGAAATAGGAAGAAACTTTAGAAATGAAGGTATGTCAGTTAGACATAATCCAGAATTCACATCTATTGAATTATATGAAGCTTATTCTGATTATAATGATATGATGGAAATTACAGAAAATATGGTTGCATATATTTGTGAAAAGATAAATGGAACTACTAAAGTTACTTATCAAGGTACAGAAATAGATTTTAAACCACCATGGAGAAGAATAACTATGGTTGATGCTGTTAAAGAATATGCAGGTGTAGACTTTAATGAAATTAAAACTAATGAAGAGGCTCAAGCTATAGCAAAAGAGAAACACTTAGAATTTGCTAAGCCATTAGACGCAGTTACAAAAGGTGAAGTGCTAAATGCTTTATATGAGGAATTCGGGGAATCAAACATGATTCAACCTACTTTTGTTATGGATTACCCAGTTGAAATTTCACCTCTTACAAAGAAGAAGAGAGGGAATCCAGAATTCACTGAAAGATTTGAAGGATTTGTATTTGGTAGAGAACTTTGTAATGCATACTCAGAATTAAATGATCCTATAGTTCAAAGAGATAGATTTGAGCAACAAGCTAAAGAGAGAGAACTTGGAGACGATGAAGCATATATGCTAGACGAACAATTTATGAGTGCTCTTGAAACAGGTATGCCACCAACAGGTGGAATGGGAATGGGGATAGATAGACTGATTATGTTCTTGACTGATTCAGCTTCAATTAGAGATGTTATATTATTCCCAACAATGAGACCGCAAAAATAATAAAGAAGCTGAGCACTTTATGAAAAAGAAACTTTTGTAAAGTTTAATACGCAGAAATATAGCAGATAAAAGATTCATATGCATTAATATAAGCCGCATATGAATCTTTTTTATATTTATTGAGTTTCATATATAGATATATTTTAAGTAAAGCTCAGTTGAATTTTATTATATTGTAAAGAAATTACTTATTACAAAAATAAAATTAATTATTTTTGACTTATATTTTAAAAAAGTGATAAAAAAAGCTTGCATAATTATAAAAGTTTGATATAATAGATTAAGTAATGACGTTCCGCGATAGCTCAATGGTGGAGCACTCGGCTGTTAACCGATAGGTTGGAGGTTCGAGTCCTCTTCGCGGAGCCATTTTTTTATATTTTTTTAGAAAATGAAAATTAGTAAATAGTTAAGGGTAGAAAGTGTTTTCTACCCTTTTGATATTTTAAATTATATTAATTTGAAAAGAAAATAAAATAATTTTAAAATAGGGTTGCATAATTATAAAAAGGTGATATAATAGATTAAGTAATGACGTTCCGCGATAGCTCAATGGTGGAGCACTCGGCTGTTAACCGATAGGTTGGAGGTTCGAGTCCTCTTCGCGGAGCCATTTTTTTATACTTTTTTAGTAAATGAAAATCAGTGAAATAATTAAGGGTGGGAATTATTTTCCACCCTTTTAATATATTAAATTATATTTCTTGTATTATGAAGGAAATTGGAATAATTAAGTCATATCCGTTGAAGGTTTTATGTTCATAATTTATATCTATAAAACTGCTAAAGTGAAGTTAATATGATTTTTTCTCTTAACCGAAGTTTCGAAGAACTTGATTGCTAGTGAACCCATCCATGAGGTATACTTTGTTCATATCATTGCTTTTAAAATCATCATTAAGCTCTAAGTTTATAGAGAAACACAAGTCCATATTAAAAAAGAAAATAAAAAAATTTAAAATGGGGTTGCATAATTATAAAAGTTTGATATAATAGATTAAGTAATGACGTTCCGCGATAGCTCAATGGTGGAGCACTCGGCTGTTAACCGATAGGTTGGAGGTTCGAGTCCTCTTCGCGGAGCCATTTTTTTATACTTTTTTAAAAAATAATTTAATCTTGACATATAAAGGGATTTTGTTAAAATAAATTTATAAATTGAATATACACGTTGAAAAAGAGGAGTAATTTATAAGTCAATTTAAGAGAGATGATGTTTGGTGGGAATCATTATTATTTGTAAATGAATGGAGCTTTTGAGTGTACGTTAATTAAAGAAGAAAGATGGGCTAGAGCCAAGAAGGGTGGAACCGCGGAATTATATTTCGTCCCTTTGTGCTTATAGCCTTTTTATTTTTATTAAAAATATTTGGAGGGATAAAATAATGGCAGTAGAAAAAACAATGGAAAAGATTGTAGCTCTTTGTAAAAATAGAGGATTTGTATTTCCTGGCTCAGATATATATGGTGGGCTAGCAAATTCTTGGGATTATGGTCCTCTAGGAGTAGAATTTAAAAACAACGTTAAAAAAGCATGGTGGAAGAAATTTGTTCAAGAAAGCCCTTACAATGTTGGATTAGATTCGGCTATTTTAATGAATAGAGAAGTTTGGGTTGCGTCGGGACACGTTGGAGGTTTCTCGGATCCATTGATGGACTGCAAAGAATGTAAGGCAAGATTTAGAGCAGATAAATTAGTTGAAGATCATATGACAGAAAATGGGGCAGAGGTAGCTAGCGCAGATGGATGGACTAATGATCAATTAAAAGAATATATTGAAAGCAATAATATAGTTTGCCCTAAATGCGGTAAAATGAATTATACAGATATAAGAAAGTTCAATCTTATGTTTAAAACATTCCAAGGCGTTACGGACGATGCTAAATCGGAAATTTATTTAAGACCAGAAACAGCACAAGGTATCTTTGTTAATTTTAAAGCAGTACAAAGAACATCAAGAAAGAAAGTTCCATTTGGAATAGCTCAAATAGGTAAATCTTTCAGAAATGAAATTACTCCAGGTAACTTTACCTTTAGAACAAGAGAATTTGAACAAATGGAATTAGAATTCTTCTGTAAACCAGGAACTGATTTAGAATGGCATAAATATTGGAAGGATTATTGTTGGAACTTCCTGCTCAATTTAAATGTAAAGCCTGAAAACTTAAGAATGAGAGATCATGGTGAGGAAGAGTTATCATTCTATTCTAATGCAACATCGGATATAGAATACTTATTCCCATTTGGATGGGGTGAACTTTGGGGTATAGCAGATAGAACAGATTATGATTTATCTAAACATCAAGAGCACTCAGGTCAAGATTTAAGTTATTTAGATCAGACAACTAATGAAAAGTATATACCGTATGTTATAGAACCATCATTAGGTGCTGATAGAGTTGCTTTAGCATTCTTAATTGAAGCATATGATGAAGAAGAGCTAGAAGGTGGAGATGTTAGAACGGTAATGCATTTACATCCAGCATTAGCTCCGTTTAAAGCGGCGATATTGCCTCTTTCTAAGAAGCTTTCTGAAAAGTCTCTAGACCTCTATGCGGAATTAAGCAAAAAGTTTAACCTAGATTTCGATGAAACTGGAAGTATAGGTAAGAGATATAGAAGACAAGATGAAATAGGAACTCCTTTCTGTATAACAATTGATTTTGATACATTAGAAGACGAATCAGTTACAATTAGAAATAGAGATACCATGGAACAAGAAAGAATTAAGATAAGTGAGATAGAAAATTATATTCAATCAAGTTTAGAATTCTAAAAACAAATATAACTGGCTCAAAATAATTTCTTTTTGAGTTGGTTTATTTTTTTTGTCGAAGTGCTATAATTAAAATAGTAAAGAACAGATTTTGGTAATAAATTATACCATATAGGGATAGATGATTTGAATTTGGAGGATAGACATGAAAAGAGACTTTAAAGATTTTAAGAAATTTATATCTGGGAAAAAAGTTGGTGTTGTTGGAATTGGAGTAAGTAACATTCCTCTAATTAACTTCCTACTTACTTTAGGTGCTTCAGTAACAGCGTTTGATAAAAAAAATGAGGAAGAGCTCGGTGAAGTGGCTGCTGATTTTAATAATAAAGGAGTAAAACTAGAGCTTGGAGAAAGCTATTTAGATAAACTTTCAGGATTTGATGTAATATTCAAGACGCCTTCAATGAGGAGTGATAGCGAGTCATTAGTGAAGGCTAAGAATGAAGGCACATACATTACATCCGAGATGGAGGAATTTGTAAGATATACTAGAGGAAAGGTATATGGTATTACAGGCAGTGATGGAAAGACAACAACTACAACAATTATTTCAAAATTGCTTCAAGAACAAGGATATAAAACTTGGGTTGGAGGAAATATAGGAACTCCGTTATTCTCGCAAATAGAAAACATAAATGATGGAGATAGAGTTGTATTAGAGTTATCTAGTTTTCAACTTATGACAATGGCTCAAGAAATCGATGTTGCTATATGCACAAATTTAACGCCAAATCATTTAGATATGCATAAAGACATGCAAGAATATATAGATGCAAAGAAAAACATTTTCTTGTTTCAAAGTTCAGAGGGACTTTTGATAGTGAACAGAGAGAATGAAATTACTCATGAATTCGTAAAAGAGGCAAAGGGAACTGTGAAAGAATTTAGTTCTAAGAGAGAGATGTTAGGCGGTTCGTATTATAAGGATGGTATACTCTATGTTGAAGGAAAAGAAGTTTGCAAAAAAGATGATATATTAATAAGAGGAATGCATAATGTTGAAAATTATCTTGCAGCATTTATAGCAACTAGAGATGATGTTTCAGTGGAGACGATGAAAAAGGTGGCCGAAATTTTTACAGGAGTTGAACATAGGTGTGAATTGGTAAGGGAAATAGATGGAGTTAAATATTATAACGATTCTATAGCATCAAGTCCTACGAGAACTTTAGCCGGATTAAAGGCATTTGATGAAAAGGTAATAATAATTGCAGGTGGGTATGATAAACATATACCTTTTGACCCACTAGCATATGAAGGTTATCCTTATATAAAAGAACTAATACTTTTAGGTGCGACAAAGAATAAGATTAAAGAAGTATTTGACAAATTGGAGAAGGAAAGAGGAATAAGGATTAATATAAATATAGCGGAGTCTTTAGAAGAAGCTGTAAGTATAGCTAAGGGAATAGCTAAAAAAGGAGATATTGTAACACTATCACCAGCATGCGCTTCATTTGATATGTATCCTAATTTCATGGTGAGAGGAAATAAGTTTAAGGAAATTGTGAAGAATTTATAGTTAGTATTGTTCTGAATGGTAAATATAAAAAGATGAGTAAAAATTCGTGTTAGTGAATTTTCGCTCATCTTTTTTGTTTTATAAACTAACTTTTAGAAGAGAACTTTGCATAGTAAATGTTATTCACATTAATACTTGGGCTATAAAAGATTCCAGAAGAGGTTAAATAATAATCATTAATTCCTTGAGAAATTTCTGGTTTATAAGTTGCAGTTACTTTATCTAAATCCACTGATAATGAGTATAAGTTATTTGAATCACTTCCATTAATAAAGTACAAAGATTTATTAATCTCCTTTAATTGGAATCCGTTCATTATGTAAATTCTTTTACAATCTAGTGTAGAAGGATCTATAGAGTATAAATTATTATTATCAGAGGAGTTGAAGAATAACAACTTACCATTGTATACTACAAAGCTATTTGCTGTGTAATCAGTAAGCTTCTGTCTAGTAGTACCATCTGTTTTAATTGAATATAACTTTGCGCCATCACTTAAATTTTGATATATAACAAAATCACCATTAACAATAAAGGATCCTACGTTATCGGTTGATAGTAATTGACTTGTAGAAGATATAGTATCATACTTGTATATTCTATTATTATCATTTTTATTTTTGTAAAACAAGTCTGTGTTAACGGCAATTAAATTATCAACTGAATGTGTATTTAACTTACTATATGTTTTATCAGTTGTATTAAAAGAAGATAAAGCACCATTTTCTGAGTCATTAGAAAAATATATATTTTTATCAATCAATACTATATTACTGGAAGAATAGTCTGCGAAGTCAGTAACATTTTTGCTTTCGAGAATATCCTTTGGTAATGGATCAGGAATTGTTGAAATTCTATTATTTTCATCTGGATTAGGAAAAATTAAATCATTCCCATTAAAAACGAATGGACAAAAGTATGAAGAATTATCAGTTAAAGAGAATGTAATTGGGTCACTTGCTGTAGAATTTGGAACTTCTAATGATTTTGGAGAAGGAGAACTTGGAGTAGAATCTGTAGAAGATGCTGTGTTATTTGTGCAACCCATAAAAGAAATTATAGTAACTGATAGTAGTAATAAACTTAATATTTTTTTATTCATTATTGAAATCTCCCTGAATTAAAATTATATTTATATGATAAGATTCACAAACAATATTAGCAAATCATATATATAGTTATTGTCGTACAATATATGTAGATTCTATAGAGTGTAGATTGTTTAAGTTAACTAAATTGGAATAATAAAATGAACAGAAGGATTGTGTACTGTAGTAATTAACAATCAAATATATAACGAATGTTATTATATTAATAGTAAAATAAATTAGTATAAGAGTAAAGCTTAGTAGTATAAATTAATGATTCTCTGAAAGTTTCTTTAAAACAAAATTAACTTTGCCAGGCGTGTCGGTTAATGAAATGTATAGCATAAGTGAGAGAAAGGATGAAATATAAAAGTAATCTTTGTATATTAGATATAAGGAGTAAAATGATTATAAAAAACATGATAGTATAATATTCGTTGTCACGACAAGTGAGCAACAAATAAAAACATGATTAGTAAAATTGTTTGAAAAAATCTTCAAAAAGATATTGACAATGAAAACTAAGGATGTTATCATAATAAAGCAGTCGAGTGACTGAGAGATCTTTGAAAATTGAACAGAATATGATAAATACATTTAAGTAAACCAGCAATTCTTTATTTGAGTAAGCTAAGATTAAACTTTTTATTGAGAGTTTGATCCTGGCTCAGGACGAACGCTGGCGGCGTGCTTAACACATGCAAGTCGAGCGATGAAGTTCCTTCGGGAACGGATTAGCGGCGGACGGGTGAGTAACACGTGGGTAACCTGCCTCATAGAGGGGAATAGCCTTCCGAAAGGAAGATTAATACCGCATAAGATTGTAGTTTCGCATGAAACAGCAATTAAAGGAG
>Ga0209281_1001074_pt1 | contig 20324 bp, 21 predicted proteins | sample MedtruBG_FD_187514 | JGI IMG/M metagenome (GOLD analysis project Ga0209281, IMG submission 187514) | Root nodule microbial communities of legume samples collected from California, USA - Medicago truncatula BG (SPAdes) (version 2) | ecosystem: Host-associated > Plants > Roots > Nodule | place... | reverse complement strand
ACCTCATACCCGGTCAGGTTTAGCTCGCGGAGAAGCCAAGGCCGGAGTTTCAAGTCTGCAAGTTTCGTGTCCATGCCAAGAGAAAAGCAGACCGATGCGCATCGCGCAATTGCATGATTATGCAAACCAGCGCCGCAGCTGAGCCCCGTCGCGCTGGCTAGCCTCAATTCGCTGCAGGATCTCCCGCATCACACGGGTACCTCATCGCGCGCCTAGACGGTCGCCAGGCGAAGAAAGCCCTTGGAGACGACTGGCAAGGTTGGTGGCCGGATGACGATCATCGCGGTGGAGACGACAGCCCCCTTCCTCAGCAGCCGCTACCCGAACCGGCCTGAAATTTGCCAATCTCAAAACGAGCATTGTTCCGGAACATTCCAGCCAACACGGCGTTTGAGAGGCGTTCCTCATTGCAGGAGGTTGTTTTCTCCCTCTGAATTTCGACTGGCGGACAATCGCATGTGTCGGACAACTGCAGCGCTCCTGATCGCATCTGCCGGAGCGCTGTTTTTTTTGGCAGATCAGAAGCTTCGGAAGGGACCGCGGCAAAACCCCAAAGAAGAAAAACTTGGAACTATCGGCGGGCCAAGGAGTTCGTTAGCAGTCGCTGTTTCATGAAGCGGCTACTTCAGCGAGGTCGACTTTATCCCTTTCGCTATTCGCCAAGTCGACCATCAGGCAGCGCCTCTCGTTCCCCTTCATCGAGGCGCTGCCACCTCGAAAATGCGCTGCGCGAAGTGTCAAAACCGAGACGGCAATGCCATCTTAGTAAGAGAGCCCCGGCGCTGACAGAGGAGACGTCCAATGGCCGAAATTTATCCGTTCCCGAAGACCGCCGAAGAGCAGGAAGCAGAACGCCAACTGACCGAGGCTATGCACGCCTTCAACGCGGCCATTAAGCACGCTGCGAAATGCGGGTTCGAAATTGAACTGAGGCCGGGAACATGGTCGTTCACCACATACACTCGCACGCCGGTGCCTTACGTCGACTTGACGGCTCGCGTTCCGGGAAGGCACGTTCAGCCAGAATTTGTCGAGATCTGAGAAACAGCGGGGGCAGGATCATTCTGCCGCCGACTGGAGAGCGCCGCCGTCGGCGAGCGTGGCAATCAGATTTGCGATCGCGTCTCTGTGGGCAGGCGACCGTATCCTATCGAAGTTCCTTGCTACGGTCATGGCATCATTGCTTTGTGCAGGAAGGATCAGCGTGGCCCCCGGGTCAATGCCCTTCCAGAACTCGTCGATGCTACAATTCAGCGCCCTAGCCACAGCAAAGAGGCTTCCTGCGGAGATCCGCCGCGCCCCGTCCTCGCATTTTTTCATCTGTGACCAGGAGATGCCGACCGCCTTTGCTAATCCCCTCTTAGACACTCCGGAAAATTCCCGAATGCGGCGGATGTTTGAGCCGATGATAACGTCGACCTCGCTCGTCGTGTTTGTGCTACTCATGGCTCTCCCCACTGTTCGCCGCCATCAATTATTGCGCTGGCCGCTAGGAGTGTCGAGCCATTCATTTAGGGCAACTCACCCGATTGGGTGATCGACACGAACAAGCTATTCTGCTAATCGTGGCAACCTATAATTGCCTGTAATGCGTCTATTTTTTATTCATAGCACTAGTCATTTTGGCCGGAAATTCCCGGCCCCGGAGGAAATCATGGCCACAGTTACGTATCATTTTCCAGCAGGACTCTACCCTAATTCTTATAACCCACCCCTTAGCGGCGTCAGCGTTAACCCGTCTTTCGGCGACCTCGTAGACATGCACAAGGCAAGTCGCTCAACTACTACCAGTACCGACGTGCTCTATCGGCTGGACAACGGCCTCAAGGTGAAGTTGGTCGGTACGGGGTTCAGCTTCGACGCGGATGGCGACGCCGTCGGCGGCACAGTGACATCGATCGAGGTCCTGCTGAACAATGGAACGGCCTTGGTTCAAACCATAACTGGTTTGAATCTGTCGCTCGAAAATTTCCAAGATGCTGCGGCAGCGTTCGACAGTGCTAGACTTGAAAGCTGGCTTCTCAGTGACGACGATACAATCAACGGGTCTGTGGGCGATGATGAAATTTCAGGCCACCTTGGAAACGATGTCCTGAATGCCAATGACGGCAATGACATTGTCACCGGAGGCGGAGGCGCCGATACCTACGATGGTGGAGCCGGCCTAGATATTCTGAACTTCCAGGACGCTTATGATGCTTCGACAGCGATAAGGGGCATCAGTCTCAATGCTTCGGCCGGCACGGTAATCGACCAATTCGGTTTCTCGGAGACATTCCAGAACTTCGAGGAATTCAGGGGTACCCAGTTTTCAGACACCATGATCGGGTCCTCGGTCGACGAGACGTTCATGGGCTTTGGCGGACGCGACACAATTGATGGTGGCGCAGGCGTAGATACCATCCGATACGATCGTGACGTTCAAAGAGGCGCCACCAAAGGCGTCAACGTCAACCTCGCGACCGGAGTTGCGACCGACAGCTTTGGATCTAAGGATACTCTCTCTAACATCGAACATGTCCGAGGCACTGATTTCAGAGACACAATCGTCGGGAATTCGGCCGCCAACTTCATTCGCGCGTTTGCCGGGAACGACATCATCGACGGCGGGAGCGGTGCCGATACTATGCGCGGCGGAAAGGGGGACGATACCTATTTCGTGAGCAGCAGCAGCGACATCGTCGATGAACTCAGTGATAGTGGCTCTGGCATTGACACTGTTCAATCGGTGAATTCCTTTAGCTTGGCCAACACTGCGGTTGTGAAGGGGAGCGTTGAGAATCTGACCCTGCTCGGAGCGGCGAATAACGGGTCTGGCAACTCGCTCGCCAACGTTATAGTTGGCAACGCGAGCAATAACCTCCTGAATGGTGCCGGGGGGAGAGATACGCTCACGGGAGGCACCGGAAATGACAGCTTCTTCTTCAATTCAACACTGAGCTCGCTCTCAAACGTCGACACCATCACCGATTTCAATGTCGCAGATGATACGATGCGACTTGAGAACGCGCATTTCACGGCAATAGTCGGAACGGGAGTTTTGACCGCCGGGCAGTTCGTGAGCAACACGACTGGTGTAGCGACCGACGCGGATGATCGCATGATCTACGAGACCGACACCGGTAACATCTACTATGACATCAATGGCAATGGCGCCGGCGGCCGAGTGCACATTGCGGTTCTGGACGCTAACCTCGGTATCACCGCCGCAGATTTCTTCGTCGTGTGATCCTTTCGGCTTGGTCCGAATAAAAGAAGCGTCCCCGGGTCCATCACGGGGCCGCTCCATCTGGCAGTGAGTTTCCGCACTAACCGCCGCCAGAGATCAGCGGCGCAGTTGCGCACCGTCACGCTGGCTGGCTTCGATACGCTGCAGGATCTCGCGCATCACACGTGTATCGATGGATAGACTGTTTAGCGTGTTCTCAACGGCCTTCATGGACGTCGCCGCCTCGGCCGCCTGCTTCTCCACCGCCGAGATCCGCAGTTCGTGATTATCGATCTGCCGGAGCGAGACTTCGGCAGCTGTAAGGCGCTTGTCCAGGCGATCGATGAAATTAGCCTGCGAGTCCTGATTGGCGTTCACCCTCTCCCAGGTCGCGCCCCACGCTATGAGGCCGCCGGCAAAGCCGAACAGGATCACGAATGTGTTGAGGTTGAATTCAAACCTCCATTTCGGAGTTGCGACCATCTTTTCGGTTTCCTGTGTTTCAGCCAATGCCCTGCCCCTCGTATGCAATGCTGGAGTGGTTACTGCTGCGCCGCGTCGTGGCGGGCACATTCGCTCTGGGTCCAGGCGCGGGTGCCGCATAGCCCCGCGACCGTCTCGTCGATCTTGTCCTGATCGGTCGGCGTTGCGCCTCGAGCGCCAATCAAAGACGTACCGACGACAGCCCTAGCCGCCTGGTTGAGCCGGTCTTTCGAGGCAGAGACCTGTTGCGTTGACGTACAGCCGGCCGCGCTCAATGCACAGGCGGCGGTTAAAGCGAGCGCGATCAGCTTCATCTCGCAGTTCTCCGATTGCTTTGTTGGTTGCGGAATCCAGTTCGGCGCGTTCGAGCTTCCGGCCCTCTTCCCGCGCCGCAGGAATGGTCCAGAGGGCGTTGACTGCTTGCGTGACAAGCAAGACGACGAAGCCACCGGCGATCGCGCCAGCGGCAACGGAGATGCGGCTGAACATCACACATCCTCCCAGTCTGGTATGTCGACCGTCTGCCCGGCGAGCGCATGCGTGCAGTCCGAAAGGAACTGGATACGGCCGTCAGTCACGAACGAATGACAGATCGCAGGCGGCGCACCATCCTTGCCGGCGTCCGGGCCGTCGTACGTGACAAGCACCGAAGGAGTGAAAGTCGGCGCATCCGGGTTGCCGTTGTATCCCCAGCGCGGCCCCGGCCCATCGCCGACGCCGACCTGGTGCGCGCCGTCACAGCCCGGGCGCCAGAACATGAGCCGGCCGCCCTCGACGCCGCGGAGCTTTTTCGAGAGAGCAGCCATCACGCCATCCCCTCGACCTGTTTAGCGACGGCTTTCCGATCGGCGTTCTTGCGCCAGTAGAGGAAGCCGGCGATGCCCCCGAACGCGACGAGGATCAGGAGAAGGTTTTGCCACGGCATACCGCCGATCGCAGTGAGCAGCGAAGCGCCGCCGCCGATGACAGAGGGCGTGATCACCTCTTTCGACTTCCACCACGGCGCATCGAGGCTCGGCGGTGTTACAGGAACCGGTACCGGCTTCTCCTCGGTAACCGGCGCGGCTTTGACCTCCGGCCGTGCCGCTTCGCCGGGGGTGAGAGCTACAAGCGCCGTGTGCATCGCAGCGCGCGTTTTCGGTCCGACGTCGCCGTCCACCTGCAGGCGCTGGTCAGCCTGGAACTGAAGGACGTTGTCGGCGCGATAGCCGAGCAGGACGAGCGAGATCCTGGCGAGCCGGTCAAACCGATCGGCCAAGCCGTTCTTGCCGCCATTGATCTTCTTCGTGATCGTCTCGGCGTCGCCCTCGTCGGCCCAGCGGTTCAGATCCCGGGTGTCCCAGTAGAACAGAGGCACCAGGCCTTCCCAAGGATCGGTGTTGACCGCATCCGGATCCTTGACGAAATCGGGGCAGTCGAGACCAGCGGCGCGACACCAGTCGCGGAACTGGCGATAGTTGTGCTTGCCGGTCAGCTGCATGCCGGTGCGGCCGCGGTAGAGATGGCCGTCGCCATCCTTCTCAGGCGTGTTGCCAAGATCGGTGCGGGTGTCGTAGCGCTGCTGCGCCGGCGTCGGGCCCCAGATCTCGCGATCGTAGCGGAAGTCTCCGCTCTCATGCATGAGCTGGGCGAAATACTGGGTGAGCCGGTGCGGCCGGTCCATGCCGAAACGCTCCCCGTATTTGTCCAGCGCCACAAGTACGGACGCGAGGTTGCTCTCGTTCACCCTGCCCTTTGCGGCAGCGCGAACGTGCTGAGCGGTGATGGCGCTCATTCGTTTCTCCTGATTTCGTTGGGGAATGCTCGGCGGGCTAAGCCACACTGGTTAATGGCGGCCGGCGATGGTCCGGCTTAAAGTGACCTTGGTCGCTCTAGCCCCTCGCAGGCGGCCGGGAGGCTCGTCACCGGCCGCAGCCCTTGACGGGCCTCGCCATTGATCCACATCAATGGAAATGGGACTTGGACATGGACGATAGCGAAGCGAAAAACACCGGCCGAATAGAGCCAGCTTCTGACCTCTCAGAAATCGCGACACAGTGCGCGGATTCGAACCTTCTGGACTTTGCGGCGCAACTTGCCGGCTTGGCCGAGGACCTCAAAGCTCTAGCGGCAAGACCGATCGAGCCAACGCCGATATCGGCCGAGCCGGACCCCTTTTAACCGTTTGATTCCTTTAGTTGCTCAATCCCAGTGCCGGTCAACTTGGTGGAACTTTTCCCTCGACGCACCCGTTGAGACGAATTGGCTCTAAAACGAAAGCGAACACCGCCATGAATGCGCAAAAGGCAGGAATGGCCCGGTTGTTTTTGGCGGCCCCAGATCTGCGTGCTAGCGCGTGGATGATGAACAGCTCCGTATTTCTGAAGCTCTGCGTGGCTTACGAGCATGCGTGTCTGCGCCGCGACGGCCTTCGATGCGCCGCCGAGAAAGACGACGATGCCCTGATTGGATGCGAAGCGGAGTGCAGAAGCCTAGAAGCTGCCGCCATCGCTTACATTCGGACGCAGCGGCAATTCTCCGGCCTGCGTTGAAAGTGACGTCCTCAGGACACCAGCGCCACGACAAGCGCCGCTACGAAAGCGGCTGCGGCGAGAGCTGCAGCCCATTCTATTATCTTGACGCGCTCATCAGGACGCATCGCACTCCTCCTTCGGTGCGCCCCCTGGAAACGAAACGTTCCCCAACAAGGATGGTTGCCCTCATCCCCGAACATGAGTTCGAGGGCGACGGGAAGAGTTTCCCGAGCCATAATCTCTCCTGATTGCTGGTTGTGTTAAAGCGGTTGAAAGGTCGACGGCAGGCGACGACTTGTTGAAAGGCCGCCCGCAGGGTGGCATTTCGCGACTGTCTGGCGTACATGCGCCTGAAAATCAGGAGCTTGATGATGGCCGACAAAGCAAGGCAGCCGCAATCGGAAGATCGCCGCGAGGAACCGCAAGCGGACAAGGTACCACAATTCGACCCTTGGGAGGCCGAGTTCAAGCGAGACCTGCAACGCAATGATCGCGATTTCGACTTCTGACGTGCGATCACGTCGCTCGTCTCGAATCCTCGCTTTATGAAAGCAGAAGGCCCCCTCTCTCTAGACGAAAGAAGGGGCCCGGCGTCTGAGCGTTCGAATTCACAGACGCTGCAAGTCTAGACGGGAAATGGCGACCTTTTCAAGCGCCGCTGCAGTGACTGCACGGCCTTGTTCACGGTCCGGCCTTATCGTTTGTGAGGGAGCGTTTGCCCTTCCGGCGAAAAACCTTAGCAGTGGAAATGCGCTAAGTCTTGCTCTACGGCGCGAGTTAAGGATAAACAGCGCAGCTGAATGCTCGTGAGGTGCAATACCGTGACGTTAGCCAAGACATACATTCGCGTTGTCGCAGCGATGATTGCACGCGAGATGTCGACCCGATTTGGACGAAAGCCAGGGGGGTACATATGGGCCCTCCTCGAACCGGCGGGTTACATCGCTATGATGACTGTAATCTTTGGCGCCCTCGCGAGAGCGCCGGCCCTCGGCACCAGTTTCGTTTTATTCTTCGCGACGGGCTACCTTGGCTATCAGTTGTACCAGGCAAAAGTCATTTATCTCAGTGCCTCCGTTAAAGCTAATAAGCCCTTGCTCAGTTACCCTAACGTTGCACCTATCGACGCGGTGACGGCGCGGTACATCCTGCAAACACTGACCTCGGCACTCGTCGCGGTCATGGTGTTCTCCACCATATTCCTAACACTGCATCATGCTCCGGAAATCAACTGGCCAAGAATACTTGAAGCGGAGGTGTACGCAGGTATGCTGGCGCTTGGGATGGGGATGTTCAACAGCGTAATGTTCGTGAAGTCTGCTCTCTACGAGCAAATTTATGGTATCGTTACGAGGCCAATGTTCCTCTTGTCCGGCGTGTTTTTCCTTCCAGACACCATGCCCCACCCGTACAGGGATTTTCTTCTTACCAATCCCATCTGTCAGGTGATCATGCTCTTTCGCTCTGGCTTCTATCCAGAATATCGAGCGATCGGACTGAGTGAGTCCTACCTCGCAATTTGTTCAGCTGTCATCCTTCTGAGCGGGATGACGATTTTCACGCTTTCAAAAAAGACGTTGCGGAACGACTAAATCAAAGAAGGGCCCATGCAGGCGCAAGCCACTCCTCTGCTGCAACAAGCAGGAATGTAAGAAGCGCACCCACCTGGCTCAGTCGCTCCCTAGCCTTGTCTACTACCCACCGTTCCTTTGGCTTGAGTTCTGCGGCTCTCGCCAAAACCTGCTCGAAGCACTCCTTGGCCGCTTCTTCACGATCCATGGCAGTCAACGACCGACCCGTGAGATAGACATCCATTACGGTGTTTCTGCCGTGGTCGGTTCGCAGAGTGTTCCTGAGGCGGATTGAGAATTCATGGGCTGAAGAGCTGAACGCAACCCCCGCCAGTTTCGAAAGGGCCCCCGCGACATCCTCGCCGTCAGCCTCTAACAATCCGGTATATTCCGCTACCAGTTCTTGCGCTCTTGCCGGAGAATCCTGCTTGATATGGCTGACAATGAGAGCGGGGTAGATAGACCGGTTCAAGCTGTAAATCGTGTGAGCGCGAGAAAGATAGGGAATCGCTAGAGAAAACCTCTTGAGGTTGAAATAACTTACCCCCACCATTGCATTGGCGTCGAACCAGTCCGGGCAGAACTTCAATATCTGCCGCCCCAGGTCTGCAGACGCAGCAAAGTCTCGCCTGTAGTACGCGGCAAGACATGCTTTGAGGCGATCCTTTATGGCCAACGTCTTAATCCGTACATCGCTATAGTTTGAGACCGGCTCCCCTCCGATCACGATAGAAGTAACACTAGGTCCAAGAATTCCGTTGATCTTCCAATCCTTCAGTACATTGTGGCCACTCTGGGCGACAGCGACCTTTACGTTTGGGAGTTCTGACAGAAGGGACGCATGGTAGACATCCAAGAGTTCAGATGAAGTGAGTATCTCGAACCGGGTCTTTTTAGCCTCCCGCACGAGTTTAGAAGTTGAGATCTCTGCGAGTGGCGTAGATTGGGGAGGTGTCAAGTCCCATCCGCGATGAAAGACAACCTGCGGCGAAACACTAACTACCCTGTCGACCTTGGCCAGTGCGCCGACCACGATAGCAGCATAGCCACCCATAGAGGCGCCGAAGCAAGTCACAGTCTTGAACCTATTTAATCGCTTGAGCTCCCGAATTCTTTGGGCAATGCCAACGAGATCGTCGGCGAAGCCAGGCACTCCTTCCTGATACCAGGACAATCCGGTTCTATCGACCAGAAACAGCTTGTTTATCTTCGCGTCTGCGAACGTGCCTGCGTATTGAAATTTTTGCGTGCTCCGAGAGGAAAAGATCACGAGCAAATCTCGAGATCCCTCCGCATACTCGAGTTTAGCGTGCGTTCCATCCACTATTGGACGTGGCCACGCCATGAGCGCCAAGGGCGCAGCAAGGAAGGCGAAGGACGCCATATTTCGGTTTTCCCTCTCGGCCTGAATTCGAGTGAGTTAAATACTCGCTCTGCGGGTGCGTCAACATGCATTACTATAAACGACGCGTGCAAAGAGCAGCCACCCAGGGCCACCTCGGAGCAACTGTACGCAGAGATGGTTGACCCGGATGACGTCAGAAGGCGACGAGCTCCGCGGTGCACGGTGCGAATTGTCAGGAATTCCGGTTTTTTAAGCTTACGCTGAACACTCTGAAGCGACTATGTCCGATTGATCCACCTTCACTGAGCTGATGCTGCAAAACTCGTCAATCAGTTCGGTAAGCGAAGGGCAGTTCAGGCCGCTAAAAATGGTGGCAAAGTCGCCCTTGTTCGCTGGCAACATCGCTTTGAGATCGGCATCGTGTTCTGCATCCGCGTACAGCTTTGAGGCCAGTTTTTCGACTTCCTGATTGTTGCCCAAGTCAATGACAAAGGGCGTTATCGATCCGTGGAAGGCCAAGTTGATCGGGTTGAGTTGGACGTGCTCAATGCCTGCGAGGCGCTCAGCTTCCACTCTGTCCATCTTGTTCTGTTCCGAGTAGGTGACGAGCGTTGGCACGGCGCGAGCAGTGAGCACCTTCGGGATATCTCCGTACGCTTCGAAATTCGCCCTTGTGGCCGGTTCGCCTTCCAGAGATCTCATGTTGTTGACATAACTGGGAAGCGAAACCAGGTTTTCATTAAACGGGTAAAGAAGGGTCTGGGGGCTGAACGCTAAGCTAAATAGCTCGAATGATCGTTCCCACCTCGATATCAACGACGACCACAGCAGCGCGCCTGCGCCGCCCTTTGACGAACCAACGAACGCGACCTTTCGATATCCACACCGCTGAATGAAGCCGTGGAGTGTCATCGTCTGACGACCTGGATTGCGGGTGTAATACTGAAGCTTTCGATCCGCCACATAGAGGCAGTCATGAGCGAAAGGATACTTCCGAAGCGTTGCCCGAGGGTTCGGCGAAAACACCACGATGAGCGCTTCTGATCCACGGTCGTCATAATTCAGATCATATTGGTCGTGTATCGCAAGCCGCAGCTTCTTAAAAGCTAAACTTTTTTGCACGCGTTGTTCAGTCACTTGAGTGTCCCTTCAAAACCTTACGGGCGCATACAAGAAATCTGACAAATCGTCAAAGGCCAGTTTATATCTGGGGTTGCGCTCGAAGATGAAGCGCCCTAAAAGGGCATCCTCCTAACCGCGGTTCGGATCCACAAACATGAACATCTCGACCACGCCCAAGCGCAAAGCCCTGTTCATCGTTTCGCAGGTCGGTCAGGTTCGACGAGCGCAGGAGCTGGCGAAGCAACTTGGCATCAACGGTGCAAGTCTCGCCATCCTGTACACGAAAAAGAACCCGCAGATGCCGATAGCGACCGCCGCTATAGCAGATCCGTATGTTTTCGCGGATATCCAAAAGGTTGAGATCCACCCAGCGTCAAATGACCTTAGCGCACTTGCTGCGAAACGAGCGCGGGCCACATACAAGGCCCTGCTTACAGAGGTCCAGCCAGACGACCTGTTTGTGTGCTCGTTCGAGCGTCACTACGCGGTACTGTGCGACGAGGCGCTTAAGCGCGGGACCAAACTGTCTTTGTATGAAGAAGGAACCGCCATCTACAAGTATTCCGTTGATGGCTTCTCAACCTTCACCCCGCACACGCTCGCGTCCTCCGCGAAGACGATATACAACCGCGTTTGGAAGAAGCAGCCGATTACGAAGTACGTCATCGCGCCGATTGTTATCGCGCTTCATCAGTTGGCGATAATTCCAAAGCTCATCGGCCTGACATTCTGGGAAATCTACAAGACGCCTCAGGTTCAGAAACTGGTCCTGCAGAAGTCAGAGCCCGAGTTCCTGGGTGGATGGCGAAACTTTGACTCGGTTTACGCCTCCAACCCTTCCGTTCTGGCCAAGCACTTCAAGTCGCAACGCTACGTGGAGACCTCGCCAGAATACGACGACCCGGCCATCATCAAGGAAGCGATCCGGCTCTCTTTTGAATACGAGATTGATGACAAGACGGCGATATTCGCGTCTCAGCCGTTCCCAATCGATGCTTTGGCGATGAGTGCCGCGCTAATTGATGTGCTGAACCACCTGAGCGTGAAAACGGGCATGCGGGTGCTCATCAAACTGCACCCGCGCGAGAAGCCCGCTAACGTAAGGGCCTACCGTTCAGCAATCGAGAAACTTGGTGCCAGCGAAACAATCCGTCTAATGGAAGGTGTCGATACCCCTGCGGAATACCTGGCAATCTACTCCGACTGCCCGGCCGTTATCTCCATCTCGTCGTCAACGTTGATGTACGCCCCGAAGCACAAGAAGCTTCGTTCAATCTCGGTTGGCCGGACCCTTTGCCGGGTGCTTCGACAGTCTGGCGTCCACGGACCCGGCGTTGAACAGATCGAGGACCACATTAAGATCCTCGATCCGATCGAGTACATTGAGCACATGTGAAAACGGGAAGTACGTAGATGCCCTCTACCTACCGGCTTGAAATACCGAGGCCGGGCGACATCATCCATTTCGTTCGCTCGGGCCGGAATGTCACCGTGGAAACGGCCGACGACGCCGGCAATTTCAGCTACACCACCTATGCCCTCTCCGAGGACGGCAAGAGGGTGTGCCTCACTCATGAGGGGAACGTCAAAAACTACGGGCAGAACATCCAGATCATCCGTAAATTTAGGCGGGACCACCACTAGTCGCGATTGTCCGACCATTCGTTGTCGATCCGAACATCAACCATGAACTGGCGGTTCACAGCCGCGCCGGCCGCATCGTAGGTCCGAACCTCAAAACCTGTGCTCGTCTGGTTCCAGAACGAGCAGTAGTGAGCGCCAGCATACGTCGTGACCCCGACATAGTAATTGATGTGGCCAAGATTGACGGCGTTTCCATCTGCATCCTGAAAGGTCACCAGATAGACGCCCGTCGCGGTCGTGGAACATGCAAGCCGAAGCCCACGCCGGAACGTCCGCTTGACCAGAGACCCGTCCGTGTTGAAGTGTCCATTCAGTTCGGTGACGTCTTCCGGCGGCCAGTAGGCCAATACGGGCGTGGATCCGAACCATCCGGAAACGTCCGGCGCAGCGCCTGCATGCGGCTTTGCCTCTGGGCCGATGTAGAGCCTCTGCAGGAACGTGGAAGGTTGCCCACCCTGGTTCTTCGTGCCGATCTGGAATTGGTCGCTCCAAAGGATGCCGAGGATTTCCCCATCTCCGGTAACGTAGATGCCTGGCACGCCGGTGCCGTTACGATCTTGGACGAGATAGTCCGTGTAATGCAGATCCTGCAGATAGATATGATCGAAACCAGCACTCGCCGGGTTTTTGAAGTCGTCCCAGCTCATGTACAGCAAGTAAAGACCAAGGACCGGATCAGCATCCACAGTTGCCGGAAGGCGGTTGCCGGACATAATACCGAAAACAGCGTTCTTGCCTGGTATTTTCCGAATTCCTATCGGCGACGCGGCGCCGAAGGGGGACGCAGGGCCGGCTGCGGTTATGGCGTTCCCCGCCGTCTGGCCGAAAGGAAGATACCAGCGGCGGTATGGATATCCGCCTTCAGTCCTGATCGCGCCGAACATGTCCCCCGTCGCGTGATCAATATCAATTGACGCCTCCAAGCCTTCGGTCAGGCCGCCAATCCTAGCCACGGACGCCACGGCTCGCGGCGCACCAGTGCGGAAGATGTTGTTAATCCCGACCAGGCACGGCCCAGAGACACCGCCTCCATGAATAGTCACGAAGATGTCGCCGGCTGAGTTCTTTCGACCTGCAATGCCAGATACTTGCGTCGGCATGGTGTGACCGAGCGCAGAAGCCGCGACAATCGCCGACCCAAGGCTGACACCGCTGAAGGTGATCTCGGCCCAATCGTCTTCGATAAAGGTGACGTTCAGGTCGATGTTCTTGTCGTCAGCCGTTGCGTTGGAGCCGGCTAGGACGGTGAAGTTTGTCTCTCCGCCCTCCACAACAGTCATTACTCCCGAAAGAGCCAGCCCCCCAACAGTTGCCGACGCCTGTTCGAAGCGTACGCGATCGCCAGGCTTCACACCGTGGTTCGGGTCGTACACCACCATATTGGGGCTGCCATTTGTCGTGGTCACGCGGACCTGGGGATTTGGGGACGAGCCGCCCCACTGCCGATACTCGCTCGCTCGCTTCCCATAGAGCTTGAGCTCCTCAACGGCACCGCCCACCGTCTGCAAGAACGTCGACATGAGCCACTGGCCATCGACGTTGTCGACCGCCATGGACATTTCACGCTTCCCGTCAGAGCGTTGGAACAGGGCTTTCGGGTAGTCCTTGAAGGACGCGCCGCCGTCGCCGGACCTGCGGGTGAGAACGTATTGGCTCGTGTCTTCGTGACCAGCGCCGCTGTTCATCTTCACAAGCACTTCGTCGCCGTAGGTACCGGGCCCACCCTGCGCCCACCCAATGTAGCGCTCATTCGGCATCAGATTGATCGGGGCCCCTAGGGGAACAAGGGTGTCCTTAGCAGGGTAGTGAATGGTGGCCGTGTCATCTGCGTTGTCGACGACGAAGTAGCCGTTGACGTACCGATTGCCCGTCTTCTTTGCAGATACCTTGTATTTCAGACCTTGAAGATCGATAACCCGACCGGAAACAAGCCCCTCGAGTGTCGCAAAGTTCGCGTCGTCGGATGTGACGCCGTTCTTATTGAAGTTGCGGACGAAATCATAGCTGCTATTTGCCGCGTCCTGAGCAGCGGCCTCAGCTGCCGCCTGTGCGGCCTCTGCCCCGGCTTGAGCGGCTTCGGCAGCGGCGACGACGGCGGTAGACACCTGATCGTTGAGAATTCGGTAGGTGCTGCCGGAAATTACGCCAAGCAGACGCATGCCGGCGACGAGTCCGCCCGCCGCAACATCATTTCCGGTGTTGGTCTTAACCGTCAGCGCAGATCCGCCATTGAAGCTAACCGTGACGGGCGAGGCCGTGTTCGCCTCGAACACATTCAGCATGACAAGCGCCGAATTGCTGACCGGAATGCTCGTCGTCGCCTGAATAGCGTTCGGGGTTCCCGTTCCGAAGTCGCTGGCGATGATGAAGGAGAACGGCAGATCGGCAACGCGCGTCCACGATCCAACCCCAGAAGCGCCTATCTTGCGATAGATGCCGTTGTTGGCAACAGTCGCATCGCCAAGCACCCACGCCATAGTGTTGGCAGCATGGGCCAGGTCGGCATCCATCGCGGCCTTGCTGGAATAGATCAGCCCGCCATTCGAGGTGAACGCCGTGATGATGCCTTCGACCCAAGTTCCCCAAGCGCGGATCTGCGCCTTCTCCGGCTCGTCAGGATCGGAGGAAGGACCATCAGCCCAGATATTTGCGGCGAGTTCGACCATGATTTTTCCCATGCGAAAGCGCCCCGGCGACGCGCCAGGGCGTAAGAGGAGATGAAAGAGAGCGTCAGGAGACCGTGAAGGAGCCAGTAGCTACCGGCGAACCTTCGATGCCGGAGCGGTTGATAGAGACAATCCAGCCGTAATAGGTGCCAGCGGCAAACGACCGAACGGTAGAGTCCGCACTGCTCGGAGCGCCATACTCGGGTGGACCGGCGTAGCTCGCAGTGCCGAAGTTATCGACGGCGTTCCAGTAGATTTTGGCGCCCGCATAGTTGCTGCTATTCGGGGCGGTCCAGTTGAAGGTTGCCTGGCCTAAGCCGCCCGTCGCGCTCGGTGAAACTACGGCGCCCGGAGGCGTGGGATCAGCGGTGGAGGTGACAGTCTCGGTGACCGACCACGTGGAATATCGCCGGTTGGACGCTATGAAGGCCACTTGAATATCAAGAACCTTGTCGGCCGGGACGTTCCCGGTGGAAAGGTCGATGTACCCGCCGGAAGGCTCTGCGCTTGGGTTCTGTTGCTCCACCCAGGCGCCCGGCGTCCCGAGACCATCAGCATCGGCCACCCTGTAGCGTACGACCGGCGTGAAACTCCCATCCTCTGGATCAATAATGACGACGCGGATGTAGACGCTGCCGCCGTTGGCCTTCGCCTGTATGAGGTTGATGACCGGAGTGGGAATGTTCGAAACATTCACCGCTGGCGGCACGGGTGGCTGTTGCCCCTCTTCCGTCGCCGGGTTCCAGTCGTCGATCCCTTCAGGGTGTTCGATGAAGTCCATCGTAAAGCCGCCCTTAGTGAGGGCGACGATGGAGCGGCGGTTCTCGACCAGTTTCCCGTCCAGCTTGGGCAGCCGCTTGGGCGTCTCCAGACGAACCCACCGCGCATAGACCGCATTGATCCCGGAAAGTCGAACATCAAGGCTGCCCTTGACCTCCTGGCGCTGGCGCAGCCAATCACGCTTACCGAGGCGGCGAGCTTGCCGCCACTGGTGGCACCACTCGTAGCTTCCCTCCATCGTGAGGACGCGGCCGGCTGCGATCTGAGCGTCGGTGTCCTCAAAGAAGTCGGTGTCACAGCTCGTGTAATTCGTCGCCGGATACGTGAATTTCGGAACGAGGCGGTTGCACTCGTCCTCGAAGAGAACACCGTACTGGACGTTGTGGCCGACGATATCCGCATCGGTCAGCGTGGCCGTCCTACTTTCGCGGAATTTGCCAACGGTTAGGATGCGGGCGCCGTCGCCGCGAGCAACAAGGTGACCGTCGCATGTTGCCAGGATGGCGTTCAGTCCGGACTTCGGGCCGTTCTCGGTCGTATCCCAGCCGTTGCACTGGTAGCGCTTTTCCGTGCCGCCGCCGGCGAGAGGGACATCCTCGTCGCAGATGTCGGCTTCCTCTTTCCAGAGATCGATGACCGGAAGAAGTGCCTTCTGATAATCGAGGCCGAACCCGAACTCGTTGAAGCAGAGATGCCAAGCCAAGATGACAGCAGAATTGCGTGTCCACGTCCAAGTGCTCGGGTCGGTCGGGCTCTGCGCCGGATCTCGGAAATCCCAGCAATAGGCGCCATCGATCTCTACCGACGGCGACGGAGCCCCGTAAGGAAACGCCGTCTGCTGATCCTGCGCGTCTGCATTGTGAGCCCGCATCGCGAGCGACGCCTGGCCGTCGCCTCGATGATTGTTGGTCCAGATGCCGTCCGCGCCCAGTGCGGAGACGAGCTCGGCATAGGGCGTTTCCGGATTGGCGCCGAGGCGCGTGTAAAGGCGCACATTCGCGGAGCCCGCGCCGTACCGGCCGCCTGTCGTGAGCGGCGTGACGACGTTGTCGACGACTGTCACCTCATCGTCGTTCAGATAGAACCGGTTGAACGACTTAATCCGATGACCGGCGATGGCCTGCACCGAATAGAGGTTGGAGCCCTTCGCCTCCCACATCATCCGCGCGCCGGCAACGCGGGTGCGGCCGACGGCATAGACGCGGAAGGGGATCGCTTGGTTGAGCGGTGCCCGGCCGTCTTCCGGCTTCGGTGGCTTCGGGGCTTGCGCCAGAAGCGCCTGCAGGCCGATTGATATGGCCGTCGTTGCAATCGCCGATGCGATCGACGCGTAAGAGATGGACGCAACGCCGATATTGAAGGCGCCCGTTCCGAGCACGGCAGTGAAGATCGGCGTAAAGATCGGATCGAACAGAACTTCGCTGTAGAGCGACGTCGTGCATCCCAGGCCATAGCGCTGCAGCATCATGCGATGATGGAAACTCATACGTTCGGATCTCCATCCGGCGCGCCCCAGGCTGCAACGTGATCAAGTTTCTTGGCGATGACGCCGGACGGGGCCAGCAGGGCCCAAAGCGGTCCGAAGCGGACAGCGCAGACTTCCTTGACGCCGGCCATGCCAGCAGGAGCGAGCACGACGCCGACGTCGCCGTCTTGCGGATCTTCGGTGCGCACGAAGCCGAGCGGCTCAAGTGCGGCCGCAGCGAAGGCAACCAGGCCGCCGGCCCGGGCCAGAATGTCGTGAGCGCCTTCGGCCGTGCTGTAGGTGCCGCGATAAGCCGCCGCGGGATCGACGCCGACGCTCTCGCGCAGCCACGTTCCGCAGAAGGTCGTGCAGTCATCGCCAGCAACCCCGCCCCACCTGAATTGGTGTGGCAGGGCAAGAAACTCTTGCAAGGTCATGGCAGTCCTTAGAAATTCGGCCAAACTGGCTGAACGCCCCTGGCGAGCCGGCTCACGCCGTCGCAGAACTTGTCCGTCGGCGAGATCGCCTTCTGATGCGGGCTGGACCAGACCGAACGCGCTCCCCGGGAACGGGTCGCCTCGCCTGTCACAACGGCGAGAGAAAGCGTGATGCTCGGGCTATCGCCCTCCTCAACTGGCGGGCTCACCTCCCCGGTATGAGAAGCGGTCCCGGTCCAGATCGGAATGATGTTGCTCATCGGCTGGAAATACCGATCGAGCGTCGTCAGTCCCATCTGGACGGCCGCACCACGCACCGGCGGCAGGCTGTCAAGCATCTTCGCCGAGGTCGTAGGATCGAGACCAGACAGGGTGAACTCGACACTGTCCGCGGTACCGTTGACCAATATCTCGAGTGTTGGCACGCCGATGAGACGGCCGCCACCGAGATAGACCGTCCCGGTCGGGTCGATGCTATCGAAATTGGCCGGAATGTCGTTGATCCCGAACCAGAGATGCAAGGCAGGATCCGTGTCGACCCTGAGGAAGATGCCGAGCTGATGGCTGCCGCGCATCTCCTCGATGATGTGTGCGGGGACGAACTCCATCAGAACGCCTCCGTAAACTGAAGCGTCGGCCGCGAGTGATACCAGCCCTCATAATCCCAGGGCAGCGTGAAGCCGCGAGGGAACTTCATGACGCACATTGGCCGCGCAAGCTCGACGCGAGTTCCGGCGGTCACCGCCTCGCGCAACGGAGGAGCGATAGCAAGCGTGTAGACCGGGTTGGTTTCCCTCGTCTTAGAGATGACCTCCCAGTATCGATATGCGCGCCAGCCCTTGGTCGAGTGGTAGATCGAGAACCAATCCGACCAACGCAGCGGCCGTGCTGCGCCGTAGACGCGCATTCTCAGGATCCCGGCCCCGAGGCCGGCCGCTTCCGTCACCTCGCCGTAGACCGTCGCCTGGCTGTAGCCGGAACCGTCCGAGAAGAACGAACCGTCGGAATGGGGAATGCCCTTGATGATCGGCCGCTTCTTGCCGTCGATGACCGGAAACGGTCCGATGCCGTCATTGATGATGGGGACGTTGAAGAAGCGATAGCCGCCGTTCCCACGTGCCCCGAGCCAGTTGATGACCTCGTGCCGCTCTGTGTCTTCAGCCTGCAGGACGCACCGCTCATAGACGGCAGTGACGATACCGCCGCCGCTGGTCTCGATGCTGATCGACTCCCCGACGCCATTAACGCCGCCGTCGATCGCCGACCCGGGATTGTCGAAACTTGCCCGGGTCGGCCTGAGATACATGATCGGGACGGTAGGCTGGTTGATGTAGACTGCCATCCATCAGCCTTTCTGCGCTACAAATCGCTTCTGCGTTTCCCCGAAGCCGACGCGGCGCTGCTGCTCGTTATACTGAGACAGCGCCTGCCCCACGCCCTGCCGCACAAGGGCGCGGACGTGCTCATCACCGTTTGCACCGATGACGTTGACGTTGAGGTTCGCCGGAGCGCTGCTGCTGTTGCCGTTGCCGTTGCCGCCCATCATGCGGGCGCTCCGGTTGGTGTCGAACACCTGCGATCCACGCGGCAGGTTGACAAGTTCCGGACCGCGTTCGCCGACGACCGACAATCCGCCAGGCGCGTAGCTCGTGCCGTCAGCGTATAGGCCTATACCGCCCTTCAACCAAGCGCTCGCGAACTGGCCGGATCCCGAAAACAGTCCCATGCCGTATTTCGTCAGGCCGCTTAGAATGCCGCTACCGCCGCCGTTTGCCATGAGCGCCTGTGGGATGCTTTGGAGCGTCGAACCGAGCTGCACGAGGCCCTGAGTTGCCTGCTGCGCGGTTCCGCCAAACTTCGACAACGCCTCTTCTGCGCCGTCGAGCCGGCCGGCGAAGTTGTGAGCGCCTTCGGGGTTGCCCCACGAGAAACCGGACGGGCGCTCAAAGCCGGCGAAGGCCGCAGTCGCGCCCCGAACATCCTTGGCGCTCGTCAACGCCTGCCATGCGCGTCTTTCCGGCCCCATGAGTTCGCTATACGCAAATTCATGCTGCGCCAGGGCGTTGCTCAGGTTTCCCTTCCCGCCGATCGCACTGAACAGACTGTTCCTGCGGTCGTTGTGCTGGTAGAGCCCGAAGGCATTGCCGCCGTCGCCGATCGCGAGCGGGTTGAACGCGCTTTCGGCCTTGATGTTGCCGAGGACGCCGGCGACCTGATGATCAGCGAGGCCCTTCGACTTCCAGAAGTTCCATGCCAGTTCCGCACCGGACCCCGAAACCGGGCCGAGCGACGAACGCGCTACTGCGCCAACCGGCGCAGCAAAGGAGGCGTTATCGTTCGCGGCTCCGCCGAGCAGGTTGCTCACGACGCCGCCGGCCGCCGAAGACTTCCCGCTTCCGCCGGTTAGCCAATTGGCCGCAGCGGTAGCCAGTTGATCAAAGATGGCATCCCAAGCCTTTTCGCTGGCCTTCTGCGCAGCACTCAGAGCCGACTTGACGATGGCATCGCCGATCTTTCCGCCGTTGGCCCATGCCTCCTGGTGAATGCCGTCGAAGAAGCCCTTGAAGGCGTCCTTCGCTTCATCCCGGCGCAGGCCCTGGCGGATTGCGTTCGCCTCAGGGGAATTCAGATCCTCATTGAAGCCGTAGCGCGTGAGCGTGGTTGCTACCTGCCGATCTATGGCGCTGCGCTCGGCCTGGCGCTCCTGAAACGAGATGTCGAGCCAGAAGTCAGCCTTTGCCTCGGCTGCCTGCCGATATGCCTTGGTGACGTCGTCGACCTTCTCCTTCTGCGTTTCGAGCTCGAAGAAGTTCGGCTTCTGGCCAGGCACCGGGACGGCTGTTAGCCGGCCGTCGGAGTTGAGGATGGTCGTGGCGTCCGGATCACCGCTCAACTCGATGTTCGGTCGGCTGGTCGGAACACCCGGGTTGCGCGGCATGAAATCCGCGGTGCGCATCGTCCTGCCGTTTTCGGTGAAGAACGATCCGGAGATGATGTCCTGTACGTTATCGGCGCCTGCGATGCCCGCAATCCAAGCAGCGCGCGCTTCCCGCGACGCCTCGATGCTGTCTCGGATCGATTTGGTAATGA
>Ga0209281_1001072_pt1 | contig 20343 bp, 21 predicted proteins | sample MedtruBG_FD_187514 | JGI IMG/M metagenome (GOLD analysis project Ga0209281, IMG submission 187514) | Root nodule microbial communities of legume samples collected from California, USA - Medicago truncatula BG (SPAdes) (version 2) | ecosystem: Host-associated > Plants > Roots > Nodule | place... | reverse complement strand
CAGCCTGGAAGGCAACGCGGTATACGCGTGAACGCGCACCGTAGTAGCCTTTAGCTTGTTTCAAAATTTTCTTGTGACGTGCACGTGCAATTACACCACGTTTTACGCGAGCCATGATGCTCTCCTGTATCTATTCTTAAAAAAGGTTAAAAGGTAAACGACTTATGCGTACGGCAGGCACGCGATGACCAGGCCCAGATCGCCTTTAGAAACCATGGCTTTCGGACGCAGGTGACGTTTACGCTTGGTAGCTTTTTTGGTCAGAATATGACGCAGGTTAGCGTGCTTGTGCTTAAAGCCACCTTTACCGGTTTTTTTAAAGCGCTTAGCAGCACCGCGTACGGTCTTAATCTTTGGCATTTTAATAATTTCCACTTCGCATTGTTAATAAACGAAACAAAGGCGAACCAGACCCGTGAGCTTGTGGCCCACAGGTATGATTACTTGATGGCCTTACTGTTTCTTCTTCGGAGCAAGCACCATGATCATCTGGCGGCCTTCGATCTTCGTAGGGAAGGATTCGACCACTGCCAGTTCAACCAGATCTTCTTTCACGCGGTTAAGCACTTCCATACCGATCTGTTGGTGGGCCATCTCACGACCGCGGAAACGCAGTGTGATCTTGGCCTTGTCGCCCTCTTCGAGAAAGCGAATCAGGCTGCGGAGTTTTACCTGATAGTCGCCTTCATCTGTACCAGGTCGGAACTTGATTTCCTTAACCTGGATAACTTTTTGCTTCTTCTTCTGTTCCTTAGAAGATTTGCTCTTTTCATAGAGGAACTTGCCGTAATCCATTATACGGCAAACGGGCGGCTCGGCGTTAGGGCTAATTTCAACTAAATCTGCCCCGGCTTCTTCAGCTTTTTCCAGAGCTTCTCTTAGACTCACAATGCCAAGCGGCTCGCCTTCCAGATCTGTTAAGCGAACTTCTGTGGCGCGAATCTCGCCATTGATACGATTCGGACGCGCCGTTTGAACTCGTTTTCCGCCTTTAATACCTTATTCCTCCAGTTGTTGAAGACTGCGGCTGCGAATCTCTTGTTGCAGCTTCTCGATAACGTCATTTACGTCCAGGCTACCCAGGTCTTTACCACGACGGGTACGCACGGCTACTTTGCCGGCCTCAACCTCTTTGTCACCACAAACCAGCATATAAGGGACACGACGTAAAGTGTGCTCGCGGATTTTAAAGCCTATCTTCTCGTTTCTCAAGTCCGCTTTTACACGAATGCCCGCATTTTGTAGTTTCTGCGTCAATTCGTTAACGTAATCGGCCTGAGAATCGGTAATGTTCATCACAACTACCTGCACCGGCGCAAGCCAGGTGGGGAAGAAGCCCGCAAACTCTTCGGTCAGGATGCCGATAAAGCGCTCCAGAGACCCAAGAATGGCGCGGTGAATCATCACTGGCACCTGACGCTCGTTGTTTTCGCCCACATAGGAGGCGCTCAAACGAGACGGCAGAGAGAAGTCCAGCTGTACCGTTCCGCACTGCCATGCACGATCGAGGCAGTCATACAGCGTAAATTCAATTTTCGGACCGTAGAACGCGCCTTCACCCAGCTGGTACTCAAACGGGATGTTGTTCTCTTCCAGCGCGACTGCTAAATCCGCCTCAGCACGATCCCACATCTCGTCGCTGCCGATACGCTTTTCCGGACGAGTGGAGAGTTTGACGACGATCTTCTCGAAGCCAAAGGTGCTGTACATATCGTAGACCATACGAATACAGGCGTTCACTTCATCACGCACCTGCTCTTCTGTACAGAAGATGTGGGCGTCATCCTGAGTGAAGCCGCGTACGCGCATCAGGCCATGCAACGCGCCCGATGGCTCGTTACGGTGGCAGCTACCAAACTCTGCCATACGTAATGGCAGGTCGCGGTACGATTTTAGACCCTGATTAAAAATTTGCACGTGACCAGGGCAGTTCATGGGTTTGATGCAGTACTCACGGTTCTCAGACGAGGTGGTGAACATGGCATCTTTGTAGTTGTCCCAGTGGCCGGTTTTTTCCCACAGCACACGGTCCATCATGAACGGGCCTTTTACTTCCTGATACTGGTACGCTTTCAGCTTGGAGCGAACAAACGTCTCCAGCTCACGGAAGATAGTCCAGCCATCATTATGCCAGAAAACCATGCCCGGTGCCTCTTCCTGCATGTGATACAGGTCGAGCTGCTTACCAATTTTACGATGATCGCGCTTCGCGGCCTCTTCCAGACGCTGCAGATAGGCGTTCAACGCTTTTTTATCTGCCCACGCCGTGCCGTAGATACGCTGCAGCATCTTGTTGTTGCTGTCGCCGCGCCAGTAGGCCCCTGCAATTTTCATCAGTTTGAAGTGGTGGCAGAAGCGCATGTTCGGCACGTGCGGACCGCGGCACATGTCGATGTACTCTTCATGATGATACAGGCCGGGCTTGTCATCATGGGCGATGTTTTCATCAAGAATGGTGACTTTGTAGCTTTCGCCGCGCGCAACGAAGGTTTCACGCGCTTCGTGCCAGCTTACTTTTTTCTTGATGACGTCGTAGTTCGTCTCGGCGAGCGCGTGCATACGTTTTTCGAGCGCGTCGATATCTTCCTGAGTCAGCGTATGGTCAAGATCGATATCGTAGTAGAAGCCGTTATCAACAACCGGACCGATGGCCATTTTGGCATGGGGCCACAGCTGTTTGATGGCATGACCTAACAGGTGCGCGCAGGAGTGGCGGATAATTTCCAGACCATCCTCATCTTTGGCGGTAATGATCGCCAGCTGCGCATCGTTTTCGATAAGATCGCTGGCATCCACCAGCTCGCCGTTAACGCGACCGGCGATGCAGGCTTTCGCCAGGCCAGGGCCGATATCAAGGGCAACATCCATAGGACTAACGGGGCGATCAAACTGGCGTTGGCTGCCGTCAGGAAGGGTAATTACAGGCATGTAGGATCCTTAATTTGCAGTGGTGACCCACACGAAAGGTCACATACAAAACTATTTTCAAATTATTATCAACGGCTTAAAGCAGGTTTTCGTCTTCACTCTGACAAACTTGTACAGAAAACAGGCTGCACCCTGCTCGGCTGTTGATAAGCTCACCTCTGATACTACACGTCTAATCAGTGAGTTAAAAGGCTCGCGTTGCATTCTATTAGCCGCACTCAGCTGTTGACGCTATTTTAGGGGAGACAATCCGGCGGATTGTCATAATTGTGTAAAATTAGAAAATGAAAAGCTTTATCAAGAAAATTAATAAGGCCGACTAAAAGCGCTAAGCCTGGCTTATAGGTAAAATTGACAAAAAAAGCGCTATTTACTCGACGATATATCCCTGGTACACAAATAGACGTGCTAGGGTAGCATTTCAACTTAACGGACCGGAGGGGTTATTCCAAACCTCAAATTTCAGTGTCCCGTCTGCAATGGTTTTAGGTTTCGGTTTTCTATGCACAACGCTGAAAAAAAGCTTCCACACGGTGCAATATGTGCAACCTGTGGGGAACGACTTACTGCATCGATGTGCATTCCCGCAGCCAGGGTAATAAATAAAGTGACAGGTTAAATAAAGGCTTCGTAAGAGGCCTTTTCGCTGTTCAGGCTTTACCCTCAGGAACAAGCGCGTTAATGACCGTCTCCATTGCCTGCCGAGTCAGCTCGCTACGTTTAACCCGCTGGTTAGCCAGAGCCGTACGCAACACGCCTGCAATAACAATATGCTTTGGCTCCTGGCCTAAATCGCGCATTTCCAGCACAACTTTACCCACCACGCGGCACATCTCATCATACAGTTCGCTCTCTTTTGCCTGGTTACCCATAGTGCCTCTCTCTCTGTTTGTTGCTGAATTTAAAGGCATAGCACATAGAAAAACCCTGCAAACGTCAAGCGATCCGGCGCACTATCCCGATATTTAGGCGGCGCTATACCCGGTGCTACCGTTTTTCGTAGGCCGTACTGGTGTAAAGTTAAGCCAAATTTTGCCGATGATATAGCCTACATTGGGCAAACAGCATCGCGACACAACACATGCAATCGATAAATCATAACGTTATTGCAGGCCTCAATCTGAAAGCCCGGCCGGGAACCTCTTCGATCCTCCAGCAATCGATCGAACGGCTCGCGTCCGGACTGCGGATTAATGGTGCCAAGGATGATGCCGCAGGTCTTGCTATTGCCAACCGGATGGGCGCAAACATAAACGCTGATACCGTGGTTTCCCGGGGGCTTGATGACGCCATCAGCCTTGCGCAAACCGCAGAGAGCAGCCTCGGTTCGATCAGCTCCATGCTGATTCGAGCCAAGGGTCTGGCTATTCAGTCGGTCAACGACTCGCTCTCAGAGAGCGATCGCGCCAGTATTCAAAACGAATTCGCCAGCATTCTCGCCGGGATCGACAGTATCTCTGAAGGTACCGAGATCTTTGGCCTTTATCCGCTGGCCACCCAAAACCCGGAGCTGCCGCCAGCGCTGTTAGGCAACGTTGCGCCGGTAAATACCAAGTTCCCAATAGCAAACAAGGATTACTCCTTCACCTCGGGCGTCATTCCGCTGGCCTATATTCCGGCCGGTTCGACCAATATCGCCATCACCATCAACTCTCTTGGTGCGGATGATGATATTCAGCTCTTTACCCGCGACGGTAAACATCTGGCAGGCACGCCAATTAACGGCAGCGATCCGGATTATACCTGGGTGAGTAACAGCATCACCGATACCGCCAGTGCAAATACGCGCCTGCTCTCGCAGGCCAATGGTTTCCAGAGCGGTGCGACCTATGATGACTCTCAGCTGATTGAGGGCGGCGCAGCATGGGATATTAACGGCGGTGCCTCCCTCAGCTATAACGGTATGAACATCACCTATAGCGGCGATGGCGATCGCTATGAGGACAGCACTACCGGCGGCTTTAACGACGGCAACAACGGTGCAAACCTGCTGGAACGGGTCACTATCGACAATGTGAATGAAGACTTGATCGTCGTTGTAGTCGGCAATGGCTCCTTCACCAGCAAGCTGACCTGGGGAAACCTGGAGGCGCCGACCGCCCAGCCTGCCACACCGCCGAAAAAGAGTATCCCCTATCAGGTGGTTACCAGCGCCAACTTTGGCGATGAAATTCGCTCAACGACCCTGGAGCCCACCCCTGCGGATACCAAAACGCTCGGTATTAATGACGCCCGGCTGGATACCGTCCAGTCGGCTCGCTCGGCGATGGGTAAGCTCGACACTGCACTGGCTAAAGTAGATGGTTACCGCTCGCAGTATGGCGCGGCAATCAACCGCTTCGAATCCAGCAAGTCGGTACTGGCGCAGCAGAAGGTTGCGACGCAATCCGCCCAGAGCCGTATCCAGGATGCTGATTATGCACTGGAAACCAGCAAAATGCTCAAAGCGCAAATTTTGCAGGAGAGCCAAAATGCGGTGCTGAAAATAGCGAACCAGGCACCTGAAAATCTACTTTCTTTATTACGCGGATAAATACGAAAATTAGAAAAGTTTACATAGAATGACAGATATAAAAAAACCGGGACAGCATGCTCCGGTTTTTTGCTTAATCAGGCAGATGCCTGGAGGTAGAATAGCACGACAGATTAAACGCTAAGAACATTAATACCATTCGCCAGCAACAAGGGTCTTGGCATTGAAAGCATCATCCGTAGAACGTCCGGTATGTTGAGAACCAGGCTGAATATTCGAACCGGCTTCAGTATCCGTAACGCTGAACGTCGCGCTTGGGTAGGTAGTTTGACTGGCAGTGTTATAGCTTGGCTGAGCCGCGAATGCGCCAAAAGAGAGTGCGGAAAGCACCGTGGCGGCGGCGAGTGTTTTGATTGTTTTCATGATGTTTCTTCTCTATTTGAATTAATACATGACTGCAAAGGCTTGTTTTTGCCTATGCGTAAAGTGTAGATCTAGATCACATTTTTGCCTAGTCAGTTTATTTATCAAAAAGTGTCAAATAAATTGAAGGTGTTGCGGCAGATGAAATTAAGGAGAGAAAAAGGAGAAACGCTTTTCTCGGGAAAATAAAACGTTGTTACGGAGTTTAATAGCACGAAATGTGAATGCTGAAGCGGGCCGGAATAACCGGCCCAAAATCAATTACATTTTATAGCCCAGCGAAACGACGGTGCGGCGATCGGTGTGCTCCGGCGCGGACGCCGGTGGCTCAGAGTTCCACGTCACGTTGTAGGCTACCTTCAGCCCAAAGTGCTCGTTGATCGCCACGTTGAGCGCGGTCTCGGAGTTTAACGTGGTATCGTCTGCGCCGAATACCGATACGCCCTGGGTAAATTTGGCGTTATCGGTGAACTGCCAGGTATAAGCACCGGAAGCATAGCCCAGCGGCTGGGTTTCGCTGTCGCCGTCGGTGTACTCGTCATAGCGCACACCCGGACCGAATTCAAAACGCAGGCTGTGCACCGGGCCATTCAGGAACTGGCGACCGTAACCGGCGGTCAGAATATCGCGCTGGCGATAGCCGTTGTAGCGGTCGGTCAGCCAGCTTGCCTGGCCAAAAATATAGTCAGCGTCGGTCACGTTATAACGCGCACGACCACCCACTGCATACTTTTCTGAAGAGCGCTCATCGTTAGAGGAGGTATTGCTGGCGTTTCCCCAGAGTGACCATGCGGTGGTGTTGCCGTACCAGGTCAGCGTTGAGTCAGCGGTCAGGGAGGAACTTTTCGTATTACCTGATTGGTTCAGGTAGCCTGCATTCACATTACCTTCGAAGGGTTTCTGTGCTGAGGAGGGATCGTCCATGACAGTAAAAACGGTATCATCTGCGGCAGCATTGATTGACGCAAGCACGCCTCCCGCCAGGATAATAACAGCGGGTACTGTCTTCAAAAGCTTCATTTATAAAGAGTCCGTACAGCAAAAAAAAGAGGACCTACGGTCCTGGAAACTTCCTTCAGGATCAATGTTTAGCAATCTGAAGAAAGGTAACAAATTATAAAAAGGCTCAAATAACATAGCAATGTATTCTTCTTTCGTTTTTTGAATAAGAGCGCTCTCAAAGCTCCGATAAACGTATAATGCCTTTCTTTGACTTTGATGCGTATTTATTCGGAAAATCATGCTGTTATTTACTTTCCCTTCCCGCGATTCAGTGCCAGGCTTAGGGCAACCACGCGAAAGGAGATGAAAATGACAGCAGTCTATACTCTGACCCTGGCCCCGTCGCTGGACAGCGCGACGCTGACTCCCCAGATCTATCCCGAAGGCAAACTACGCTGCACCGCGCCGGTTTTTGAACCCGGCGGCGGCGGCATTAACGTGGCGCGGGCTATCGTGCATCTCGGCGGACGCGCCACGGCCATCTTCCCCGCTGGCGGCGCGACGGGAGAACACCTCGCCGCCCTGCTGGCCGATGAAAAAGTCACCACACGCCAGGTGGCGACCCATGACTGGACGCGGCAGAACCTGCACGTGCACGTCGAGTCCAGCGGCGAGCAGTATCGCTTTGTCATGCCCGGCGCTGCGCTAAGCGACGATGAGTTCCGCCAGCTTGAAGAGCAGGTGCTGACGATAGAGAAGGGATCGCTGCTGGTGATCAGCGGCAGCCTGCCGCCAGGCGTCCCGGTAGAAAAGATGAGCCAGCTTATTAAGGCAGCGCAGAACAATGGCATTCGCTGCATTATTGACAGCTCCGGCGACGCCTTAGCTGCTGCGCTGGAGATTGGCGGTATCGAGCTGGTGAAGCCTAACCAGAAAGAGCTGGCCGCGCTGGTCAACCGGGATCTCACTCAGCCTGACGACGTCCGCAAGGCCGCCGAGGAGCTGGTCAACAGCGGCAAGGCAAAGCGTGTCGTGGTCTCCCTCGGTCCACAGGGGGCGCTGGGCGTAGATGAGCAGCAGTGCGTGCAGGTGGTTCCTCCCCCGGTTAAAAGCCAAAGTACGGTGGGCGCAGGTGACAGTATGGTCGGGGCAATGACGCTGAAGCTGGCAGAAAATGCCTCGCTGGAGGATATGGTGCGCTTCGGCGTGGCCGCCGGCAGCGCCGCGACGATCAACCACGGTACGCGCCTTTGTGCGCAAGAAGACACACAAAAAATATATGATTATCTTTGCCAAAAATGATAATCGTCTAAGCTGAAAAAAGTGCGATAACAATGAGGTGAGCTATGGCCAGTGGGGATATCACTCGCTACGTAATAACGGTAAAGTTTCACGAGCATAGTTTGACTGAAATCAACGAGCTTAATAACACCTTCACGCTTGCCGGGTATCTACTGACCCTGAGCGATGACGATGGCAAGGTTCATGAACTGGGAACCAATACGTTCGGCCTGGTCAGCCCGCTGAATGAAGATGATATTAAGGAGCAGGCGTTAGCGCTGGCGGAAAGCGCCATCGATCAACGACCTGAGATTGAGGTTATGACCTGGGAGAACTGGCTGAAGACGCAGCAGCAATAAGTGCGATCGCGCTCGCCTGGCTTGCAGGCTGTGCGCAGAATCGTATTTTATGCTGCGTTAGCGCGCTAACCTTTAATCTGGCAGATTGCAGGGGAGAGAGAGCATGTGGCAAGCGGTGAGTCGTCTATTAAACGAGCAGCTTGGTGAAGGCGAAATTGAGCTGCGCAATGAACTGCCGGGCGGAGAGATCCATGCCGCATGGCACATCCGCTTCGGTGGTCGCGATCTGTTCGTGAAGTGCGATGAACGCGAGATGCTGCCTATCTTCACCGCCGAAGCGGATCAGCTTGAGCTTCTGGCACGCAGCCATACGGTTAGCGTCCCGGAGGTGGCGGCAGTAGGCAGCGATCGCGATTACAGTTTTCTGATCATGGCCTACCTCCCTGCCCGCCCGCTGGATGCGCACAACGCCTTTCTGCTCGGCCAGCAGCTGGCCCGGCTGCACCAGTGGAGCGAGCAGCCGCAGTTCGGCCTCGACTTCGACAACGATCTCTCAACCACGCCGCAGCCGAACGCCTGGCAGCGCCGTTGGTCGACCTTTTTCGCGGAGCAGCGTATCGGCTGGCAGCTTGAGCTGGCGGCAGAGAAAGGTCTCGCCTTTGGCAATATCGATGCCATCGTCGAACATGTTCAGCAGCGCCTCGCCTCCCACCAGCCGCAGCCCTCTCTGCTGCATGGCGACCTCTGGTCAAATAACTGTGCGCTGGGCCCGAACGGTCCCTACATTTTTGATCCAGCCTGCTACTGGGGAGACAGAGAGTGCGATCTGGCGATGCTGCCGCTGCATCCGGAGCAGCCGCCGCAGATCTATGACGGCTATCAGTCGGTGCTGCCCCTGCCGAACGACTTCCTGGAGCGTCAGCCGATCTATCAGCTCTATACGCTGTTTAATCGGGCGATCCTCTTTGGCGGACAACATCTGGTGACGGCCCAGCACGCGCTGGACAGAATACTGGCCGCGTAATCGGCGCAGCCAGTATTAGCGTCCCGGCTACATAAATCCAAGCAGGGTAAAGAAGAAGTAGCCGGCAATGATGACAATCACCGGCAGCACGTAGAGCGGGAAAATTTGCAGGAAGATGGTATGGCGCGGTACGACAATACGCGATTCGATCTGCTCGCGGGTTAACCCGTCCGCCCCCTTCGCCTTCTCAAGGATAAGCTGATCCTCAACGCCCTCACGCAGGAAGCGGGTCTGGCGGCTCATGCGTGCCCCAGAGGCCTGGAGCGCCAGGCCGACAAAAATCAGGGCGTAAATAACCCAGAAGCCGATATTGAGCTGGTGGTGAAAATCTGGCGTCGGCGAGTTGTACCAGAAAACATTGAGAAACGGCGTATTGAAACGCATCATCTCAATCATGACATGGGCGAAATCCAGCATCACGGCGTTGATCCCCGGCTGCTTCTCGCTGTGGTCGTACATAAATTTAAATACGGAAATCAGGGTGGAAACCACCGCCGGGATAAAAATCACCCATCCCAGAACGCGCTTGAGCACGGCAATGCGTCCTGCTTGTTGATACGTCATGAATTCCCCTTGTTTAAGACGTTCCATTTGCTGGTTAAGTCTACCTTCTGAACGGGATTTTCGCCCGCCTTTAAAAGCGTTATCCTTGTGTAACAGCCATAATGAACGTTCATCTGTCTATTTATTCCACTCACAAGGAGAGGTTGTTATGTCAACCCCGCGTCAGATCCTCGCCGCTATTTTTGATATGGATGGCTTACTTATCGACTCCGAGCCGCTTTGGGACCGGGCCGAGCTGGAGGTGATATCCAGCCTTGGCGTCGATGTTACCCGTCGCCATGAGATGCCCGATACCCTAGGCCTGCGTATCGATATGGTGGTCGACCTGTGGTACGCCATGCAGCCCTGGAGCGGGCCGGGGAAACAGGAGGTGACAGACAGGATCATCCAGCGCGCTATCTCCCTGGTCGATGAGCAACGTCCGCTGCTGCCCGGCGTGCGTGAGGCGCTGGCGCTCTGTAAAGCTAAAGGATTAAAAGTTGGCCTGGCGTCGGCCTCGCCGCTCTATATGCTGGAGAAAGTGCTGTCCCTATTCGAGCTGAGCGACGCCTTTGATGCCCTCGCTTCGGCGCAGACGCTTCCCTACAGCAAACCCCATCCGCAGGTCTACCTCGACTGTGCGGCAAAGCTTGGGGTCGATCCCCTCTCCTGCGTAGCGCTGGAGGACTCGGTGAACGGGATGATTGCGGCAAAAGCGGCCCGGATGCGCGCCATCGTCGTGCCCGCGGAGGAGAATCGTCACGATCCGCGTTATGCGCTGGCTAACGTCAAGCTGACGTCGCTCGCCCAGCTTACCGAGCAAGATTTGCGCGGATAACGCGCATTTTACCTGCCCGAGAAAAAAAATGTAAAACGGTGACAAAGTGTTACACCGTCACCTCTTCCGCCTACTGTACAAAAACCCTATACTGTATACTTCGACAGTTGAGTGAGTATGATCATGACGGCGGAAGGACACCTCCTTTTTTCCATTGCCTGCGCGGTGTTTGCCAAAAACGCCGAGCTTACCCCTGTGCTTGCACAAGGGGACTGGTGGCATATCATTCCCTCAGCCATTGTCACCTGCCTGCTGCCGGATATCGATCATCCGAAATCGTTTCTCGGTCAGCGCCTGAAGTGGATCTCGAAACCGATCGCCCGGGCCTTTGGCCACCGCGGCTTTACCCATAGCCTGCTGGCGGTGTTTATCGCCGTGACGCTTTTCTATCTTAAGGTGCCTGACAGCTGGTTTATCCCTGCCGATGTGTTGCAGGGCATGGTGCTGGGCTACCTGAGCCATATTCTGGCCGATATGCTGACCCCTGCTGGCGTCCCACTGCTCTGGCCCTGCCGCTGGCGTTTCCGCCTGCCTATTCTTAGGCCGCAGCGCGGTAACCAGCTTGAGCGCGTGCTCTGCATGGTGCTCTTTACCTATGCCGTCTGGATGCCACAGAGCGTACCCGATAACAGCGCCGTGCGCTGGTCTTCGCAGGTTATCAATACCGTGCAAGGTGAGTTCACTCGCTTTATAAATCAGCAATCCGGTCATTAACCAGACGAATTCAACCATTTCCTTATAACCCATTCCATTTGGATATAAGACCTAAATCACACTTCTGCTAACCTTGGCGGCAACAGGGCGGCATGCACGCGCCGCCTGATAAAAAACCGTTCAGGAGATCTGAAATGAATTTCCCTTTAATTGCGAACATCGTGGTGTTCGTAGCATTGCTATTTCTGCTGGCGCAGACGCGCCACAAGCAGTGGAGTCTGGCAAAGAAAGTGCTGGTCGGTCTGGCGATCGGCGTGGTGTTTGGTCTGGTGCTGCAAGCCATCTATGGTGCGGAGAGCCAGGTACTGAAAGATTCCATCCAGTGGTTTAACGTGGTCGGTAACGGCTATGTGCAACTGCTGCAGATGATCGTCATGCCGCTGGTATTCGCCTCTATTCTTAGCGCGGTGGCCCGTCTGCATAACGCCTCCCAGCTGGGTAAAATCAGCGTATTAACCATTGGTACGCTGCTGTTTACCACGCTGATCGCAGCGCTGGTCGGGGTGCTGGTGACGAACCTGTTTGGTCTCACCGCCGAAGGGCTGGTACAGGGTACGGCAGAAACCGCGCGCCTGAACGCCATTCAGAGCAACTACGCGGGCAAGGTCGCCGATCTGAGCGTGCCGCAGCTGCTGCTCTCCTTCGTCCCGAAAAACCCGTTTGCCGATCTGACCGGGGCTAACCCGACCTCCATCATCAGCGTGGTGATTTTTGCCGCCTTCCTCGGCGTGGCTGCACTAAAGCTGCTGAAGGACGATGCGCCGAAAGGCCAGCGCGTGCTGACTGCCATCGATACCCTGCAGAGCTGGGTGATGAAGCTGGTGCGCCTGGTGATGCAGCTGACGCCGTACGGCGTGCTGGCGCTGATGACCAAAGTCGTGGCCGGCTCTAACCTGCAAGACATTATCAAGCTCGGCAGCTTTGTGGTCGCCTCCTACCTGGGCCTGGGGATCATGTTTGTGGTGCACGCGATCCTGCTGGCAGTCAACGGCGTGAGCCCGCTGAAATACTTCCGTAAAGTCTGGCCGGTACTGACCTTTGCCTTCACCAGCCGCTCCAGCGCCGCCTCTATTCCGCTGAACGTGGAAGCGCAGACCCGCCGTCTGGGCGTGCCGGAGTCTATCGCCAGCTTCTCAGCCTCCTTCGGTGCCACTATTGGCCAGAACGGCTGTGCCGGTCTCTACCCCGCCATGCTGGCGGTAATGGTTGCCCCAACGGTGGGCATTAACCCGCTGGATCCGCTGTGGATCGCGACGCTGGTAGGTATGGTTACCATTAGCTCGGCTGGCGTAGCAGGCGTGGGCGGCGGTGCTACCTTCGCCGCGCTGATCGTCCTGCCCGCGATGGGCCTGCCGGTCACCCTGGTGGCGCTGCTGATCTCCGTAGAGCCGCTGATCGATATGGGTCGTACCGCGCTGAACGTTAGCGGGTCAATGACCGCCGGGACGCTTACCAGCCAGTGGCTGAAGCAGACCGATAAAGAGGTGTTGAATAGCGAAGAGAGTGCCGAACTGGCGCATCGCTAAAACTTCTGAGCCCGGTGGCCTTCGCTGCCGGGCTTTCTTCTCTTGAGGCCAACGCTACGCCTCGTCAATCTCTCCTTCCTGACGCATCTGCTCTGCCCAACGCTGGGCCGCCTCCGGCATGCTAAACGTCGGTGAACGACGGAAATGCTCTCCCACCAGCACAAACGCCACGTACTTACCACGCAGCAGCCAGACATCACGAAACCCCTCCACCTTGTTGGCGTGATCGGGTGGCGCAGGCTCCACGCGGGGGACATAGCTGATAACAGGGCGGTTCTGTTGACGAAACGATTTCATAAGCGCAGGTTCACTAAAACAGATTGCAGATACGGGCAGCCACTATGATAGCCGATCTCACGGTAAAAACACGGGGTTGCTCTATAGTTATAAGGGTTTTAACTTCACATCGGACACCCTTTCAGCAATGAAAACAGGAGACGAGCACAATGTCGAATAACGAGAAAACTCCCCACGGTCATCAATCCCCGGTACACGATCCCAGCGAATCCCGGCCAGGCCTTGACTCCCTGGCTCCAGAAGATAACTCCCACCGCCCCGATCCCCGTCCTACCCCGCCAGGCGAACAGCCAACCGCCCCCGGCAGCCTTAAGGCCCCCGAAACGCATAACGAGAAGCTCACCGCGCTGGAGACTTTCCGTAAAGGTAGTGAAGATTTTCCCCTGACCACCAACCAGGGCGTACGCATCAGCGACGATCAAAACTCCTTGCGCGCGGGCAATCGCGGCCCAACGCTGCTGGAGGATTTTATCCTGCGAGAGAAGATCACCCACTTTGACCATGAGCGTATTCCAGAGCGTATCGTCCACGCCCGCGGCTCGGCGGCCCACGGCTACTTTCAGCCCTACAAGAGCCTGAAGGATATTACCAAAGCGGATTTCCTCAGCGACCCTGAGAAGATCACTCCGGTCTTTGTCCGCTTCTCTACGGTGCAGGGCGGCGCGGGCTCGGCGGATACCGTGCGAGATATTCGCGGCTTCGCCACCAAATTCTATACCGAAGAGGGGATCTTCGATCTGGTGGGCAACAACACGCCGGTATTTTTTATTCAGGATGCGCACAAGTTTCCAGACTTCGTCCATGCGGTGAAGCCGGAGCCGCACTGGGCCATTCCGCAGGGTCAGAGCGCCCATGATACCTTCTGGGACTACGTCTCGTTGCAGCCAGAGACGCTGCATAACGTCATCTGGGCCATGTCCGATCGCGGTATTCCCCGCAGCTACCGTACCATGGAGGGCTTCGGCATCCACACCTTCCGCCTGGTTAACGCCGAGGGCAAAGGAACTTTTGTCCGCTTCCACTGGAAGCCGGTGGCGGGTAAAGCCTCGCTGGTGTGGGACGAGTCACAGAAGCTCACCGGTCGCGACCCCGATTTTCATCGCCGCGATCTATGGGAAGCCATTGAAGCAGGCGACTTCCCCGAGTATGAGCTGGGGCTACAGCTGATCCCGGAGGAGGACGAGTTTAAGTTTGATTTTGACCTGCTCGACCCGACCAAGCTGATCCCTGAGGCGCTGGTGCCGGTTCAGCGGGTAGGCAAAATGGTGCTGAATCGCAATCCGGATAACTTCTTTGCCGAAAACGAACAGGCGGCGTTTCACCCAGGCCATATCGTCCCCGGATTGGATTTTACTAACGATCCGCTGCTGCAGGGGCGTCTCTTCTCCTATACCGATACGCAGATCAGCCGCCTGGGCGGGCCGAACTTCCATGAAATTCCCATCAACCGCCCGACCTGCCCGTATCACAACTTCCAGCGCGACGGCATGCATCGCATGGATATCGACACTAACCCGGCGAACTACGAGCCGAATTCGATCAACGATAACTGGCCACGAGAAACGCCTCCCGGCCCGAAACGCGGCGGCTTTGAGTCTTATCAGGAGCGGATAGAAGGTAACAAGATCCGCGAGCGCAGTCCGTCATTTGGTGAGTACTATGCCCATCCACGCCTGTTCTGGCACAGCCAGACCCCGCATGAGCAGCAGCATATTATTGATGCCTTTAGCTTCGAGCTGAGCAAGGTGGTACGCGAGTATATTCGCGAGCGGGCCGTCGATCAGTTAGCTTGTATTGATACCGATCTGGCGCAGGCGGTAGCGAAAAATCTGGGTATCACGCTTACCGACGAACAGCGTAATGCGACTCCGCCAAAAGATGTGAATGGTGTCTCAAGCGATCCGTCGCTTAGCCTCTACGCTCAAGCAGACGCCAGCGTTAAGGGCCGCGTGGTCGCCGTCCTGCTTAATGATAAGGTGGTTGCCAGTGAGCTGCTGACTATCTTACAGGGCCTGAAGTCGAAAGGCGTACACGCCAAACTGCTCTACTCACGGATGGGGCAAGTGATGGCAGACGATGGTTCAAGCCTTTCAGTGGCGGGCACCTTTGCCGGATCGCCCTCGGTGACCGTGGATGCGGTTATCGTGCCTGGCGGCGATGTCAGCAGTCTGCTGAACAACGGTGATGCGGCCTACTACCTGCTGGAGGCATACAAGCACCTGAAGGTGATTGCTCTGGCGGGCGATGCGCGTCAGTTCAAACAGACGCTGAAGGTGGACGATCAGGGTGAAGCAGGTATAGTCGAAGCGGATAACGCATCCGGCACCTTTGTCGATGATTTCCTGACCCAGCTGGCTGAGCACCGCGTCTGGTCCCGGGGCAGTAAAATCAGCGCTGTCCCAGCCTGACGAACGTTATGGCATAAAAAAACCGGCGCTTACGCCGGTTTTTTCTTGCTCAGGCTAAAATAGCATTACTGTTTCGGGGCCTGCGGGTCGGTGTCGTACTCCGCACAGGTCTGATAACCCGAATTCATCACGTGGCCGGTATCGTCCAGCGCCACAAAGTAGGTTTCGGTTTTACCATCGCGCTGACCCAGGATATAGGTCTGGCAGGTACCACGCGCGTGGATCATGGTGACTTCTGAGGACGGTTTACCTGCAACCTGCATAACCTGCGCACGGCTCATGCCTTTTTTAACATCTTTAACAACCGGCGTGGTGACCTGATCTTTAGTACGATCGTAAGCAGTACACCCTGCCAGCATTGCCATTACTGCTGCTGCACCCATAATTCCTGCGAGTTTCATATTCATAATCCTTCCTCTTGTTATCCGCTGTTGTATCAGCGCGTTATCTAAGCCTGGAATATAAAATAACTTTTTTCAACCCGCTGATTGCGATGACATAACTTTCGGAAAATTCTAATAAAACTGTTATAAGGTACTAAACCGACGCAAATTACGGCACTCAATGGTGATAGCCTTGTCGTTTCAGTGCCGACGAGTTAGCTTTATTAGAGAGCGATATTGTCACTGGCCCGGCTGGCCACTAACGGAGGATGACTAATGACTCTGCAACAAGAAATTATTGAAGCGCTTGGCGTGAAGCCAACGGTAAATGCGGAAGAAGAAGTTCGCCGCAGCGTAGATTTTCTCAAAGCCTATCTGAAAGCGCACCCGTTTTTAAAAACCCTGGTGCTGGGCATCAGCGGTGGCCAAGATTCGACCCTTGCCGGCAAGCTGAGCCAGCTGGCCATAACTGAACTGCGCCAGGAGACCGGCAACGAGGCGCTGCAGTTTATCGCCGTGCGCCTGCCCTACGGCGTGCAGTTTGACGAGCAGGATTGCCAGGATGCCATTGGCTTCATTAAGCCAGATCGTGTCCTGACCGTAAATATTAAATCCGCCGTGCTGGCCAGCGAGCAGGCCCTGCGCGAGGCAGGTATTGAGCTGAGCGATTTTGTTCGCGGCAATGAAAAAGCACGTGAGCGCATGAAGGCTCAGTACAGCATTGCCGGGATGACCAGCGGTGTAGTTGTTGGTACTGACCATGCCGCAGAGGCGTTAACCGGCTTCTTCACCAAGTACGGCGACGGCGGCACGGATATCAACCCGCTGTTCCGCCTGAATAAACGCCAGGGTAAACAGCTGCTGGCGCAGCTGGGCTGTCCGGAGCATCTCTACAAAAAAGCACCCACGGCGGATCTGGAAGACGATCGCCCCTCCCTGCCGGATGAAGCCGCGCTGGGCGTGACCTATGAAAACATTGATGATTATCTGGAAGGCAAAACGCTGGATGAAGGCACCGCCCGCATTATCGAGGGCTGGTACCTAAAAACCGAGCACAAACGCCGTCCGCCGATCACGGTTTTCGACGACTTCTGGAAGAAATAAATTCCACGGGCGGCGCAAGCCGCCTCTTTTTTCACCAGCCAGAGCCTGCTACACTGGATAAGTAACCAGTATCAGGAGTTTATCTGTGGCAAGGCGTCAATCTGCCCCACGTCTGGATTTTGAGACGGCGGCTATCTACGAGTATCCCGAACATTTACGACCGTGGCTTGAGGCGTTGCCCAAGCACCCCGGCGTCTATTTTTTCCATGGCGAAAGCGAAACGATGCCGCTCTATATTGGTAAGAGCATCAATATTCGCAGCCGCGTGCTTTCGCACCTACGCACCGCCGATGAGGCCTCCATGCTGCGGCAGTCCCGGCGCATTACCTGGGTGCGTACCGCTGGTGAAATTGGTGCCCTGCTGCTGGAAGCGCAGCTGATTAAAGAGCAGCAGCCGCTGTTTAACAAACGGCTACGGCGCAACCGCCAGCTCTGCTCTCTGCTGCTGGCGAGTGAAAAACCGCAGATCGTCTATGCCCGCGAGGTCGACTTCTCAGCGCAGCCGGGGCTGTACGGTCTGTTCGCTAACCGCCGGGCGGCGCTACAAACGCTACAAAGCATCGCCGATGAGCAAAAGCTCTGCTACGGACTACTGGGACTGGAGTCGCTGACCCGAGGTCGGGGCTGTTTCCGCTCAGCGCTCAACCGCTGTGCGGGGGCGTGCTGCGGCAAGGAGAGCGTGGAGGCGCATAACCAGCGCCTGATTGACGCCCTGGAGCGCACGCGGCTGGTGTGCTGGCCGTGGCGCGGCCCGGTTGCGCTGAAAGAGAGCAGCGGAGAGATGACCCAGTACCATATCATCCATAACTGGCTGTGGCTGGGTTCGGTAGATTCCCTTGACGAGGCGGCCAACCTGCCGCGTCCGCAGGCAAGCTTCGATCAGGATGGCTATAAGATCCTCTGCAAGCCGCTAATTACTGGCCAGCACGATATTACCGAGCTGCCCTGGCCCGCAGAGTAACCGTTGCCCGCCTGCCGTAGCGTTAACGGCAGGCGAGCAATTAGGATCTTAGTGGCCCGGCAGCCAGGTGATTTCGCTAAACAGCAGCTGGCCCTCGGACTTCAACAGCCGCAGCGTGTGATGCCCCTCCTGCCACCATGCGCCCTGGTCGGCAGTCAGTAGCTTATCCCCCAGCTGCCATGCCCCGCTCAGCACAAAAATCACCCCGCCCCGAGAGGCAAAGGTTGTAAAGGTGCGATCGGCAACGCGCACCTTCGCCTGACAGCGATCCCGGCGGGTCATAATATTGAAATCCATCGACATCTGACCGTCGGAAAGCTGCGCCCTGACCGGCTGCTCGCCAGCAAAGGTAAAAGGCTGGAGACGCTTAAGCGTATGGTTAAACGCGCTGCCGCCGTCGAGCATCACCTCTCCGCCTTCAATCAGGGTGATCACCCGATCTACACCGGTAAACTGGGGAAAACCGCCGTTGCTGGCAAGGGAGGCAATACTGGCGCGCCAGTCGAAATCACGGGTCGCAGCCGGAAAGCAGCAAATTTCACGGGTCTCGCCTGCGCCATTGCGCCACAGGTTGACCGGCATTTTACGAATATCAAAGTATTCCATCATCACCCTCAATGACGCGCACGCGCGTCCGCGCAACGGTCATGGCCGCCACGCTTTTTTGTTATCGATTGCTGTTCGCAACGAGCATACCGTTTCGTTAGCGGCTAACAAAGAGGGGAACAAAGAAAAAACCGCCGGCCTTGCCCACAGCCCGATGGGGGGATGCGAGCAAGACCGGCGGTCTTAAGAAGATGGTGATTTTTTAGACGCTATAAAAAGCATTGTTAATTTTACTCACTTTAACCACGCAATCTGTATGCCTATAGTGTTTCTTTACATGGAGCAAAACAGATGCCAGTTAATTCTACAATACGTCCTACGTCAGGAACGCCTATCCCTCCAGGCGGAGTTCGTGATTACAACCCAAGTGAACATATGAAATCTTTAGTCGCCAAATACAGGTCAGTATTGAAAAGGTTCCCAGAATGAGAATTTTAGCTGCTTTCACTCTATGCTTTCTCTTGACCGGATGCCCGGGAGGGCCAAGGGCTCCTGAGCCACGCAATACATTTATCAGTGGCGATACCCTCTGCTTCAGTATCGATAGAAAAGATGTGTTGGATTACTACCGGATAGAATCAAATGAAAGCGGTCACTATGACGTGGTTGCCAACTCTGGCAAAGAGAGGCCCAATGTCTCTTATCCACAGGACTGCATTAAATTTAGCTTTAAGACAGGCTACGATTACGCCATCTCATATGGACTTAATGGCAAAAACTATATCCACGAGTTCTCGAACGAAGGAGATAAGACAACCTATTGATTTACATAAACTCTTATAGGAAATGATTAATGATAAGTTCACAGTCCTTTCAAAATGAAAAAAACCGCCGGAGTTGCCCACAGCCCGATGGAGGGATGTGAGCAAGACCGGCGGTCTTAAGCGCGGTAAGGTTTTCAACGTATTCATTACAGCCTGCTTGAAGGTGCTGCCGCCGTTTCGCGCAGTGTAGTGCACCTGAATAATGACATCGCTCAGGTTCTGCAAAATGGCCTGCTGCTCATCGCTGTTAGCATTGGGGAAATCGATCTGCCAGCTCGATATTGCCCCGGTACCCTCAAACGGCAGGTAGCGTTCGTCACCAAAGTTCAGGACGAACATTCCGCTGTCATTCAACCCGGACGAGACGGCAATCTCCTCGCTGGCCCGCAGATTAGTGATGATATTGGCCGCACTCCCTGTTTTATTGTCGTTGAGGTAGTTCACGCCGTCGATATCCGCCTTAAGCAGGATGCTGCTGCCAGACTGGACCAGCGTCATTTTCACATCCTGATACGGACCTACCAGGGTCGGAAGTGAGATCGTCACAAACTTAATCTGCCGCAGATAATGACCCGGATAGTCGTTATCGAACAGCGATTCACTGAGGGAAAACTGGGTAGTGCCATTGGCTTTCAAATCGTCAAAGGCGCTGCTATCCAGTTTTTTCAGGGAGATCGTTTTGGTCAGTTCAAGGCGGCGCGTGTTGCGCGTCAGCCAGGCGGACTCCATCTGCTGCAGGTTGAGGGCCAGCGTCTCGCCGACCAGCAGGCCGTGATAGCTGTCGTTCCACGCCCCGGTCTGGATAAAGGTCGAGGTCATGTCGCCCATC
>Ga0209281_1001071_pt1 | contig 20355 bp, 18 predicted proteins | sample MedtruBG_FD_187514 | JGI IMG/M metagenome (GOLD analysis project Ga0209281, IMG submission 187514) | Root nodule microbial communities of legume samples collected from California, USA - Medicago truncatula BG (SPAdes) (version 2) | ecosystem: Host-associated > Plants > Roots > Nodule | place... | reverse complement strand
CAACTGGCGTGGCATTGCTTTGATTTAATAGGCAAGTTGATTGAAGGGGAAACGCCTGATCCGCTTCAACGCAAACTCGATGCAACGCTCCAGCGGCGGTATAAAACGGCAGGATGATCCTGCTGTTTTCTTCTCAAAAGTATTTATAGTGGTGATGTCATATTCGGCACTGGAGCCCTGAAACCGTCATTCAATAATGGCGCGTTTTGACATTCTCTGGCTGCGTTCATCAATGATATGGCCAACCTGATGAGATCAACGCTGGAAAACGCGCTTTCAGAGGCCATCAATCACAGGACAAACCGGTACCAAGTCGCTCCTCACCTGCGCAGTTGAAGCTGCCTCCCTATGTAACCCGTCTCAATGCCGATATTTTGGCGTCGCAGTGAATAAAGATTCGTTTCTGAGTCACGTTGCGTTAGTTAAAGGCTGGACTATGCTGAAAATGTAAAGTCCGGCCTTTGCTTTGGGTTCATTAAAAACAACGATAATTACGGTGTTTCGGGTGGCGGAAATGAAAAGGATACGGCTCGCTGTTTTAACCTGTTTTCTCTTAGCTCTGGCTTTAACCTCCCATGCGGCAGAACCCCGGCAGGCACCGACCAATCAGGAACGCGCCCGCACCGTTTATATCTTCCATCAGCCTATCGTCATGCTGCAGGCCAAATTCGGCCTCACCACGCCTGAAGAACGGGTACTGCGCATTCGCAATACGTTACGCAACTTCACTCAGGAAGATGTTAACGCACCTTTAAAAATCGTGCCGGTCAAGCGTTATAACCAGCAGGGCAGACTGATTGTGATGAATGGAAAACCGGTGATGCTCCTGACTGCCGGCGACCTGGATGAAGGAGACGATCTCACGCTGGATCAGGCGGCGCAGCGTGTGCTGGCGCGCATGGAGACGCAGCGTACCGCCCTACGGGACCAGTATGACAGAGGCTGGCTGGCCTTATCGGCAGTGAAAACCGCTGCGTCGCTGGCGGTGCTGATCCTGTTCTGGTATCTCGTTTATCGCTCCTGGCGTTCCGTAAGACGGTTCTACCACCAGCGCATACTGGAAAACCGCAGTTGGATCCCCCACCGCTGGCGGCGATTTATCGGCGCTATCGAAACACGACTCTACGCGCTACTGATGCTGGTACTCAGCATTGTCGCCCTTTACCTGTGGTTGAGCTGGGTATTCAGCCTCTTCCCCTGGACGCGAGTCTGGGGGACGTCGCTGGGAGACTGGGCCGTGCATGTGATTCGCGAGATCGCCCTCGCAATTATCTCCGCATTGCCGGGGTTGCTGATAGTCCTGATCATCTTTCTGATTACCGCCTTCATTCTCAAGCTGCTGAAGGTGGTGCTGAACCAGGTCGAAGCCGGTCGCCTGCAGTTGCCCGGTATCCATCCTGAGACGGTGGGCGCCACCCGCAAGCTCATCTCGGTGGGCATCTGGCTATTTGCGCTTTCGGCGGCCTATCCGTTTTTGCCTGGGGCAAACTCGCTGGCTTTCAAAGGCATTAGCGTCTTCTTCGGGTTAATGCTTACGCTGGGCTCTGCGGGGGTGATGAACCATGCCATGAGCGGACTGGTGCTGATTTACTCCCGCGCGCTACGCAAAGGGGACGTCATCCGCGTGGCGGATAATGAAGGGCTGGTAAGCGAAATCGGCATGCTGGCGACCAAGATCGTCACGCGGGAGAATTACGTCGTCACAGTGCCCAATGCGGTGGTGGTAAGCGGAAAAATTACTAACCTCAGTGCGCAAGCGCAGGACGGTGGGCTCAACCTTACGGTCAGCGTTACCATCGGCTATGACACCCCCTGGCGGCAGGTCCACGCTATGCTCGAGCTGGCGGCGAAACGATCCACCTGCGTCGACCAGCACCACGCCCCGCTGGTGCGTCAGTTAAGCCTGATGGACTGGTATATCGCCTATGAGCTGCAGGTTCGCCTGCATGTGGGTCAGTCACTGGCTGCCGCCCGCAACGAACTGCACGCCAATATCCAGGATGTCTTTAATGAGTTCAGCGTTCAGATCATGTCGCCAAACTTTGTGATGCAACCCAAAGGTGCAGTCATGGTTCCCCCTGAAAACTGGTATCCGGCCCCGGTAACCCCGCCTGACAGAGATAATTAATGCTGTTTATCCCTTCGGCGGCGATACGCAGAATTGCATCAAATATTCTATATTTCAATAAAATGCAGGTGGCAGATGAATAAGATCACACTCATATCTCTCGGCATATTTCTCACCCCCTCGACCTGGGCCAGTGGCCTCTATTTTTACGAAATTGGTACAGAAGACACCGCGCTGGCCGGAGCGGGACAAGCGGCGAGGGCGCAGGACGCCTCTACCATCATGACAAATCCGGCGGGAATGACCCGTCTGCCGGATGCCATGTTCACCGGCGGGTTCCAGGTCATGGATGGCGATATCTCCTTCCAACTGGATGACGAATCGAGGGGCGGCAGCCCGGGCAATGTGATGAGCATCTTTCCAAACGCCAGCGGGTTCTATTCACAAAAAATGAATGAACAACTCTACGCCGGTATCGGGTTATACGGGAACTATGGCCTGGGCATCGATTTTGGTGACTGGGCAGGGGATCGGCTGATTAAAAAAAGTACCATGGTGGCGATGACGCTCAGTCCGTCGATGGCCTATAAGCTCAGCGAGAGGGTATCCCTGGGGGCCTCGGTCAACGTGAACTATGGACTGCTCTCCATCACCCGTAACGTGGATGATAATGACGTTAAAGAGAAAGATCATGACTGGGTTGTCAGCTATCGTCTGGGCATGCTAATGGCGTTGACCGACCAGACCCGGGCGGGTATCACCTGGACCAGTAAAACGGATTACGATTTTAATATTGACGCGAAGGCGCGCTTCCCGAACCTCCCTAACGTGGAGTATGACCTTCCGGTATCGGCGCAGGTTCGCGCCCCCCAGCAGATTATGTTAAGTTTGGTGCACGATCTGAACAAAGAGTGGTCGCTAATGGGGGATCTCGGCTGGCAAGACTGGAGCCAGTTTGGCAGCCCGCAAATTCAAATCGCCGGTCGGAAGGTGAACAAGGATAACCGCCTGCAGGATACCTGGCATACGGCACTGGGTGTGCAGTATCGTCCCACAGAGCAGTGGCGTCTGAATGCGGGTGTGGCCTACGACAGCTCAATTTATAAGTCGCAGGATGATGTTTCTCTCTCATTGCCGACCGGGGATGAGTGGCGTTTCGCCACAGGGGCGCAATATCAGGTAACGCCCCATAGCAATATCGGCTTCGCCGTCTCTTATTTGCATATGCAGTCTTCCCGGGTGCAGTCGCCGCAGCAACTCTCAGGCCGTTATGACGATCCTTATCTTTGGTTTGCAAGCCTGAACTACAGCTACCAGTTCTGAGGAGACAGGTCGTTTCTTTCCGTGGGAAGCGCGACCTGATAACCTGCGAAATAATATAATATATTCGAACGTTTTTCTTAATGAAATTAATGGGCTGCTTACGCAGTTTATACTTTTCAATAGCAATACATTAGCAATAATATATTTTCATATTTGTTTTTAGCCAACTCGAATTTTCAATGCGTCATAGTGAGAAATAATCCAGCGTGTGATTCGACTCTGAATTAGACCGATGAAAACACAGTGATTATTATTTAGGAATAACACATTCCTACGAAGTCACTATTGAGGAATGTAATAAAAATTCCCTACGGATAGAGCAACAAGGATGACGTTCACCTCCAAGGGGATTTATTAGTATGAATATGTTTATCCTGCTGATTTTAAAACTTATTTTAATATTTATTGGCCTGTGGGAATTTATCGGGAACGACTGTATTGCGGTGCGTGAGGGCACGTTTTTTGATATTCAGGGGGACGATTTTCGGGAAGCAATTTAACTGTATTTCAAATCATTACCTATACTTCTTTTGCCTACTACAAAAGGAGTTTCACCATGCTCAAAACTGTCCCGTTCAAGCGGACGTTGTTGGCCAGTATGCTTACTCTTGCATCAGGTGCCATCAGTGCTGCATACGCAGCCCCCGCAACGTCTCCCCCAGCTACTGCTCCAGAACAAGATAAATCAAAGCCCAATATCGTGGTCATTTTTGGTGATGATATAGGTTACTGGAATTTAAGTACTTATAACCAGGGAACCATGGGTTACAAAACGCCTAATATCGACAGTATTGCGGCGCAGGGCGCGAAATTTACCTCCTATTATGCAGAGCAGAGCTCTACCGCAGGGCGCTCGTCCTTCATTACCGGCCAGATGCCATTCCGTACAGGGATGAGTAAGGTAGGGATGCCTGGTGCTCCTCAGGGTTTGCAGAAAGAAGACCCGACCATCGCCAGTATTCTTAAACAGCTCGGGTATGCGACGGGGCAGTTTGGTAAAAACCACCTGGGAGACAGGGATGAATTCCTGCCAACCGCGCACGGTTTTGACGAGTTTATGGGTAACCTCTACCACCTGAATGCGGAGGAAGAGCCTGAGAACCCGGATTATCCGAAAGATCCTGCCTTCCGCAAAGAGTTCGGTCCGCGTGGTGTTATTAAAAGTACGGCTGACGGCAAGATTGAAGATACCGGACCTCTTACGGTTAAGCGTATGGGTACGGTAGATGAAGAGACGCTTGCTGCTAACAATGACTTTATGGAACGGCAGGTGAAAGCAAATAAACCGTTCTTTACCTGGTTTAACACCACCCGTATGCATAACAAGACCCACCTGAAAGACGGCAGTATTGGTGCAACGGGTCTGGGGACCTATGCCGACGGCATGGTTGAACACGATAAGATGATTGGTGACGTGCTGAAGAAAATTAAAGATCTCGGCATCGAAGACAACACCATTGTTGTTTACACCACGGATAACGGGCCAATGACGGCTACATGGCCAGATGCGGGCGAAACACCTTTCCGCGGTGAGAAGAACACCGGTTGGGAAGGGGGATTCCGCGTCCCGGCAATGATCCGTTGGCCGGGTCATATTCAGCCAGGCACCATTATTGACAGTATCTTCGGCAGTAACGACTGGTTCCCGACGCTGGTAGCCGCAGCGGGCGATCCGAATATCAAAGATGAACTGTTGAAAGGTTATAAAACCTCTTCAATGACTTACAAAGTGCATCTTGATGGGTATAACCAGCTCGACTTCCTGAAAGGCAATGGTGAAAACCAGCGTCAAGAGTTCTTCTACTGGAGCGACGACGGCGATCTGCTGGCCATGCGCTACGGTCGCTGGAAAGTGCACTTTATGATTCAGGAGCACACCGGTCTGGATCTCTGGAAGTATCCATTTACAAAACTGCGTACGCCGCTGATCTTCGATCTGGAGATCGACCCGCTTGAAAAGGGCAGCGATGGCATGGGTTACAACGCGTGGTTCTACGATCGTCTATTCCTGATGGGCGGCGCGCAGAAATACGCGAAAGAAATGCTGGCCTCATTTAAGGACTTCCCACCGCGTCAAAAACCGGGTTCGTTCACCATCTCTGATGCGTCAGCCATGCTTGAGCAGGGATCGGGTATCAACAAGTAATCCTTTAACAAAAAACGTGCGAACCACAGGCGGGCTGCATCTGCAGTCCGCTTATTCACCGGATTATCATGAATGTGCGCTTCCCCAGACGGGGTGACAGGGGTCTGCTATGAAGTACAGCACTACGTTACCAGTAAAGGCGTTGCCGTCGGCTGAAAAATACAACGGTAAAGGTCCTGAATATAAGCGTCGATTTCATGTGATGGCTAAACCCTCAGGCTCTACCTGTAATCTTGATTGTTCGTACTGCTTTTATCTGCATAAAGAGGATCTGCTTCATCAGGATCGTCATACCGGTATGAGTGATGAGGTACTGGAGAATTTTATCCGACAGTATATTGAGGGTCAGGATGGCGATCAGGTGGTCTTCTCATGGCAAGGGGGCGAGCCTACGTTGATGGGGCTTGAGTTCTTCCATAAAGTTGTCAAATTCCAGAAACACTATAAAAAACCACATCAACGCATTGAGAACGATCTGCAGACTAACGGCGTATTAATCAACGATAAATGGGCAGCGTTTCTCAAAGAACATCGTTTCCTGGTGGGGTTGTCTATCGATGGTCCCCGCGAACTGCACGACCGCTACCGCGTGACCCGCAGCGGCAAACCGACTTTCGATAAAGTCATGGAAGGCGTGGAAGCGCTGAAACGCCATGGCGTACCTTTTAATGCCCTGGTCACCGTCAATCGTACCAACGCCCGCTTCCCGCTTGAGGTCTACCGCTTCGTTACCCGTGAACTGGGTGCCACCTATGTGCAGTTCAATCCCTGCGTGGAGCCGGTCGACTTTAAAAAGACAGCCCCCCAGTTCTGGCAAGACAATACCATTCCTGTGACCGGCACACGTCGTGCGCATCCGGGGGATCTGGACTCCATCGTTACCGACTGGTCAGTGGATCCCGACGACTGGGGATCGTTCCTGATTGCAGTGTTTGAAGAGTGGGTAAATAACGATTTGGGGCGGGTGCAGGTCAACCTGTTTGAGACCGCCGTTGCCCAGACGATGGGCATGCCCGCGCAGATTTGCACGGCCTCAGAATTTTGCGGAAAAGGGTTGGCGATCGAAAAGAATGGCGATATCTACTCCTGCGATCACTATGTCTATCCTGAGTACCAAATTGGCAATATTGAGAACACCAAACTGGCGCACCTCGCCTTTTCTGAACGGCAACAGGCGTTTGGTATGGGTAAACGCGACACACTGCCCAAATATTGCAAAACCTGCCCTTATCTCAATCTCTGCTGGGGAGAGTGCCCGAAAAATCGCATTGTGCGGACCCCTGAAGGGGAACTGGGTCTCAACTATCTTTGCCCGGGCATCAAAGCGTTCTTTAACTATGCCGAACCGATTCTGGTCGGGATCGCCACCTTGCTTAAGCGTGACTTTGCGGGGGTACCGAAATGAATACCAGAGAAAAACTGCTCGAGCTTGAGCAAAAAATGAATACGCAGATTCTGGGACAAGAAGAGCTGGTGCGTATGCTGATTATCGCTTTGCTGTGCGATGGACATGTGCTGCTGGAAGGCTTACCCGGACTCGCCAAAACGCGTGCAGTGCGGGAGTTGGCCGCGCATGTTGAAGGCGAATTTCGCCGTATTCAGTTCACCCCAGATCTTCTGCCTTCGGACATCACGGGGAGCGAAATTTACCAACAAAATGCGGCCCGGGAGGAGGACCAGTTCCGTTTTCGTCCCGGCCCTGTCTTTGGCAACATCATTCTTGCCGATGAGATTAACCGCGCGTCGGCGCGGGTACAATCTGCTCTCCTGGAAGCTATGGAGGAGCGCCACGTCACGGTGGCGGGCAAAACCTGGCCGTTACCGGGCGTGTTTATGGTGCTGGCGACTCAGAACCCGGTCGATCAGGAAGGGACCTGGCCATTACCTGAGGCCCAGCTTGACCGTTTTCTGATGAAGGTAATGGTGGGCTATCCTTCCGGCGATCAGGAGCAGCAGATCATGCGTCTGGTCAGAGAGGAGCAGTTAAAAAAATATCAAATCATGAACAATGATGAGCGAAAGTCCGACACTGCGCCTTTGATGCTCTCGCAGACCGAAATCGCCGAAAGCTGGCAAGCCATCGCATCAATTCACGTAGCAGAAACCATTGAGCGATATATCGTCAATCTGATTGCCGCGACCCGGCAACCGCAAAGCGTGAGTGACCAGCTTGCCAGCTATATCAATATTGGCGTCAGCCCGCGCGGCACCCTGGCTCTGGAGCGCTGCGGTCGCGCGCAGGCCTGGCTTGAAGGTCGCGATGCGGTGCTGCCTGAAGACGTGCGCCGTATCGCTCCGGCTGTGATTCGTCATCGCCTGATGCTCAGCTATCAGGCCAGTGCGGATAACCGCACCGCCGATGACATTGTGGCCCTACTGCTGGATGCCGTGGTGGCATGATGGCACACCCGCTTACTCTTGATCGTGCCACGCTGGTAGCCCTGGGCAACGAAGCCCGCCTCATCGATAACCCGCCGGGGCAAATCCCACCGGGGGCGCTGGCGGGTGAACGCACGTCGCGCCAGCAGGGGCGAGGACTCAACTTTGACAGCCTGCGCCGTTATCAGCCGGGAGACGACGTTCGCCTGATCGACTGGCAGGCAACAGCCCGTCTGCGTACGCCCTGGATTCGACTGTACAACGAAGAGCGCGAGCGCCCCGTCTTTTTGATTGTTGATCAGCGGCTGGACATGTTTTTTGCCACCCGAGGAGAAATGAAGTCAGTCATGGCGGCTAAAACCGCAGCGCTGCTGGCCTGGCGAAGCTGGCACGATGGCGATCGAGTGGGTAGCGTTATCTTTGACGATGCCTCGCTATCCCTGCACAAATGCCGTCCCCCTCGGCTAAACCTCAATCCGCTGCTTGACGATCTGCTGGATTATAACCAGCGCCTGCCTGAACGTTACCCGCAGGAAACGCTGGCAACCGTGACGCTGGCCAGCGCGCTCGAACGGGCCAGCCAGGTCATTCCCAGTGGGGCGTGGGTCGCAGTACTCAGCGATTTTCACGATCTGAATACCGAGTGTGATGCCTTACTGGCCGGATTGCGCCGCCGTTGCGAAGTCAGCGCTTTTGTTGTCCTTGACGATCTCCATTTACGGCTGCCCTCGTCCGGGACGCTTGCAGCCCGCTATCAAGGACAGGAGGCGGCATTCACGCTTTCATCGCGGTTAAAAGAGGCCATTGAAGAGAGCATTACCGCGCGGCTGGCCGCTCAGCAAAATCGTCTCACTCGCCTTGGCATTCGGGTGAATCATCTGGTGGTCTCGCAGGATCTCATCAAGCAGTTGCAAAAAGGTGTCTGAATGCTCGAAAAAGGATTCACCGTTCCCGATCTTCTTCAGCCTCCACTTCCGGAGGCCATCTCCTGGTTTCCACTGCCGGTGGGGTGGAGCGTGCTCGGCGCGGTTCTGGTTTTGTTACTGTTGATCGTTGTTCTGTTTCGCGTTGCTCGCTGGAGGCGAAACCAATGGCGTCGCCAGGCGCAGTCGGCCATCGACGCCACCGAGACCGTCGATCGGGCACTGGGTCTGATCAAACAAATACGGCTGGTTCACCAGCCGCGAAAACAGATCAGTACGCAGGTGTCGCCCTCGGTGTTGTTGCAGTCGGTTCCACTGGATGAGGACCTGCGTCAGGCGCTCTGTGATAAGTATTGTCAGCCGGATAATCGGCTGGAAGCACGCGATGTGCAGCGGCTACGCCTTCAGCTAAGCCGTTGGCTGGGAGAACTGCCCAATGTCTGAACTGCTTTCCCGCCTCGATTTTGCCTGGCCATGGGCCTGGCTACTGCTTTTGCTACCGCTGCTGAGTCGGTTTTTAATGCCGCAAGAAAATCGCCAAAACGAGAGCGTCCGCGTACCATTTTTACCCGCTTTAATCGAGCAGGTTAACCTGGATGCTCAGCCTGTACATGAGAGTCTCCTGCGTCGTCTCGTGTTCTGGCTGCTCTGGTTTTTGCTGGTTTGCGCGCTGGCAAGGCCTGAATATCTTTCGCCTCCACAGATCATCCAGAAGCCAATGCGCGATATGGTCCTGATTCTGGATGTGTCCGGTTCTATGTCAAAAACGGATGTGGAAGGGGGGATAACGCGCCTGAAAGCGGTGCAAAATTCGGTGCAGAAATTTGTCGACGCGCGTAAATCCGATCGCATCGGTATGGTCATTTTTGCCAGCAGCGCCTGGCCTTTCGCGCCGGTGAGCGAAGACAAGCAAGCGCTGAAGATACGCATTAATCAACTCACGCCAGGTATGGTCGGTCAGCAAACGGCCATCGGTGATGGAGTAGGTGTTGCGGTAAAGCTGCTGGAAGCCGGGACGGATGAGACGGCCAGCAAGCTCGCGATCTTGTTAACGGATGGCAACGACACCGCATCTCAACTCTCTCCTGCGCTGGCGGCCAAACTGGCGGCGTCGCATCAGGTAGTCGTCCATACTATCGCCTTTGGCGATCCGGATAGCAGCGGTGACGACAAGGTGGATCTTCCTCTTTTACAGGAGATTGCCCGGACCACCCATGGAAAATCCTGGACGGCAGCCAACTCAGGAGCCGCACTGGATAGCGTCTGGCAAGAGATAGATGCGATCACCCCTGTGCAGGTTAAAAGTATCGGCTGGTCCTGGCATGTTCCCTTATTTGCCTGGCCGCTGGTGATTGCGATGGGGGTAATCCTTCTCCTCGCCCTGGTACGCGCCTTCAGGGAGAAAACTGCATGAGTGATTTCCACTTTCTTTACCCCTGGCGGCTGCTCGGGTTGCTTCTGTGCCTGGCGCTATGGGCAGTGCCGGTTGCCAGCGTCAGCGCCTGGCAACAGATCATGGATAAACCTTTCGCCCGGGCCCTTATCATTGGCAAAACGCATCGCCTGACTCGGGTTGCGCCCTGGCTTTTTGCCCTTGGCGTCGTGGCTCTGGCTGGCCCCAGTTGGCAACGTGAACTCCCTGCCACTCTTACGCCACAGAGTAATGTTATGGTGATACTGCAACAGGATCTGGCGATGTACGCCCAGGACATGGCACCCAGTCGCCAGGCGCGAATGCAGAGTAAGCTGAGCGAATTAATGAAAAGTACCCCAGGGACGCGCTACGGTCTGGTGGTCTATAACGCCCAGGCATTCCTGACCACCCCCTTGACACAAGACCCCCAATTTTTCTCGTTATTTCTGCATGCGCAGACCCCCGCGCTATTACCTGAAGGCGAGGGGGCAGGATTAAAACACGCCGTGGAACTGGCGCTACAAAATTTGCCGTCCTCACCACGCAGCGTGATTCTGGTTGCGGACACCCTCACGGAGGCAGACGTTGCCTACCTAAAGGAGGTGGATGCCCCAATGCAACTCTGGGTACCCGGCACGGCGAGCGGTGGTTCGTTGCCGGAAAACTATGCCGATCGCGGCATTGATACCCGTTTGAATGTCAAAAACTTCAGCGAGATTCGTGACGCCGGACGACCTGTGACGCTGGCGGCAGGAGATAACAGCGACCTGGCTGTTATCCAGAGTCACATACAGCAATCTGTTACCCAGCAAAACAATGCCCGTGAGGATCTGCACTGGCGAAACAGCGGGTGGTTATTTGTCATTCCCATGCTGTTCCTGCTCTTTTTCTGGCGACGTCAGATTATTTGCGTAACCCTGGTGCTCCCTTTTCTCTGCTGGTCTCCTTCCAGCGAAGCCGCATGGCTTGATGCCTGGATACGTCCGGATGTCCAGGGGCAACAGGCGTTTGCGGCAGGTCACTTTCGCGAGGCGGCAGAACATTTTACCGATCCGCTCTGGCAGGGTATTGCCTGGTATCGGGCCGGGGATTTTACCGCCGCCGTCGGGGCATTTCGCCGCGCACCCCAGACCCCTGAAACGCTGCTATGGACCGGAAACGCGCTTGCGCAACAGAAGCAATGGCAGGAGGCGCTCGGGAGTTATGACCAGGCGCTAAGTCTGCGCCCGGACTGGAAAATGGCGCAGCAAAACCGAGAAAAAATAGCCGGTATCGTTATGCAGCTCAGGCAAAAAGAGCGCGAACGAGAGCAAGAGCAGGGGGATGACATGGACGACGGTCCGGACAAAGTCGTCAACGATCTGCAAAAGGATCAGGGCGTGAAGCAGAAGGATATTGGCGAGGTGGCGGGCGGCACCCCGCAGCTCAACCAGTGGTATGACAATTTGCAGGTTTCGCCTGCCGGTTTGCTCGAAAGTTTATACCGCAATACTGCAGCGAACCCACAGGAGCAGACACCATGAAACTGCCTGCCGTGCTGCTGTTTGTCGCCTCATGGCCTGTGCTGGCGGCTATGGATATTACCCGTGAGCTGGAAGCGCCGAAAATCGTCGCGCCAGGCCAACCCGTTACGGTGTCCGTGACGTTCTGGACCGACAGCTGGTTTAACCCGCCGCCGCAATGGCCTGTATTTCCGCTGCAAAACGGTGCCCTGATGACGACGCCGTTGCCCAATCAGCTGGTGACTCGACAGAAAGCTGGGGTGAGCTGGAGCGGGGTGCGCCTCGAACGACAGATTATTGGCTGGACGGAAGGGATGCTCAACCTGCCGGCGACGGATATCACCCTGACTTCATCGGGACAAGCCCCGGTGACAGTGCATCTTCCTGCGCTCATGCAGACGATTCAGTGGCCGCCGGATGTCCATCAGCCTGACCGCTTTTTACCCGCCCAGGATCTTACGCTTGAGCAGCACATTCAGGAATTTTATGCCGGCCAGGACGAGGTACTGCGAGTAGGGGACGCACTTGAGCGCAGCGTGACGGTTAAGGCCAAAAATGTGCTACCCGAGCAGATACCGCAGATTCTCTATGCCATTCCAGGGGAGAGCAGCCAGCGGCTGGCCCCCGTTAATCGCTTCGCCAGGAGTGGGCGAGGCGAGATCTCAGGGGCCATACGCGAAGAGCGGATTCGTTACCTGCCGGTGAAAGCCGGCACGCTGACGCTTCCTCCCGTGAAGCTCCGATGGTGGGATACCCAAAGTCAACGCTGGCAGGTAGCAGAGCTTGAGGGCAAAACGGTGAAAGTCTCGAGCGCCCGGGAGGCTGGTGCCGAATCAGATTTACGTGGTAAAGCCAGTACCGAACTTTGGCCGACGGTGGCGCTGATCTTGTTCGTCATCCTGACCATGGTGGTGTGCTGGTTTACTCGCGCCGCGCTTGGTCGTGGTATGCAATGGCTCCATCAACGCTGGCATCATTTCTGGGCTCCCGTTGCGCTGCCCGGTCTCGCTCCTTCAAAAAGGAAAACAGGATGAAGAAAACGACGCTAAACCTCGCCCTTTTACTTGCACTGAGCTGGAGTGCGCATGCTGAGACCTTGTCTTCATGGAACGACACGCCTGCCAGACAGGCTATTGAGACATGGGTGCAAAATGCGGTGAAACCGAATAGTCCCACCTGGATACCGCCCGAGCAACGGTATGTGGTCTTCGATAATGACGGTACCCTGTGGCCGGAAGCGCCGCTCACTTTTCAGCTGCAGTTTGTAATAGACGAAATCGCGCGATTAGCCCCGGAACATCCCGAATGGAAACAGGATCCTCTTATTAACGCCGTCATCAATAAGGACATGAAAACCGTGGCGGCAGGCGGTGAGAAGGGGATCATAAAACTGCTCACCCTGACGCACAGTGATATGACGACAGAGGCTTTTAACCAGCGTGTCGCAACCTGGCTGGAAACCCATCAGGATAAACGCTTTGGCTGCCGCTACGATAGCATGGGTTATCAACCCATGCGCCAGCTGCTGGATTATCTGCGCGAGAATGGTTTTAAAACCTGGATTGTGTCGGGAGGCGGTATCGATTTTATGCGCGTGATGTCGAAAAAGATGTATGACATTCCGCCGGACCAGGTGATCGGCTCATTCGCCCTGAACGAATTTGAGTTGACCGATGATGGTACCCAGATTCGCAAGACCATGCAGGGGGCGTTTAAAGACGATGCCGCCAACAAACCTGTGGCAATTCATCTCTTCATAGGACAGCGCCCGGTGGGTGCCTTCGGCAACAGCGATGGCGACTTACAGATGCTGCAATATACCGCGGGCAATCAAGCCTATAAGACATTTGGGCTGATTGTCCATCACACCGATGCGAAGAGAGAATACGCTTATGACAGCCATCCTCCGGCCAGTGGAAAACTGATTGAGGGGTTGAAAGAGGCGAGGGCGAAAGGCTGGACTGTGGTGGATATGCAGCACGACTGGAAAACCGTTTTCGATCCTGAACTCTGTCCTGCTAAGGGGTAATGAGGTTTCACCTGGACCTGTGGTGACGTGTTTATTATTGAATCTGAATACGCTGGCTTTATCGTTGTTAAGGGTTATGGATTTACCCTATTTAACGATATTGCCGCGTGTCGCTTCAAAACCGAGCGGCATCTTCAGGCAGCGTTGTGCCAGAAACTAACAATATTTTCGCAATGCCATTTTATGACTACTGGAATAAGGAAAGGCATTGTGTGATTTGCCAGAGCTCGCTAAAAATGTCTAATAGCGATATTAATCATTCCGGCGTCAGATAAAACTCCTCATCCTATAAAATGGCCAGCGTGATGGTTTCGGCGTTTGAAGAGGCGCTTTCAAAGGCCATAAGCAACCAAGCCCCAACGTGCCCACGAAACGCCGGATTCTGTCTAGCGCCATTTAAGTGCGCATAATGTATATTATGTTAAATCAAATCCGAAGGACTCTAACTTCGTAAATGCTCTTGGCCCACTATCAAGCATACACTTCCCCGATCCCTGCAATCCATGCTTCCAATCTTCTGTTCGGTTGCTGAGCTGATTTGCATAACTGCCCACACCCAGGTGGAAACGATCATCGTGATTGCTGCTCACTTGAGCGATATCGCCACCTGGGTGTTGCTTCGTCCACTCACCGATATGGACGCCAACCGATGGAAAGAGACTGCCAAACATCATTCATACGTTATCGTCAGTGTTCCGGTCGCATTGGCGTGGCCTGGTGTGATCGACGGTTTTGTCTGAATATAGCGAGCGGAAAATTGCAGTGATTCGTCACCACCGGCGGCCTTTTTCATAAAAAGTTTTTCATTCAGTTTTAATGGCGTGCCGTCGTACAATATTTGTGCGCCGATTCCCGTCGCATTGCCCTCACTAGGCGTTAGCGCCAGTACGCTGCCATCAGTCATGTCCGAGTCAGCAGTTCCTCCCATTATCACATAGACATTCGAATTGGCAGGACAATTTACCGCCACTTTGAATTTTACCTCGGCTGAATTACTTCCCGGGCCAGTAAATTCAGAATCGTAGACTGTTCCCATTGGGACTGAAATGTTAGCATCCTTAACTGAGCAAACTGAAACGATATTCCCACCATTAATATTCATGTTTGCCAAGGTTTGATATCCTTTTCCGCGTTCGGCCAATTTTCGTGCACCATAAAGACCTGGTGTTAACGTTCCTGCTCCAATATTCGTACTCGTCGCAATAATACGAAGGATGTAATCATCCGACCCTGGAACAAAATAATATTGTGGGTTAATTGGACCCCATTGCCTATTATCAAACTCCCCAGCCCCCTGAACAAAAAATGTGTAACCAATGCCTGTTATGTTGGTACTGAATACCCATGATGAGTAAAGTCCGTTTGTCAGTCCTGTCGCACCACCCTTCAAGAGATCATTCTCCGAGTCATAGTTGGCGCAACTTTGAGGTTGAGATAAAACATACTCAGCATGAACCTGAGTCTCATATATGACGGTACCGACTGGAGCGCCTTGCGGCACTATTATCGGGCTAGTAATATTAAAATTTACGGTAGCTGGTTGTTCTACTTCAAAACAAGATGCTTGCACGCTTTGAACGAAAAATTGAAACATCACAAAAATTAACAAACATTGAAATAGTCTATTAGACATATACTTAACTCATTCGTAATTAAAAGTAATTAACACCACGCTATTGAACGACCCCGCCGTCGCATTTTTTTGCGGGGAAATTGCGCGTGCGGAGAGGGAAAACTGTGCGTTTTGTGATGCATCGATTGCAGTTGTTGCTGAATCAGTATTCCCGTAAATCACATTGTGTGTTACATCAGCGATCTCAAGTGCTACACCGCTGGCATCGCCATCATTCCTGAAGTGCTTGTTATCACCTGCTTCAGTGTCTCCCGAAAAGGTGACGATAACGTTACTCATACTCACAGGGCAATGGCTCAGCGTTAATTTAAATGGCGTCCAGTCGCCCCCACCCGCTCGATTTATTTCTTCCCGGGTCATCTTTCCTAAATTAACTGTGAGCGCGCGCGTCTCATCGCTGACGGTGCAGGGAGCGGAAGCGATATCCCCGGTAATATTGATATTTGTTGCTGCGCAAAATGAATTGCAAAACAATATTATATAAATTAAAAAAATAATATTGCCGATGGTTTGTTTTTTATTGACATACTGCATTGGCTTCTCTCACGCTCGATAATGATGATGCAGGGGCTAAATGATATGTCGCATGGCAAGTGTTCTCTGCGCCCCAGGTAACTTTCAGATCACCTGACTCATCGAGGCCGGTCAAATAGACCAGTCCGTCTTCGCCGACAATAAAACCACCGTCATGTTTATTACCGCTGACGATTGCGCCAAAAGGCAATACAGAACCATCAGGATGTTTTAGCGTCATCAACACGCGGCTACCGATATTTGCGTTATATTTAACCCGTACAACGGCACCACGTGTTGGCACCGCATTCTGGCTAAACTGTGTGATATCGACATCATCCGGCAATGAATCAGGTGACAAACTGACTTTATTTCGACGATATGGACTCACATACGGTACGACCGCATATCCTCGGGAGTCTGTTTTGATTCCCGTCTCACCTGATACATTCACACCCGCAGCACCAGGCACTTCCACTAATGCGATCGTTTCACCCAGCGGCTGGCTAAACGTGACACCATGTTCATGTGCCACAATTCCACCCGACAGTTGATAATTGATGCGCTGGCTCTGGTTGTCACGGCTGAATCCACCGCTCAGCTCTCCATGGCCACCTTTATAATCAGCATTGAGATCTGTCGAGACACCCGTGTCAGCACTGTCGCGCCCTTCCATCACCGACCAGTTCAAGCGCCCATCCAGATTATTGGCACTGAGCCCCAGGTTTTGGGTGGTGCTGGTCTTAGTGTTGCTCATGTTGTAATTGGCGTAGGCACCAGGCAGCCAGCGCTCCAGCGGTACGTTGAGATTCAGTGAGATCGTATTTTCATTCTCTGTGTTATCACCGTACTCGGTGCGATTGCGCGAATAGTTGATACCGTAACTGATCCCGTTATAGCTATTGTTATACCCCAGGTTTACCGAGTTATTGCGCCGTCCACTACCCCAATAATCTTCACTGACCAGGTTGATACTGAGCGAGCCCAACGTAGTACCCAGGCTTTGGTTTAGCGTGAGTTCACTACGGTTACGGCGTCTTTCTGTCGTGAATTCATCTTGAGTGCCATTATAGGTATCCAGTGCTTCCTGCATGCTGTAGTAGCCGCTGGTAGAATAGCGGTAACCGGCAATGGCAAAGTTCGTTCCTGTATCTACAAAATTTTTACTATAGCGAACCCGCCAGGATTGCCCCTGAGAGATTATGCCGTTATTCAGCGAGGCTTTTGCTGTCGTCACATCCCCTGAAACCGCACCCAGGGTGCCAAAGTTTTTACCTAATCCCATCGCCATTGCCTGATAACGCTCTGCCGCATATTCAGCACCACCATAGACGGTAAACCCATGAGGTAAACCGTAAATTGCGCTCCCTATCCCAAGAGGGGTGTCATCAGTTTGGCTGTCATACGCCCTATAGCGACCGACAGTAAACGCGTATCTAAGGTGACCTTCACGCTGCAGTACAGGCAACGATGCATAGGGGACAACAAATTGCTGTTCGCTGCCGTCGGACTCGGTGACGGTGACATATAAATCACCGCTTCCACCCGTTGGATACATATCAGTGATTTCAAACGCACCTGGTGACACATTAGTCTGATAAATCGTGTACCCGTTCTGACGAATTGTGACTTCGGCGCTTGAATGTGCGATTCCACGCACCACCGGTGCATAACCTTTCATGTTATCTGGCAGCATTTCATCATCTGATGCCAATTGAGCGCCGCGAAAAGGCATGCTGTCAAACACATCAGAGGGACTACTGCTGTCGCCCAATGTCAGTTCACTTTTTAGCGCTCGAATATCACGCTGGATATAGTTGTAGACGGAATCCCACTTATTTTCGGCGGTGCTATTGTCGCTCTGCCAGGTCGTGTAATTGCGAAAACGCCATGGTCCCACGTTCAAGCCTGGTCTCAGGTTAATATATTGAGAGCGGGTATTGTCTGTACCATTTACTCTCGCATCGGTTTTGCTGCCTGATGCACTGTAGTTCAATAGTAATGCCGGGACACCCTCATCCCATGAACTTTCCGCTACAGCGTTACTTCCTGCGGAAGTGATGGCTTTTTGCGGAATACTGATACGTAGCTGTTGGCGCGAAAAAAGAAATTCTGCAAACGCATCGGGGATGGCTGAAAGGTTTGCACAACCATTTTCCCCTTTTAAACCTGGATAACTATCAACCTTGACTCCGATTCCTTTAAGCCACTCGACGTCAAGACAGGGCTGGAGAGCAGCCTGCCCCTTCCGGTCTTGTCCTTCGTAGAACTCAACATCGCGAGTTTCAACTTCATCATCGTTTACCAGGATCTGAACCTGATATTTTCCTGGAGGCTGGCCACCGTTTTCAAACGCGTGAAGGTCAACAGCCCCTTTTTCACCTTGTGGTGTTCCCACCTCTAGTAATGCTGGATTAAAAGCCATTTCATCAGCATGTGAATACACGGGTAAAAGTGAAATAATGATCGCAGTAAGATAATTAACACGAAAATAAAAAGACTTCGGCGTCATTGTTTAAACCTTGCTTGAATGCGTCTTCCCTGCGCCGCCAAAATCAGAAATAAGAGCCCATTCAATTCTTCCTGCAGATGAACCACGCGGGAGCGAATAAGTTTGCGATGCATGAGGAGATGCGTAAGTTGGATTTTCAACTTTAATTCCGTTTATCAAAATGAAATTAAAATTCATGTAATAGTTTGTTGGGTTATTGACAGTCAATTGATTGCCATGAATAGCCCACGTTAATTTCTCAGTGACATCTTCTGGCGTATGTTCGCTCAATGAGTCAGGTCGGAAAATCAACTTGATTTTTGTTTTTATAGCCAGCTGCAATGTATTATCTTTTTTTGCAGCATAAGGAATGGTCTTGATGCTGAGCCAATAAAGTTTTTCTGTATCTGCAGGTAATTGACCGCCGGTTCTGACAATGCGTAAAATATTATCTTGATTACCGTCCAGACGAAAAAGTGGCGGTGTAATAATAAATGGCGCTTTCTTGACAGCCGACGTAGGATCCTCAACCCATGATTGAATTAAATATGACTCTTCACCTGAGTTTGTAACATTTAAGGCAACTTCCTTTTTACCTTCATTATAAATGACACGTGTCCCTCCAATGGATACACCAGCGTGTGCCATAGTACTGGCACACGTAAGAACACTGCAAAAAAGAAGTGCAAATTTGTTCATCTTAAAACTCCGAGAAATAGACAGGGCAAAGCGCCCCGCCTAGAGACTTGATTATCGATAAACGATATTGAAATTCCAGAGACTAGATTATGGATAAAAGATATTGAAATTAGCCGTTGCACTTGCTGCACCAGACGTCACTGTTGTTGACGTTGCGACATAAGATGCAAAGAAGTCGAGATTATTGTCACCCGCCACCAGGTCATAATCGGTAGACGCTGTGTTCAGCGGCAGATCGGCACCTGATTTGTCGTAAAGTTTTACACCCACACCCGTCGCAACCCCTGATTCATCATCCAACGCAATAACTGTGTTATCACCTGAAGCTGGCGTTGCTTCAAAAGTCACGTTGGCTTTTGGGACTGCAACACCGTTACAGTCAGTGAGTGCAATCGAGAATTTTACTTTGTTGGATGTGGCTCCGGCACCTGTAAAAATTGTTTTTGATACTTTGCCAAGATTTACTTCTAACGGGCTACCCACGGTGTTAGTAACGGTACACGTGCTGTCTACAATGGTCCCTGTAAAATGTACTGCACCATCAGCAGCATATGCATGAAAGCAAAGTGCAGCAGTTGAGAGCAAAGCGGCACGAACGAAAGAAGATTTTTTCATATTAAAATTAACTCGATAAAAAATGATGAATTAACAAAAGTGAATATCGATATGTTTCTCGATGACAAAATTATCTATTTTTCTGGGTTTTACTCAATACATTATGAGTTCAAAAATGGACTGCAATGGGGACTGAGGTTGGTTGAACCGCATCCCGTAGATTAGTGCACCCCGATGCAAGGAATGGTTTGGATCTCTTTCCAGGAGTTCCGCTAATTGATTTCTTCTCTAACCCACCTATCTACATGTTTTAATTGATAAATTTCAAAATTTATCGAATTGTAATACTTATCCGGTTGGACACTATTTTCGTTTCAGCCCAAGGCAACTGAAGATGTGTTACTTGATTAAAAAAGAGTCATTTTTAGATGCAAAATATCCGATTAATTTGACGTCGTCATTACCCCGCGTGACAGGGATTTGAACGTTGAAGTTGAGCTCAACAAAACGTGCGCGGATTGATACTTTATTTCCTCCCGCGTGCAGCAAAAAACCGTTTTACGGGCCAGGTCAAGCATTGTCTGCTACAAAAAAATTGCCGTATTTGTTATATTGTTACTTACTGATTATTCACCTCTGCGGTGCCAAAAAGAACAAGATTCACCGCAACCCAGGACAAT